>Ga0194037_1002134_pt1 | contig 13509 bp, 8 predicted proteins | sample JunL306m_MetaG_FD_148653 | JGI IMG/M metagenome (GOLD analysis project Ga0194037, IMG submission 148653) | Anoxic zone freshwater microbial communities from boreal shield lake in IISD Experimental Lakes Area, Ontario, Canada - Jun2016-L304-6m | ecosystem: Environmental > Aquatic > Freshwater >...
CGGGGGCGGCACGGTCACAGCCAACCTCACCTCGCTCGCGCCCGATGCGGTGCAGACGGTCCGCGTGCCGCTCACCCAACCGGCCGCAGCCTATACCAACGGCATCCGCGTGGACTCGAGGGTCAGCCTGTCCGGGGGCATCCAGGATGCCAAATCCTCGAATGACCACCGCGTGGAAACCTATGTCGCGCCGGCTGCCAAGTAGTAGTCTGGCGCTGCTGTGGCTTGCCGCGACTGCGGCGGCTGCGCCGGCGACGCGCGACGCGCCCAACCTGGCCGCGGCGCCCGCCAACCAACTGGTGGTGTCGGGCAATGCCTGTGGTCCGGCGGCCTTGTTGAATGCGTTCCGTTTCGGCGATCCGGCATGGCAGCGGGCCGCCACCGCACTGGCCGGATCCACCGACAAGGCCAGCCTGCTCCGGATCATCCGTGAAATCGGCATGCGCCCGTCCAAGCATGCTCCCGGCCACCCGCGCTGGAGCCGCCGCGGGGTCAGCGTGCTCGACCTGCAGGACATGGCCAACGAAATGAGGCTCGGCCAATCCCTTCCGCCGCTGAGCGCGGAGGTGTTGTTTCTCAATCCGCGCGAAACCCCGCAACAACTGCTGCACCGCGTCTATCAGCGCCTCGACAACTCGCTCGCCAAGGGCCTGCCACCCATCCTCAGCCTGCGCCGTTACGCACTGCGCCGCCAACCCGCTACCGCCGCTCCCCAGTGGGTCGTCATCGACGCCCACTTCGTCACCCTCACCGCCCTGCCGCGCAAGCTGGCCCGGAGCGCCAGCGGGTTTGCGGTGAGCTACCTCGACCCCTGGGGCGGCAAGCACTGCCAGGGAAACATCGGAATCCCCGCGCTGCCGGTCTTGGCCGACGCCGCCGGCAGTTCCGCCTGTCTGGAAGCGGATTTCCCCCAAACCCCGGCACGCACCAATCCGCCGCCTGGCGGGGAGAAAACCGTGCTGACGATCGCGGCGGCCATCGGCAGGTGGTAGGCGGTGCTCGGATTTGAGGAACGGCTTCGGCGAGTCTGGAGACTCGCGGTCCATGGATGACTCCCCCTGATTGAAGCACTTGGAACTTGTTCGCGGCCGCGGATTGACGCAACTTGCCGCTGCCGCCACTGACCATGCCAGCGAACCCCATGCCGTCCATCTCGCTCGCCGCGGCCCGTTGGTATTCGGCACCGCGGTTGTGGCGCACCCTGAAGAAAGTGGCGGCCAGCACCGGAAGCCAGACCGTGTTTTCCGCGCTGACCCTGTTCCATTGCCTCAATCCTCCGAGTTTCAGATCATGAAATACGCTCTATTCCCAGTTGCCGCGTGGTGCGCGACGGCACTCATCGCAGCCGCGGCCGTCAAGATCGATGAGGAAGCGTTCGGCAAAAGCCTGGGTGGCTGGACCAAGCATGACAAACACGTCGCGGAGTATTCTCTATCAGGCGCGACCTATCGCACCTACAAGCCCGAGATCAGCCCGACGCCCGACGGCGGGATTTTCATCTCGGTGCGCATCGATCACGTCCGCAGTTGGTTGTCGTCGGATGATCACGCGATGCTGGAAGTCACCCTGAATGCGCAAGGCGTCATTGTAGCTGCCCGCTCGGACATTGCGCTGCAGGGCCGGTCGATTTCCAGCAATGTGATCTTGGCCAGCAAAACGGTTGGCAAGACCTCGATTGGTTCCGAGCTGGCCTTGCAAATCGGCAGCGATCTGGTCGCCGACCTGTCGTCGAAACTGCTGCGCGAAAACATCGTGGAGGCCGGCCGGGTATCCTTCCCTGCCGCGGTGCGCCATAACTACAACCTGCTCTTCCAAGCGATTCGTCAGGAGGCCGCGCCCGAGATCCCGGTAGCATCCCCGGCACCTGACCCGATCACAGACAGGCCGCCCGTCATGCCGGCCAAGGAGGCGACGCCCGCCAAGCCCGCCAAAGAAGCCACGACCCACGATCCGTTGGAGATCAAAACCTCCGCCGCCGCGCATCCCTGAACTGGCGTTGGAACAGGCACGCGACCCCGCTTCATCCGACCCGTAGGCGCGTTCGTGAGAACGCGTCCCGGCGTGCCCTCACCCGCACGCCTTACCACTGGCTTGGGATGTGGGGCCAGGAAGCCGGTGCCAGAGGGATTGCCCTCAGGCGCAAAGGCAGTGGAGGCCTTGCATTTGTTGGTTAACCTGCTTGGTTGTGGCCTGCCATCCGCAGTCCGCGCGGCCTGGCATCCACGACCATCATTTTGCATCCCATGACCGACCCGCTCTTTCAACCCCTGCAAGCCGGCGCGTTGTCGCTCCCTAACCGTATTGTCATGGCTCCCCTCACCCGTTGCCGAGCCTCCGCCGGGCGCGTGCCCAACGCGATGATGGCAACCTATTACGCCCAGCGCGCGTCGTTCGGGCTGATCATCGCTGAAGCCACCGCGGTCTGCCCGCAGGGGGTCGGCTACCCGAACACCCCCGGCATTTGGTCGGACGAGCAGGTCGCAGGCTGGCAGGGCGTCACCCGCGCGGTGCATCAGGCCGGCGGCCAAATCGTGCTCCAACTCTGGCACGTCGGCCGGATCTCGGACCCGATCTATCTGGATGGCGGGTTGCCGGTGGCCCCCAGCGCGATCCAGCCTGCCGGTCATGTCAATTTGATCCGCCCGACCAAGCGGTTTGTCACGCCGCGGGCGCTGGCGACCGGAGAAATCCCGGCGGTCATCGAGGCCTACCGGCAGGGAGCGGCCAACGCCCAGGCGGCGGGCTTCGACGGAGTCGAGATCCACGGGGCCAACGGCTATCTCCTCGACCAGTTCCTGCAGGACTCGACCAATCACCGCAGCGACGCGTATGGCGGCTCGCTGGAAAACCGGGCCCGCTTGATGTTGGAAGTGACCGATGCGGTCATCTCGGTGTGGGGGGCGGAGCGCGTGGGCATGCACCTCGCGCCCCGCGGCGATACCCACGACATGGGGGATTCCGATCCCGCAGCCACCTTCGGCTACGTCGCGCGCGAACTGGGAAACCGCCAACTCGCCTTCCTCTGCGCCCGCGAATCTCACGCCTCGGCGGCGCTGGGTCCCAAGCTGAAGGAAATTTTCGGCGGGGTGTTCATCGCTAACGAAGGATTCACCGCCGCCAGCGCACGCGAGGCGATCGCCTCAGGCCAGGCCGACGCGGTGGCCTTCGGCAAATCCGCCATCGCCAACCCGGATCTCGTCGAGCGCCTCCGCCTCGACGCCCCATGGAACACGCCGGACTCCGCCACCTTTTACGGCGACGGCCCGGGCGGCTATCTGGACTACCCCCTGCTAGCGGACACGCCGCCCGGCCGGCACGCCTGAGCCCAGGCCGCACCCACCCCAAGGCCACCTCCTATCTGTTATGAGCCATTCCCGATTCATCGCCGTGGTCGGCGGCAGCGGCTCCGGCAAAAGCTGGCTGTCCGCCGAGATCGGCCACTGGCTGGGCGATGAGGCCGGGCACTTGAGCCTGGATGACTTCTACCGCGATTTGAGCCACCTGCCGGAAGCCGAGCGCGAGCGCGTCAATTTCGACGACCCCGCGGCGATCGACTGGGAGGCGCTGCGCGAGGTGCTGGAGTGCCTGGCGCGCGGCGAGGCGGCCCGCATCCCGGTTTACGATTTCGCCACTCACACCCGGCAAGCGGAGACGCGGGTTTTCGCCCAGGCCCGCCTCGTTGTGTTAGAAGGGCTGTGGCTGCTGCACCCGGAGTGGCTGCGCGACATGTTCGCACTCAGCGTGTTCGTCGAGTGCCCGGAGGCGGAACGCCTGCGGCGGCGCGTCGAGCGCGATGTCCAGCAGCGCGGCCGCACGGAGGCCTCGGTGCGCCAGCAATTCACCGAGCATGTGCAACCGATGCACGAGCGGTTCGTGGAGCCGCAGCGCCCGTGGGCGACCCGCCGCGTGCACTCGCCGCTCTCGGCGCAGGAGCACGCCGAACTGGTCGCGGTCTGCCGCGACAGCTAGCGGGATCGCCGTGTGAGAAATAATTCGACGCCCAAGGATTGCATCCTGCCCCGGCTGCTTTAAGCTGCCTCTGATGGGCGTAACCAAAACGTTGCAGGCCGCCAGCGGATGGCTGGAACTCGGGATTGCCGATGAGGCTTTAAGCGAACTGGATAGGCTGCCGATGGAAGTCCGGACCCAACGCGAGGTTCTCGAGTTGCAACTGGCTGCACAAATGGTCAATCAAGCGTGGAACTCTGCCTCCGACACGGCCCGCTTGCTCTGCCTCAAAGTCGCCAACGAGCCGATGTTTTTCCTGCGCGCGGCGTTTTGCCTCCATGAAACGGGCGACACGCTCGCCGCCTGCCACTGGCTGCTGCGCGGCCCCAAGACTCTGTTTGAGATGGCGATTTTCCATTACAATCTCGCCTGTTACCTGTGGACCCTGGGCGAGGCCGCCCGCGCCCGCAGCCACCTCCAGCAAGCGATCACCATGGATGAATCGTTGCGGGCCGCCGCATCCATCGACCGCGACCTCATCGGCATCGGGGCCTTGGGGTAAACTCCCCTCGGCCGATGGCTGAAAATTAAAAGCGCGCGTTGGATTTCCCCCCGGATTTCACAACGCGCGCCTTTTTTTAGCTTAGCGGCTCTCGCCTTGCTCGACCGACTTCCCCCCGGAGATCGACCGAGTCAAATATGGCTTGGCTCGCTGAACTGCGTGGAAGTTGACGCGGAACCCAAGCCAGAACAAGCAGAAAGTTTGCGAATTTTGAAAGTTTTTGTAAGTTTTTCACAGGCTGCTTTATGGGCTGGCAGGGCACGGCAAGCGGGGCGATGCTGGCGGGCGTCCGCCGTGTCCGACCTTTTTACCACTCCCGCGGCCTTGTCGCACAAACCCACCCCATCCGAGCCGCTGGCGGCGCGGATGCGCCCGCGCACGCTCGACGAGGTGGCGGGCCAGCAACACATCCTGGCACCCGGCAAATTGCTGCGCCGCGCGATCGAGTCGGACTGCTTCACCTCGTTGATTTTTCATGGCCCGCCGGGCACCGGCAAGACCACCCTGGCCAGCGTGATCGCCCGCACCAGCGGCTCGCGCTTCGAAGCGCTCAACGGGGTCGAGTCCAACGTCGCCGAAATCCGCGCCAAGATCGACCAGGCGCGGACCTGGCGCGAGTTGCGCGGGGAAACCACCATCCTGTTCATCGACGAGATCCACCGGTTCAACAAGGCGCAGCAGGACGTGCTACTGCCGCACATCGAGCGCGGTGTCGTTCGATTCATCGGTGCCACCACCCACAACCCGTATTTCCATGTGAACTCGCCGCTGGTTTCGCGCTCGCAGATTTTCCAGTTGGAGCCGGTGCCGGTGGAGGCGCTGATCGGGGTGCTGGAGCGGGCGCTCGCGGATGCCGGCCAAGGCCTGGGCGGCATGAATATTCAGGCCGACGCGCCGGCGCTCCACCACCTGGCGGAGAAATCCGACGGCGACGTGCGCAAGGCTCTAACCGCCCTGGAGCTCGCCGCGCTAACCACCCCGCCGGGGCCGGACGGGGTGGTGCGCTTCACGCTGGCAATCGCCGAGGAATCCATCCAGCGCAAGGCGGTGGTCTATGACGCCGATGGCGACGCGCATTACGACACGGCCTCTGCCTTCATCAAATCGATCCGCGGGTCGGATCCGGATGCGGCCTTGTATTGGCTGGCCAAGATGCTGCATGCCGGCGAGGACCCGCGCTTCATCTCGCGCCGCTTGGTCATCGCGGCCTCCGAAGACATCGGCCTGGCCGATTCCAACGCGCTGCGGGTGGCCTTGGACGCCCACCACGCGCTGGAATTTGTCGGCCTGCCCGAGGGGCGCATCCCGCTGGCCCACGCCACGGTCTATCTGGCCACCGCCCCCAAATCCAACACCGCCTACGCCGCTCTGGCCAAGGCCCAGGAGGACGTGGAACAGGGCCGGACCCTGGCCGTGCCACCCCACCTGCGCACCGCCACCCGCAAGAAACTCGCCGCCGCCTCCGGCCAATCCGAGGAGTCGATGCGCTACCTGTATGCCCACGACTTCGAGGGTGCCTACGTGCCGCAGGCCTATCTGCCTGAAGGGCGGGTTTACTATCAGCCGGGTGACCAAGGCATGGAAAAACGCATCAAGGAACGCCTGGACTTCTGGCGCAGCCAGCCGGGCGCGCCGGGCGAAACCACCTAACGACAACCAGCCGCCCGCCAGGATGCCAACCCCACTTAGAAATCCACCACCATGAACCCTCATCGCGCAATCCTCCTAGCGACCAGCGGACTGCTACTGCTGGCAGGCAGCCCCCGGGGCGTGGCGCAAACCACCGAACTCGCCCGCCAGGTCAACCCCATCATCGGCACCGCTGGCAACGGCGGCATCATCCCCGCCGCCGGGGTGCCCTTCGGCATGGTGCAAGTGGGACCCGACACCTCCCGCTGCGGTTTCCACCGCTATGAATTCCCCCAACCGGGATCCAACTACGCGATGGTGGATCTCAACCACGGCAATCACGGTGCCTGCACGATTTGCAAGGAAGACGACCACGACCGGGTCGTGAGCGCGGAGATCAAGGCGATCGGCCATGAAGGATTTCTGCGGCACCTCGATGCGCTATCCCGTCGGCTTGGCCAACTATAAGAAATACGGCTATGTCCCCGCCGACCTGGAGATGGAATCCGTCGCCCGCACCCTGGAATACGCCTACGACGGCTGGTGCATCGCCCAAATGGCCAGGATGCTCGGCAAGGACAGCGACTACGAATATTTCATCAAGCGTTCCGAGAGTTATAAGAATGTCATTGACCCAACCACGCACCTGGCGCGCGGCCGCCTGGCCGACGGCAGTTGGCGCACGCCGTTTGATCCGTTCCTATCCAATCATCGGCGCGACGATTATTGCGAGGGCGATGCCTAGCAATGGACATTCTTTGTGCCGCACGATGTCGCCGGACTGGCCAAGACCATGGGCGGACCCGCTGTCCTGGCCACGCAACTTGATTCACTCTTCACCCTGGTCGGCACGCCCCTCTTCAGCCGATTTTTAAAATCCACTATCCCGAGGGAGAACGCGTCAGCCGGGCGTCGCCCACGAAAAAATCACGGCCGCTCGAAGCGCAGGCGCAGCATGCGCCGGAACGGATCGCCCGTGGTGAGCGGGTCGCGGGCCCGCACGGTCTCGACCGGACCGGTCTCCAACACTTCCAGCGGCACCGGCGACCAGTGGGTTAGATCCTCGGACGATTCGGCCCCGTAACTCACATCCAGCAGGTCGGCGGGACGGGTGAAGGTGATCGACAGCCCGTCGGCGTCGCGAACGGGTGCCAGCGGTGGCGAGAAATGGCGAGGATCGGTTCCCAAGGCATACTCGGCAAGGTTGCTCAGACCGTCACCATCCGGGTCGGCGTCGTCGGCCGCGAGGCCCGCGCTTTGCTCGGCCTCGGAAAAATATTCGTTGTGCCAGGCCGCCAACTCGGCGGGTGGCGGGCTGACCACCAAAGTGGCGGTGGCACTGCCCTGATAGTTCGGGGCGCTGACAGTGGCCACCACCGCATAGCTGCCGGTGGCGGTGGGCGCGGTCTCGGAGCCATCGTAGGTGAGAACCACGGCAAGCCCCGCTGGCGTGGTGGTGGCCGCCGCGGATTTCGGTGTGCCGTCGTAAGTTTGGGCAAGCGAGCCAAGGGCGATGCCGGCCTCAGCCTTGCCGATGACCAGCGTTGCGCTGGCTGCTCCCTGATAGTTCGGGTCGTTGACCGTGGCCACCACCGCGTAGCTGCCGGCGGCGGAGGGCGTGGCCTCGGAATCATTGTAGTCAATATCGACGGAGAGGTCGGACGGGGTGGTGGTGGCACCAACGGACTTGGGAGACCCGTCATAGATTTGGGCGAGCGCGCTGAGAGCCACGCCGGCCTCAGCCTTGCCGATGACCAAGGTTCCAGTGACGGTTCCCTGATAGTTCGCGTTGCGAATGGTGGCCACCACCTCATGGCTGCCGGCGTCGCCCGGCACGCTCGGGGATCCGTCGTAGATCAGATCGACGGCCAAATCGGACGGATCGGTGGTGGTGCCCACGGGCTTGGGCGATCCGTCGTAGGTTTGGGCGAGCGCGTTGAGAGCAACCGTAGCCGTGGCTTTGTGAATCACTAGGGTGCCCGCCGCGGAGCCCTGATAATCCGCGTCATCGACCGCGCCCGCCACCGCGTAGTTGCCGGCGCCGACCGGCGCGGTCGCCGACCCGTCGTAGGTTAGATCGACTGGTAAACCCGGCGGCGTGGTGGTCACCGCCGCGGATTTCGCCGTGCCATCGTAGGCTTGGTCAAGCGCGCGCAGGACCATGCCGGCCACCGCCTTACGAATCGCCAGGGTGCCGACGGACTCCCCCTGATAGTTCGGGTCGTTGATCATGGCCGCAACCGTGTAACTGCCTGCGTGGACCGGCACGGTCACGGAACCATTGTAGGTCAGACCGACCGCCAGGCCAACCGGAGTGGTGAGGGTGCCAGCAGGCTTTAAGGCACCATCGTAAGTTTGGTCAAGCGCGCTGAGAACGACAGTCGCCGTGGCTTTTTCAATCACCAGCGAGCCCGAGGAGGAACCCTGATAGTTCGTGTCGTTGACCGTGGCCACCACCTCATATCTGCCGGCGTTGACCGGCACGGTCGCGGTGCCATCGTAGGTCAACCCAACCGCCAGGCCGCTCGGCGTGGTCGTGGCGCTGGCGGGCTTCGCGCTACCATCGTAGGTTTGGGTGAGGACGTCGAGGTCGACCGCCGCCGTGGCTTTTTGAATCACCAGCGTGCCCGAGGAGGAACCCTGATAGTTCGGGTCATTGACGGTGGCCACCACGCTGAAGCTGCCGGCATGGGTCGGAGCGGTCGAGGATCCATCGTAAGTCAGGCCGACGGTCAGCCCGCCGGGCGTGGTGGTGGCGCTGGCGGGCTTCGCGCTGCCATCGTAGTTCTGGGATAGCGAGGTGAGGACGATGGCGGCCGTGGCTTTTTGAATCACCAGCGTGCCCGAGGAGGAACCCTGATAGTTCGAGTCGTTGACGGTGGCCACCACGCTGTAGCTGTCGGCGCTGGCCGGTGCGGTCGAGGAGCCGTTGTAAGTCAGCCCGACGGTGAGTCCGGACGGGGTGGTGGACGCCCCGGCCGCTTTGCCCGCGCCATCGTAAGTTTGGGACAGCGAGCTCAGGACGACGCTGGCGGCGGCCTTGCCGATGACCAGCGTGCCGCTGGCACTACCCTGATAGTTCGCGTCATTGACGGTGGCCACCACCGCGTAGCTGCCGGCGTTGGCCGGCGCGGTGGCGGAACCATTGTAGGTAAGGCCGACCGTCAGGCCGGACGGCGTGGTAGTCGCCGTCACGCTGCGCGGGTTGCCATTATAGGTTTGTGTGAGACCCGCCATACCAATGGCGGCTGTGGCGGGGGTGATCACACCCGTGTTGTCGTTGACCTGCGTCACCACATAGTTGGCCCCGCCATTGCCGTCATTGATCGTGACCCACGGAACGATTGTTTTATCAGTCGCCGCGCCGGCGTCTTGAAACTCCTGCGCCAGGACACTCGTGGTATCGCCGGAGCTGAGCGGCGGATTCAAGGTTGGGATGCCTGCAGAGGTGGTCGTGCCATCGTAGGCCTTGGTGGCGCTCACCGCGGTCACGGTGACGGACCGCGGTGCAATGCTGGCGGATAGACCGGCGGGCTGGGTGGGAGAGTAATTGCCGGCCTGCGCGCCCAGCAGGGCGTAGCCGGTAACCGTCACCGGTTTGCCGGTGGCCGCGTGCTTGTCCGCAAACACCGCAACCGCCGTGCCGCCCACCGTCACCGTGTCGCCCAGGTAGGGCATCCCATCGCTGCTGGAGCCGGCCCCGGCCGCCTCCGCAGGTTGCAGCGCCGCGCTTCCTGTTAGAGTAGCAATGGCAGTGCCGTCATACGCGCGGTTGTTCGCCACCAATCCAGTGAGTTTCAGAGCCTTGGCGGTGACCGTCACCGCGCCGCTCGAACCCGTCAGCGTGTAGTTGCCGGCGGCGGAGCCAGCCAGCGCGAGCGTGCTAACAGTGACCGTCTTGAACGTGACCAAGGCGCCGGCCCACTGCGCCGAGACGCTGAGAGTGCCGCCGGAAGAAGCGGTTCCGACCGGGTTGGCGAGGCGTTCGAGTGCATAGACCTTGGCATTGCTGCTAGCCGTGGTGCGGGTGGACTGGGCGCTGGCCACCGACGTAAAGCTATTGAGCAGCGTTCCGAGCGTGGGCGTGCTGCTAATGAATCCGATGCCGCCGAGCCACAGTTCGTTGGCTTGCAGGGTCGCCGCGGTGGTTCCGGTGACCGGGGCGATGCTGCTGCCGGTGGCGCTCGCCGTATGGTCCAGCGAGCTGGCGGTGAGAACCCCGCTGTACTCCACCACCACCGCGGCCGAGCGCAGCAACGCCTGGTTGATGGTGATCGCCTTGGCAGCGCCCGACACGTTGGGCGCATACCAGATTTCCGTGGTGGTGCCGTTGGTGTTGGTGGCTTGGGCCGCGCGCGTCCAAGCCGCGCCGGTTTGGGTGATGCCGGATACCCTGTTGGCGCTGGTGCCGCGGGTGGAGATCACGGCCACCAAGGTATTGCCGGCAACCGGCGTGTTGGGCAGGGTCACGCTGATGGTGGCGGTGGCATTGACACCGGTGTTGCCGGTGGCGCTTTGCACCCGCACCGCCGGCGTGGGCACCGCCGCCACCAACGACTGTGCTCCGACATCCTTGCTGACGAGATTGACGGCACCCGTGACCGTGAGATTGGCGCCGTCAAGATTGTTAGAAGCCGCCAAGACGCCTGCCGCCGTCGTCCCGTTATATACCCGCGTGCCCGTCAGCAAGACCGGCCGCGGCGTGATGGTGGCGGCGGGCACGGTCGGCTGGCCCGCCAGGACATAGTTCTCCTTGTCGGATCCGCCGAGCGCGTAGCCGGCGGCCAGCACGGCCTGGTTGCCCGCATTCGCACTGGCAAAGCTGCCGCCGCCCGCGACCACGGTCACGGCCTCGCCGCCCACCACGCCGGCGACTGCACCGCCGGAGAGAATGGCGGTGGTGGTGCCGTCATAGACCTTGCCGGCCGCGGTCACGCCAGTGATGGTCACCGGCTTCGGGTTCACCGTGTAAGCCAGCGCACTGGAGTCGCTGGCCGCGAACGTGGCGTCACCCGCGTAAGCAGCCGTGATCGAATGATCCCCCAACGCGAGCGCGCTGGTCACGCAGGTCGCCACGCCCGAACCATTCAGACTTCCCGAGCCGAGCACCGTGATCCCCTCCAGAAATGTCACGGTGCCTGTCGCTCCGGTGACGGTCGCGCTCAGGGTGACGGATGTTCCATATGTGCCTGCGGCGACAGGTGAGGATGCCAACGATGTCGAGGAGGGCAAAGCGGCGGGAATCACACTGACTTCGGTGGAGTCCGCGCTTTCACCGGTGCCATTGGCAGCGGAAACGACATAGTAATAGGTCGCGCCATTGGTCACCGGCGAGTCACTATAACTTGTCGTGCTGGAGCTGCCGGCCGCGACATAGGGCCCGCCGCTGGTGGCAGAGCGTTTCACATGATAGACGATCGCATTGCTGGAGGCGCTCCATGTCAGGCCGACCGTGTTGTTGCCCGGGGTGGCGACCAGATTGGAGGGCGGCAGGGGTGCTGGTGCCGCCGATGATCCGGAAACCAGCAGCGAGTAGTTCTGGCTGGAATTGGTCAGAGTGCCGGTAAAGGTGATGACCGCCTGATAGGTCCCCAGCACCGGCGGGGCGGCGATGCGGACCTGTTCGACATTGTCAGTGATGTTGACGCCAGTGGTGGCGGGCAAGTCCATCGAGGCTTGGGTCCAGGTGCCGACAAATGGCATCACATAGGGGTAGAATACAGAACCATTGGGAGCGATGACTTTCAGGTCGAGATTGTTGACAAGCCGGGCGAGACGCGAGTCGCTGGCGGTGAGGGCCGCCGCGGCCGGATCCGTCCAACACAGCGTGGCAGAGAGGGGTGTGAGGCCGTCCCACACAAAGGAATGCGTGCGGGTGACGGTGGTGGTGGTGAGTTGGCTTTCCGTGATTCGCAGTTTTTCCGGAAATACATAATGATCCTGAATGAGATCGGCGGCGGCTTTCACGTTGACCAATCCCCATCCGTATTTGTAGTCCGGCCCGGGATTGCCGAGGTCGTCGGCGGTGTGAATGAGCAGGCCCTTGAGGGTGCTGGCACGCATCGCCTGGCCGGGGAACAAATTGCCGTACTGCTGGATCAACAAGGATGCCGAACCCACCGAGTTGGGCGTCGCCATGCTGGTTCCGCTCATCGTGCCGTAAGCCGTATCACTGGTGTTAAGCGACGAGTAGAGACCGTCGCCGTTGGCAACTATGTCGGGCTTGATCCGGCCGTCATCGGTGGGACCCCAACAGGAAAAGTAACTGACCGTGGCTTTCGTCACATCGCGGACGCCGCTGGTGACGGCATCGCTTGCGGAACCGACGGTCATGACGTTTTTGGCGATGGCATCAAAACTGATGGTATCGAAGCCGCCACGATAGAGGTCGTCACCGGCGGGATGGAGCGCCGGGTCGTAAAGGACCACCGTGGTGCCGGCGGCGGCAAGGGCGACGCTGGACCCGGTTGCCGGATTATCACCGCGGTCATTGCCGGCGGCGCGGAAAATCAGATAGTAGGGGGCACTGAAGGCCAGCGCATCATCACCGCGCGCGTAGGTGCTGTAGAGACCGAAGTCGGTTTCAATCGAGGTGGCGGTGGTGCCTGTGCCATTCCATTCCCAGAGGCGGTAGGGGGTTCCACCATTGACGTAGTTCCAGCCGCAGACATAGCCGTAGCTGTGATTGGAGAGATAGATTTTCCCGACTTCGCCGGCGATGGTGGCCCCCCGGGACGTCATCTCGGTGATGTCACTGGTCCAGTCGTAAGAATTGATCGTGGCCAAGGCCGCCATGCCGTGGGCGGACGCGGTGACCCCGGCGGCAATCAAAGTGCCACCGACGTGGGTGGAGTGGTCGTAGCTGGGGGCACCATCCATGACGGTCACGCGGCCGCCAAACTCCTGATGGGTGGAAAGCGCGGACCCGGCGTCCCAGAGACCGATGACCACGCCTGATCCAGTTAGAGAATAGGGGGCTGCCCGCAGCAGATTGGCCCCGGTGGAGATGGCGGCATTGGCATTGTGGGTGGTGAAATAGCGCGGCCGAGTGCCATCGAAAGCGGTGATTTCCTGGATGCGGCCGTTGGACATGACGGTACGCAGCGGCAGGCCGAGCAAAGTGGCGCGGGTTCGGGCATCCTGGAGGCGGGCTCCTTCAATCTCCGCCATGCGCTTGACCACCCGCTCGCGGTCAGCCGGACGGGAGAGTTGGGTTGCGGGGTCGTCGAGCAGGTCGGCCGGTGTTTCCGCAGCCACAAACCGGCCCGTCAGCGCGAGCGCTCCGAGCATCACAAGGGTGGACAAGAACGGACGCATGCGGAGTTGCAGGACCATAAAGGATGACCGGCCGCGCGTCAAACGGTTCATTG
>Ga0194037_1002136_pt1 | contig 13509 bp, 12 predicted proteins | sample JunL306m_MetaG_FD_148653 | JGI IMG/M metagenome (GOLD analysis project Ga0194037, IMG submission 148653) | Anoxic zone freshwater microbial communities from boreal shield lake in IISD Experimental Lakes Area, Ontario, Canada - Jun2016-L304-6m | ecosystem: Environmental > Aquatic > Freshwater >...
CCAAGACCTCAAGCAGAACGCCGAGGCCGCGGCCTTTCGTGATCCGCGGTTTCCCCCTCTTGGAGAACGGGAGTTGAAGTATGTCCGGGTAGAAGTATCGCTTCTTTCGCCGGTTACTCCACTCCCCTTCCTTGACGAGGCAGACGCCCTGTCACAACTCCGTCCGGGCGTCGACGGGGTTATCCTGGAGTGGAGGCAAAATCGCGGCACCTTCCTCCCCCAAGTATGGGAACAGCTCCCCACGCATCAAGAGTTCTTCTGTCACCTCAAGATGAAGGCGGGCCTTCCTCGCGACTTTTGGGACAACAACATCCGGATATACCGCTACACCGTCGAAAAGTACCGGGAAGAGTCACGACCATTTTCCTGATTCAAGTACAAGTATAAGTTGCCGGTGACTCACAAAAACGCCTCCGGCGGATGAACCGTCCGGGGGCGTTGACGTGGTTGTTGACGTCATGAGTTATGAAAACGCCTACTTGAACATTGCCGCGACTCTGATTGCCGCTGGGGCAAGGACGACTATAAGGAGCCCCGGGAAGATAAAAACCACCAAGGGGAACATCATCTTGATGGATGTCTTGGCAGCCTGCGCCTCGGCTTCCTGCTTACGTTTGATTCGTTGCGAGGTGGAGTAGGTTCTGAGGGTCTTGCCAAGGCTGGTGCCAAATCTTTCCGTCTGGTGTAGCATATTGACGAAGGATCGGACGTCATCCACCATCGTTCTCTCCGCCAGCCCATTCAGCGCTTCGGATCGGACTCGGCCAGCCCGAATCTCCAGGATGACTCGGCTAATTTCCTCAGTGAGGGGATTGCGTTTACTGTGGAAATTCTCCACCGTCTTGATGAGAGCCGCGTCCAGGCTCTGCCCCGACTCGACACAGACGGTTAGAAGGTCCAAAACGTCCGGTAATGTATGGATGATATCGCGCTTACGTTTTTTTACTCGATAATCCAGCCATAATGTAGGAAGGAGGTAGCCGCTGATAGCGAAGCAAACGGTCACCAGAAACGAGCCACTCGTGAATAGTATCCCCCGAGGTACGGCGTAGAAAAGGAGGTAGGACGACGGGAAGAGTAGTGTCAGTAAAAGTTTTCCCCCAACGAATACATTGACATTGTCGGTCCTGAAGCCACCACTTGAAATCATCTCCCGGTACTTTGCCAGATCCGCCGATGTAATGCGAATCCTGCTCCCCAGCTCTTCAAGTAACTTCTGCCAACGGGGCGGGATTGGCACCAAGCTGGAACGGAAATCGTCCTTGGCAATAAGCCTGTCAACTCGACTCTTAACGATAACCCGTTTGTTGAGTATCGGAAATATGAGCGCCACGGAGAAGAGCATGACAGTAATGAAAATGGTGACGGAGATAGCAGCAATCATGACTTCCTCTAAATACGAATGTTAACGATGCTACGGATCACTATGAAACCGATCACCTGTGCTACAACCACCGCCACGAGCAGCATACGGCAAGCCTCGTTGGTAAAGAACGGATCCATGTACGTTGGATTGGCGATATATATAATGCCAAATATGACGAATGGGAGCGCCGAGAGGACATACCCCGAAAGCCTCCCCTCAGCCGTATGTACCAGTATTTGACGTCGAATCTGGTGCCTTGACCTTACTGTTTCCGCCAGCCTCTCCAGGGTTTCAGCAAGGCTGCCACCAATCTCGTTGTTCATCTTGACGATCGTCACAAAAAAATTGAGGTCGATACTGTCAACTTGGTCCGGAAGACTCGCCAGTGCTTCGGTGACCCTCATGCCGAGCTTTTGTTGCTCAAAGGCTATTCTAAAAAGTCGCCCGGCAGGTTCGGGCATCATCTGTCCCACAAGTTCAACTGCCCCGACCAGTGAGTGGCCGGCCTGTAGTGAGCGGGAAATCATAAGTAAAATATCAGGAATCTGTTCATCGAATTTTTTGCGATGTTTGGTACGCAAGTGGTGCAGGTAAATTGCAGGGATCACTGCTGCCAATGCAGCGGCTCCCAAGTCGAGAGCAGGGTTTATTTTCAGGAACAGTAGGAGTGTAAATACTACAGCGGCGAGTGCGCCGGTGAGTCCCGTAAAAAAAGTAAGGCTCATGCTGGTACCCGAATGTTCCAAGAGCCTTCCTATCGGACCTTGGAGTGGCAACCGGTGAATGGCCTGTTCCGCCAAGGTATCTTTACGGACGATATTCCTGACCGTCTCCGTGGATTTATTATCCTGTTTGTCCTCCTGCATCCGCTTTAGGCGTTGCTTCAATGGTGACTGTTTTGCCGCGCTGATAATGAACCACAGAGTGATGGTAAGCAGAAAAACAGCCATAAAAGTCAAGGCAATCGCCGCAAGCATCGTTATTACCTCTCATCGAAGACATCGGCGGGAAGCTGAAAACCGATCAACTTGAAGCGTTCGGCAAATTTGGGTCTAACCCCAGTGGGTTGAAACTCCCCTTGTACTCGGCCGTCCCGGTCGACACCCCGCTGTTCAAAGCGGAAAATGTCCTGCATAACGATGACATTGCCTTCCATGCCGGTTAACTCGGCAATCTTGACAATCTTTCTAGACCCATCCTGAAACCGCACCAGTTGGATGATGAGATTAATGGCAGAAGAAATCTGCTCTTTTATCGCCCGCTCAGGCAATTCCATTCCAGCCATGAGCACCATGGTCGACAGTCGGGCTATTGTGTCCCGTACAGTATTAGCGTGAACCGTGCAGATGGAGCCATCGTGGCCGGTATTCATGGCCTGCAGCATATCCATGGCCTCACTGCCGCGCACCTCACCCATGATAATCCGGTCGGGACGCATTCGCAGGGTATTACGCACCAAATCACGTTGGGTTACCTCACCACGTCCCTCGATATTGACCGGACGAGTCTCCAAGCGAACCACGTGGTCTTGCTTGAGTTGTAACTCAGCCGAATCCTCAATAGTGATAATTCGCTCGTTACTAGGAATAAAGCCGGATAGAACATTGAGGAGAGTTGTCTTGCCGGTCCCTGTGCCGCCGCTGATGATGATGTTGAGTCGCGCCTTCACCGCCCCTTCAAGAATAGCGCACATACGCTGGTCCAGCGCATTCTTGGCCAGCAGATCTTCGACGGTCAGTGGAGCTGTACCGAAGCGTCGAATAGAGAGTACAGGACCATCCATCGCAAGTGGCGGGATAATTGCATTTACCCGAGAGCCGTCGGGAAGGCGGGCATCAACATAGGGGGATAATTCATCAATCCTTCTCCCAACCTTTGTCACGATACGCTCAATTATTCGTAGAAGGTGTGCGTTGTCGCGAAAAGTGACGTCGGTCTTGTACAGTATGCCATTTTGCTCAATATAGACACTGTTGTAATTATTAACCAGAATATCCGATATTCCCTGGGTGGAAATGAGCGGCTCAAGGGGTCCTAGACCAAAAGTCTCGTGCTGAATTTCAATAACCAGCCGATCCTTTTCCTGTCGGGTAAGCGGAATACTCTCCTCGGCAATGAGCGACTCAATGACAAACCCGATCTCTTTTTCCAGTTCGCCGCTCCGCAGCAGTTCAAGTTTGCCGAGATCGATTCGTCGGATAAGCCGCTTGTGGATGTGACTCTTGAAATCCTGCAAGGATCGGGGCAGTGCGTCGCTTCGTAGCGTCTCATTAACTGGCATCTATGGTCTCTCCTGGAAGTCAGAAACTATGAACCTAACGCTGTATAAAATTCATACCAGAGTGTAACTTGTTCTAATAAATAAGCATTATCTACCTATTAACTCCGTCATGACCCGCCCCGCCAGCTCATTCAGCGCCTTCGTAACAGGTGAGCGTAGATATCCGGTTACCAGTGGCGTGCCTTTATAGATTGATTCCTTAATTTCCACATAGGAATTAGGAATAGTATGAAATACCTTGACGCCCAAAATCTTCTCCGCATCTGTGATCCTGATGTCATCTTTAGGGAGATACCTGTTGACGACCACTTTGATCTTCTCGGGGCCTAAACCTTGTTGATTAAGGGCCTTGAGGTAACGCCTGGCGTTGTTGAGGGCCGGCAGGGTTAGAAGAAGCGAGTATAGAATGACATCCGAATCGTTGAAAATCGCCAGATTACGCTCCGACAGTGAACCACCGGTATCGAAGACCGTTATACTGAACTGCTTTCGTATTAAGGCAATAAGTTCCTGCAACTGCTTTGGGGTCATTTCGACCGTCGTACCGATTTCATCAGGACCACAGAGAACCTTTACCCCCGAGTTATGCCGAATCATGATACTCGTGAGAAAGCTTGCATCAATCCGTCCCCCCGTCTCCTCAATACTGCTCAAGGTGTATGCTGGGTTGAGATCCAGGAAAGCCGCGACGTCACTGCTGAACGGATTTAAGTCGACAAGCGCCGCCATTGCCCCTTTGCTTGCCGGAGTAGCCGCCATCGCCGCTGCCAGGTTCACTGCAATGGTGGTGGTTCCCATCCCACCTGAAGGGTTGTAGACGGTGAGCACTTTCCCTCCAACAGTCTCTGTCCCATGCGTGTGATCAAGCACACGGACTGCCCGCTCCAAGGCATCCTCCAATTCCGTGGGATTGATCGGTGTCGTCAGGTATTCACCCGCACCGGCTCGGATCAGGGTGAGTATCCAATCCGGCTGCTTCTCCATGGACGTAACCATGATCATTGCTTGAGGATTGATGGTAAGGATGGTGGAAACATCCTTGACACCCTGCGTGATGGATTGCACCTCAAGTATGATCACTTGGGGAGGTGTAGTCGACTCTAAATGCTTCATTCCTTCATGGAGAGTAGCAACACTGGCGATCAATTCTATCGGACAGCGACATCGTAAAAGGAGGGCGGCTATCGCTGTCCGAAAGGTACCTTCACTATTAATGAGAAGCACTGACATAAGGTTAGACATAATTCACCATCATGAAATCATTGAGTGATGCTTGAAGCAGCGAATGCTTCTAACAGTTGATTAATAGAATAACAAACAAGTCTGCCTGCCGGATTGCTACCTGATCAGATGTGGATTGCCCGACTGGCTCAGTTCTGCCGTCGCGGTTGCTCGAAGCGTAACAGGATCCAACGGATTACTAAAGACTTTGGCAAACCATATCTGTACCGGGAGGTTGACGGTGACACGTATCGTCTTGACCTCATTAAATATTGAACAAGAAACAATCGAGTTATCCATCTTCCGACATTGGATATCAGGTTCAATCACATTGCCGTCTGGTTTGTTTGCATTTACCAAATTTTTCACTTCAGCAGTCGGATCTTTACTAGACGTGACTCCCACGCCAGCCAGTGCTCCGGCATCGGCGGCGTTCTGAAGCTGGCTCTTGACCAGGTAAAGGTGCCCCACGTCAGCCGCCAAACTGAAAAAACTGATCAATAGCAGCATGATGAGAGCTATGTAGACAGTCATTGTCCACCCCTACAGCTCACCTATCATCACTTACGCGGCATCCATCGTAATTCTTCTTCCTGCTCCGGTGTCAATCTCGCATCGGTAGGGAGAGGCGATTTAACTCCCTGCGCGGTTGGTTTAACTAGCCGAGGGGTAATGAAAAAAACCAGCTCTTTTTCTCTCAGGTCATTCTGGGTGGAACGGAACAGGGCGCCCAGAATCGGGATATCTCCGGCCAGAGGTATCTTAGACATTACCTTGATCGTCTCTTCTTGGAGGAGTCCGGCCAAGACCAAACTCTCGCCATCCTTGAGCTGGACGCTGGTCCGTACTTCACGGGTGTCAATGATTGGGTAGCCGTTGGTTTGCATATACCCGCTGATGTTGCTGACTTCAGCCGGGTCGATGCTCAGGGAGATGAGGCCGTTTTCCATGACTTCCGGCTTAAAATTGATTTTAACCCCCACATTTTCGTACTGGATCGTCGTGGTTGAAGTGCCATTGGCGCCGCTCAACACTGCAAGCGGAACCTTTTGACCTGCCAGAAAGCGCCCTTCTTGACCGCTCTTAACGAGCAAATTAGGTTCAGCCAATATCTTCGCTTGATTTTTGGTGACCAAAGCCCTGAGCACCGCGCCTATTCCCGGCTTGAAGAGCGAAAAACCGAACTGATATGAATCCAGGGAGCTTATGGCGCCGAGAGTGGCAGAGGTACCGGATATTCCTGATGAGCCGGAGCTTTGGCCCGTCGGCATGCCGACCATGTTGGAGAAGCCTTCACCTCCGGCCCCTTTGATGAAGGCGGTGACCCCCAAGTTCTTCAGGGCAATTTTGTCCACCTGAGCAACTTTTACCTCAAGCATAACCTGCTGTGGGCTGTCAATCTGAATCAGATTGAGAATTTTATAGACTTCTTTTGGCTTTCCGTGTTGCACTTTTGCGGTGGTGTCGGCGTCCTTGGCGATATCCGAGTCGTGTTTATAAGCGTAAGCTTTGGCTAATAGCTCGATTTTGGTAATGGTTTGGTCGTTGGTTGCTCTGCCCGACAGCACCAAGGTATCATTGGCGTAAGACACCGTAATGTGATCATGGGGAGCCGCCTCGCGAATCAGTGTCTCAAGTCGGGTGAGATCCGGTCTGACAAAAATATCGTACGTCTGTGACCTGCCGTCATCCTCTATTATAATAAGAGAAGTCTCCCCTATTTTAGCTCCTCGAATGAGCAGAGTTGATCGGTAATGCCCATTACTCATCAAAGCGGTAGGTATTTCACTCTTGGGTGTAACGACACCGGCAATATCCGTGTCGGCAATGATCGGCATAATATATAGAGGCTGAACATTCTGGAGAGTGACGTTGGACGAAAGGGTTTTCTCTCCAAAACGAGGACCGCTTGACGGGTATTCTAATTTTACCACCTCTATCTTGTTAAGGGGAACAGCATAGCCTTTTACATTGATGTCATAGACCTGCTTTCCGCCCCCCTCTTCCCAGACAGCAAGAGTAGTCTTGCCGAGTGTTGATCCGCGAATTCTCAGTTGTGTGGGGGAGATTCTGATACACTCAATGATGCTGGAGTCAATCGGTTCGCACCGTTGTACCGGTTTTGGCAGATCAATTATACTCTCGGGTAGAACAATTTCCTTATACCCTTTAACGTGAATATTAAAAATCTGTTTGCCACCCCCATCAAACCAGGCTGTCAGAGATGCCCTGCCCATGGTTACGCCGTTTATATGCAATTGCTTTGGCGAGATCCTGGAGCATTCAACCATGGCAGGGTCGGCTGATTCGCATCGTTGCACCGGTTTTGACAGATTGACCTTCAAACTATTGTGTAAAGCAACCATGGTAGGAGCAGCCGGTTCATCCTGTTGGAGTTGCTGACGCGGCGCGGCCGATTCGGTTTGCTGGACAGGTTGACGCTGCGAGGACGATTCGGTTTGCTGGACAGGTTGACGCGGCGAGGACGGCTCGGTCTGCTTAACAGGTTGACCAGGCACGGCCGGTTCTGTCTGCTGGATCGGTTGACGCAATGTAGTCATTTCACTCTGTGCAACTGCTCCCTCCGCGCCCCCTTTGACAGAGATGTCAAAGAAATGTTTTCTTCTCCTGTTATCCCAGACGGTGAGAGAGGTTTCTCCCGCTGCTATCCCGTTTATCTGCAACCGAGTCGGAGAAATTCTGATACAGTTGATAACGGTTGGATTGGTCAGCTTCCATCGTTTAATCGGTTTTTGGGTATCAATCTGCAAACTTTTGTTGATAGCAATTTCTTGGAGCTCTTTTACGCGGATGGAGTAGAAATGCTTCCTGCCTCTCTCATCGAGAATTGTGAGGGTAGTTTTCCCTGGCGCCAAACCGTTGATCTGCACTTGCCTTGGTGAGACACCGACACACCCCGCAATGGCAGGGTCCGCGGATTCACACCGTTGTACCGAATTTTTCAGATCAATCATCACACTCTTATTGAGGCCGACCTGTGCGGATCTACCGGCATCAGCGATTGCCGGGAATATCAGGATCGCTGTAAGCAGTATCAGGGTGCGGGTTGTCTGTTTCTTCAGGAATCGGGTCATTCCGTCGCCTCTTGCAGGTTAATTATGTCAGCGGAGCTTGTAGATGGAACTCGACATGCCTTTAGACGATACCTCAATGATCTCCATGATAACTTTCGGCGGCGGCTGTGGCCGCGGCGGCGGTGACGGCGTCTGAGGTAAAGACCGTCTGACGCGCAACGCACGTAGCGCTTGTACGCCAATACCTCGTGTTGCGTCCGGAACTTGCATGTTGTTGAGTGTCTTGGCAATAGTCATTCCACTGGTGGAAACACTGGCAGTGTCAATGGCATTACGCAACAGCAGTTGCAAAGTTCCTTTTTTTGTGCCGACAATGAGCTTCTCGGCATCCGCGGGGAGCAGATCAAGGGTAACTGATGGGACGACGATAGTCGGTTTTCCATCCTTCTGCTCAGTAGTCTGGGCGCTTGCCAGAACCGGGACATTCTGGAGGATGATCTTGCTCACATCGTCCGTGTTGTTAGTGCCGGACGTAATCTGTGTGCTGAGTACCACATCCACTCGACTGCCTGGAGTTATGAAACCGGCGACCCCGGCGACCTCGTTGACCGCTACGGTAACGGCGCGATGTCCCTGGGGGACGATATAGGTCATGACTCCACCCATATCGGCACGATTGAGCGGCATCAGCTTTGTCTCGGTGACGATGTCACCGGCGCTGACCTGCCGTATAGCCACCCGGCCATGCAATTTACTTGTATGGGGGAAATATCCTTGTTGGGGAAGATTTTCTTTTGGCCAAGACGCCAACCTGATATTGGTGGCGTCAAGCTTTGTGCCGACAGGAATGTCACGGGCAGCTATGAAGACTGATAATACCTCATGCTTCTTGTTTTCCTGATTGGAGAGAAACCGGTAGACCAGATACGACGCAGTACCCGCCAGCGCGAGCGCGACAACAAGGACTATGGAAATGGCGTTCAGTCTGGTCATGCAGTCTCCAGATGATTGTTTGTATAATTAACGTTCATAACGCATGGTCGCTTCACCGTGGAGCGTGGTGTATTTATTCAGTACGGGCATCAAATTTGGAACAACAAAGAGCTTGAATCTGGTGGTAACACTCACTTTGACAGTAGAGTTGGCGGATGGTTGGTTTGGCGTCATCACTACTGTCGCTGAAGGAGATATTCTTTTTACTACTTCTGAGGTGGAGGCATTGGCGTATGCCGCCGGAGTAACCACGGCCCTGCGAACGCCTTCGCGAGCAGCATGTGTGAGAGTGCTTTTGGTATAGAGCATTCTGCCGAACTCGGTCATGCCGAATACTAATAGTAACAGTAACGGCAGCAATATTGCAAACTCCACCATGGCTGTACCGTGTTGCTTATCGATGTTCATGGATTGGTATCATACATAAGAAATAGACAGAGGAAGTAGCATGCTCCTTCCTCTGTTCTTGCCTGATTGAAGTTTTTTGGCCTGCAATTATTGGCTTACAATGGATTGCTATTTGAGTTAGTGTCCTTATCCTCAAACAAGCAAATTAGGTGCCGGCTATGGCGGATGCAACGGTACTCAGTTTGTTTTTGATATTGGTCTGTATACCTTGGTAGGTAAGAATGGTGGCGGCCGCTATCAGCGCGAGAATCAGCGCATACTCTACCATTGTGGCGCCTTTTTTGGCGGTAAGCCGTGACTGAACTTTGCAATATTTTGCAATGAGATTTTTCATAATTCTTCTCCTCTAGGTTGGGGTTGAGATGAGCACAGCCGATTTTTTTACCTGGTGGGTATCGGATCAAGAGCTATCTGTCATAGGCACATACCTCCTGGCCGGAAAATACACGAATAATCTAACATGTGCGATTATTGCGTCCCGGACCACATGTGGTAAAGTTAAAATAACAAACAAAACTATACAAATCTGAATTCCGCTGTGTATAGCTGCTATGTATTATAGATCAAAATTTGTAATAAAAACAAGAAATTTTTCAGCTAAAGAAAATATTTCCTAACATGCTGTTTGTATTCAGTAAACAGCATCGAATCCCTGCCAACGGGACTGAGCTTTGCCGAACGTGACCGCCGCGATCAATATCGACCATTTTCAACCAACTGCTGATATTGTAGCACTATGACCGGTTTTCGCTTGATAAAAATTCTGAAACCGGCTAAAAGATTGAATCTCATTTAACGCTGTTTGATTCCGCCTGGAAATATATACGAGGTGACGGCATGAGCTTGGTAAAACTGTACGATACCACCCTTCGCGACGGTACTCAGTCTGAAGATATTTCCTTCCTGGTTGAGGACAAGATCCGGATTGCCCACAAACTGGATGGCAACGGCATCCATTACATTGAGGGGGGATGGCCGGGGAGCAATCCCAAGGACATCACTTTTTTCAAGGAGATCCGGAAGGAAAAACTGAGCCATGCCAAGATCGCCGCCTTTGGCTCTACCCGGCGAGCCAAGGTGTCCCCTGACAAGGACCAGAATATCCGGACCCTGATCGAGGCGAAATCCCCCGTGGTCACTATCTTCGGCAAGACCTGGGATTTTCATGTTCATGAGGCGCTCCGGATTTCCCTGGAGGAGAATCTGGATCTGATCAACGACTCTCTTGTCTACCTCAAGTCCCACGTTCCGGAAGTGATCTACGACGCCGAGCATTTTTTTGACGGCTATCGGGCGAACCCCGGCTACGCCATTAAAACGCTCCAGGCGGCGGAGGCGGCCCAGGTTGACTGCATCTGTCTCTGCGACACCAACGGCGGCAACCTGCCCCATGATATCGCCACTATCATCGATGAGGTGCGTCGGCGGATATCCACCCCCCTTGGCATACATACCCACAACGACGGCGATTGCGCCGTTGCCAACACACTCATGGCGGTTCAGCATGGAGTCGTGCATGTTCAGGGGACCATCAACGGTTTTGGCGAGCGGTGCGGAAACGCTAATCTCTGCTCCATCATCCCGGCCCTCAAGCTGAAGATGGAACGGGAGTGCGTGACCAACGAACAACTCCGCCAACTGCGGGATCTCTCCCGCTACGTCTTCGAACAGGCCAATATCCCACCGCGCAAACATCAGCCCTATGTAGGGAATTCCGCCTTTGCCCACAAGGGGGGGGTGCATGTCAGCGCCATCCAGCGTCATCCTGAAACCTATGAGCACATCCGGCCCGGTACCGTGGGAAACAGCACTCGGGTACTTGTATCCGACCTTTCCGGCCGTTCCAACATCCTGGTCAAGGCCCAGGAATTTCACATCAACCTGGACAGCAAAGACCCGGTAACACTGGAGATTCTTGACAATATCAAGGAGATGGAGAACCGGGGGTACCAGTTTGAGGGGGCCGAGGCCAGTTTTGAGATCCTTATGAAGAAGGCTCTGGGGACCCACAAGAAATTCTTCTCGGTCATCGGGTTCCGGGTCATCGACGAAAAGCGCCATGAAGATCAGAAACCCCTGGCCGAGGCGACGATCATGGTCCGGGTGGGGGGCAAGGTGGAGCATACCGCCGCCGAGGGGAACGGGCCGGTCAACGCCCTCGACAACGCACTGCGTAAGGCATTGGAGAAGTTCTATCCCCGGCTGAAAGAGATGAAACTCCTGGACTACAAGGTGCGCGTCCTTCCGGCGGGTCAGGGAACGGCATCGTCCATCCGGGTGCTCATCGAGTCAGGTGACAAGGAGGGGCGCTGGGGTACCGTCGGTGTTTCCGAGAATATCATCGAGGCATCCTACCAGGCCCTGCTGGATGCCATCGAATACAAGCTTCACAAGGACGACGAGACGGACGCCATCCGTAAATGAGCGAACGGCGCCGGAGGGGGGCGCTCTGGATCGGGATACTGGCCCTGACGCTCTCTCTCTTCATCCCCAAAGGCCACGAGACGCCCCCCGACGGGGCAACCGTCGTGGCCTTTCTTTATGGGAAACCGGGCGCCATAACGGTCCGGCTTGCCGGCGACGTCCCTCACCCGGGAGTCTATCGCGTGGCTGTCTCCAGTACTGTCGATGAATTAATCAGCTCGGTCGCGCCCAGTCTGAAGCCACGAGTAAACCGGGACGCGCCCGCCACGCCCCTTGGGGACGGCGATGTGGTAATCATATCGAGATACCGGGAACAGCTCTTAACCGTGGCAATAACGAGCATGCCGACCCGAGAGCGGCTCGTGCTCGGCGTTTCGCTGGACCCGGCACGGATGACCGCGGCCGACTGGGGAGCCCTTCCCGGCATCGGACCGGCCTTGACGGGACGCATCATGACGTTTGCCAGGCAACGGGGCGGCATCCATGCGCTGGACGAACTCCGCGGGGTTGACGGTATCGGTGTGCGGACGATTGAAAAGCTGCGTCCGCTTTTTCACGGAGGAAGAGAAATTCATGACCTGTAGCGACCGGATTACACAGACCAAGGAATACGTTGACGACCTCCTTACCTGGGTAAGCGGCCGGGGGAAGATCCTCATTGTCATCCACGACAATCCGGATCCGGATTGCCTAGCGTCGGCCTATGCGCTCCGGCATCTCTTCATTATGACCGTGAATCGCCAGGCAACCATCGCCTTTTCAGGACTGATAGGCCGGGGCGAAAACCTGGCGATGGCGCGGGAACTGGAAATACCGGTCAGCCCCATGCAACTTGTTAATCTTCACGAATTTTCCGTGATCTGCATGCTTGATACGCAACCCGGCACCGGCAACAATTCACTGCCGGCGGGCATCCGGGTCGATGTCATCGTTGACCATCACCCTCGCCGCCCCGCCAGCGACGCCGGCAAATGGGTTGATATTCGTGAAGAGTATGGTGTTACCGCCACCATCATCTACGAGTATCTGGTCTCCCAGGGGATTACCATCAACAGCAATCTGGCAACGGCGCTCTTTTACGCCATCAAGTCAGAAACCCAGGACTTGGGCCGAGAGGCCAACCTGCCTGACCGGGAAGCGTACCTGAAACTCTTCCCCCTCGCCAATAAGCGGTTCATCTTTCTGATCACCCATCCGAAGCTCCCGGTGGAGTATTTCCTGATGATGAACAGCGCCCTTCGGCATACCCGCATCTACGACACGGTCCTCGTTTCCAACCTCTACAAGGTCAGTTTTCCCGAAGTGGTAGCCGAGATGGCTGACTTGCTGATACGGTTGGAAGGGGTCGACACCTCGTTCTGCATGGGACATTATGCCGGCAGCATGATCCTTTCCGTCAGGACAACCCGGTGTGATCTGGGGTTGGGCCTCATGGCCCGACGGATAATCGCCGACCTGGGAAGCGGCGGGGGGCACGGGATGACCGCCGGCGGCAAGATTCTCAACGTCCCCGACGATCATGAGTCCATCGGTGAAGTGGAGGATCTCCTTACCGCCCGGCTACTTGCCGAATTGGGCAAGACCGGGGTCCAGCCGCATCCGCTCTTGCCGGAGCAGTAATCCTATTTCAGGTTCAAGGAGCACTCATGCGTAACGACGGCCGTAATCCGGATGAACTCAGACCGGTCAGTATCATCCGTAACTATCTCAAACACGCGGAAGGATCAGTACTTGTCTCCTTCGGCGACACGAAGGTCATCTGTTCCGCCTCGGTGGAAGAG
>Ga0194037_1002137_pt1 | contig 13497 bp, 6 predicted proteins | sample JunL306m_MetaG_FD_148653 | JGI IMG/M metagenome (GOLD analysis project Ga0194037, IMG submission 148653) | Anoxic zone freshwater microbial communities from boreal shield lake in IISD Experimental Lakes Area, Ontario, Canada - Jun2016-L304-6m | ecosystem: Environmental > Aquatic > Freshwater >...
CTTCATTCTCCGATTTCCCCTTAGGGTTGAAGTCGCTTCCTCCTTTGGCACCACCCATAGGTAGTGTAGTCAGCGAATTTTTGAACGTTTGTTCAAAGCCCAAAAACTTAAGGATGGAAAGATTGACCGAAGGGTGAAATCGCAAACCGCCCTTGTATGGTCCAATGGCATTATTGAACTGTATGCGGTAGCCCAAATTGACCTGTACCTCACCTCGGTCATCTACCCACGGCACTTTGAAGGTGATGATTCGATCAGGCTCCACCAATCGCTCGATGATTTTCGCCTTCTCAAATTCGGGATGTTGGTTGTAAACCTCTTCGATGGAGAGTAGCACTTCGCGCACTGCTTGTAGATATTCGGATTCGCCAGGATGTTTGGCCTCGAGGTCGAAAATCAATTTATCAATATTCATTTTCTGTAGATTTAGGTTACAACAAATATAGTAAATATTTGAAGAAAATGTATTCTACCCACAGCTTTGTTATTGATTGCAATGACTTAATTGCAGATGTATCGTTATGTGTAGTAATTTCTTCAATAATCGAATCCGATAGAAAGAAGGGGTGATAAATTGGCACTTTCTGAGTTTGAAATGTAGTTTTTGTATAGTCAAACCTAATCTGCTTGTTTGATTTTCAATCCGTCAAGAAAAGAAAAGGCGGATTTTCGAAAATCCGCCTTGACCAAGTATTAAGAGTCGTTATTTCTTTATATTTTCATTATTAATATATCCTTCTTTTCCGCCTAATAATTTAATTTTGGTATAACCTCCACTTTTTTCAATAACAGCAAACTCAGTATCACCAGGCACTTTTGCAAGAATAGCACTACCGTTATCTGACTTTTCATAAACTTCAAAGCGATCACTTTTAGCTCCTTTTGTATGAGTTTTGTCAGCTAATGCATCAGCACTAAATGCAAAATCATATTTCTCTAATACAATGCCCATTTCTTTAAATTTAGCAATTGCACCAGCAGATATTTTCATATTTTCATATTTCTTCCCATATTCTTTTGAGTCAATCTGAGAAGCAATTGCATACCAATTGGCAGCCTCTACATAATCACCTGTAATTAAATACAATTCTCCAAGATTGGCTGCAGCAATCGCATTGTAATTATCAGCATCATAAATTGATTTATAAATTGCATAGGCACTTTTTAAATCGACTTTTTCCAAATAATATTTAATATTCTTGACCTTTTCTTTAAATTCATTATTCTTTATTTTACCAAATTCAGCTTTATAATACATATAACTTGGGGCAAGATATGATGCTACTCGAGTTGCTATATCTTTTAATGTTAGTGGTGCAAGTTGATCAAATTTCATCACATTATTTTCTTCACTTCCACTTTTATTATCTTTGTAGGTGGAAGTAAAAGACTCAGTGGCCATGATCTGCCCATTAGCAACTGAAATCACTTTAACTGTTATCTCGGTCGCACAAACATTTTCAGTACTACTATTAATTCTGCCGTCAGATGATGTATATTGTTTTTGTTTAGATTTATAATCATATTTGACAGTTCCAGTAATTAGAGCGTCAATACCCATTATTTTTCCAACTTCAGCAGCCTGATTATCTGAAATAATCCCGTTTGAATTAAGATTTTTTTCATTCAAAACTTTATAAAGTTGCTCTCTTTCAACAATTTTAAGTCTATTTATGCCATTACATTTTATAAGTGTCTCGCCAAACTTAGGCGCAGAGAAAAAACTATAAGGCAATGTGTAGATCCCTCTTGTATTGTCGAAAAATGCTGCCGTCAAATAATTAACAAATGCACTTCCTCCATACGTTTTATAATGTTCATCACGATCAAAATTACCAAAATCAAGAATTGCAATACTTTTCACCTCTGGGAAATACTTAGATGGTGTATTCAAGACAAAACATTCAATAGTTTGAGCTTTTAATATCGCACTCAGGCTTATTAAAGCAAACAAGATTAAAACTTTACTTTTTGTTTTCATAATTCATTCATTTTAAATTGATTATTAAATTTATTTCTATTTCTTTAAAATCTTCTTAAACTCATATTTCTTTCCGATTTCAAGTTTCACGATATAAATTCCAGAATTAAACCGACTTGTTTCAACAAGGGCTTTATCGAATAAGATGCCAGTATAAAGAACTTGACCTATTGAATTTAATATCTCAAAATTCGTCTTTTCATTTTTTGTTGATTCAATAATCAATTCGTTTCCAACAGGATTTGGATAAATTTTTATTGAACCATCCAATTTGGGTTGCTCAACCCCTGACAAATCTACATTTACAGTAAATGTTTGGCTATTAGAACTGGTAAACCCACCTGCTACATCGTATGCCTTCACATACCAAGTATATTGACCGTTAGGTAAATCAAAGCCAATCAATTTTGTTGTGTCGGTAGGTAGCACTATAATTGGCGATTGACCAGAAATGCACAATTCATATTTCTGCAAACCACTTCCTAAATCGGTTGATTTCTGCCATTTAAAGCTTGGTCTTGCAATTGTTATTGTTGCGTTATTCAAAGGCTCTATCAGCATAAAATCTGTTGGAACATCCCAGTCCACAAAGAAAGTATTAGTTTGTGTCGATTGACGGACATTCCCCACATTATCATACGCCTTAACAGCCCAGGTATAGACTCCTTGTGTAAGCGCATTTTTGGGAGCGACAGTAGTTTGAGTCGATGGAATGCTGTCACGATTTACAACACCATTTATCAGCAACTGATATTTACGAATGCCACTTCCAGCTATACTATCGGTTGTTGCTTGCCAAGTAAGATTTGGTGTTGGCAGATTTACAACTTGATTATTCGTTGGCGATAACAGATTAAACGCATTTGGTCTTGCATTATCAATATAGAATGTTCTTCCATAGCTAGGTTGATTATTGCCCAGCAAATCAAAACCTTTCACATACCACGTATGTTGTCCATAAGCCAGTGGAGTTGTCACTGTGCAAGTTGAATCAGTCAGATTATCTTTCACAATATTTCCATCAATAAATAACTGGAATTTTTGGAACCCTATGCCTGTATCAGGTGCTGAACCCCATGAGAAAGTTGGAGTATTTGTTTTTATATACTGTTTACAAAATGGTTGTTTAAGGTCACATAAACCGCTACCTATAATATTAGTAGATTTATAAAATATAGGTCCATTGAATAAGTTTGCAGTTAAATTATTCGGAGAAACATCCATCAATGACAGTGAGCCTGATTTCTCATTCATCTTCCAATTACCAACTAAATTATCTGAACAATTACCATTAATGACTGAATTCATATTTGCTTGGATTTGAGCTTGATTTAATTCAACGTTCCAAACTCTTATTTCATCAATGTAACCTTTTAAATATGCCCAACTATTATTATTAACAGCTCGACCAAATGTAATTGTTGAAGATTCCGAAGCATTTCCATAACAATTAGTTATACTTGCATCAAGAACACCATTTATATAGAACTTTACTGTTCCAGTATTTAGGTTTTTAACAAATGCAATATGTGTCCATTGATTTGCATAAATTTTTGATACAGAATATTGTCGAATAGCATTAATATGCCCTCCTCCACCCCATACAAAATATTCAATTAGTCCATCGGTACGTATTCGAATAGAACCCTCACTCCATGTGATTATACCATGATCAGCTGAAAATGAAACTGGACAAACCCAAGCTTCCACAGTTATAATATTGCCTAAATTAATTGGATTATTAGTTTCTGCATAATCATCAATACCATCAAAATAGAGACTATTATTAGCATCAAATCCAGGAGGTGTGTTGTCTATCTTTACAGTCAAAGTTTGTGTCGAATTTCTTACATTGCCCACATTATCTACAGCCTTTATTTCCCAAGTGTGGCTGCCGTTCGTTAAAACCGTTGTTGGCGTTGTTGAAGTGGCTGTTGAAGCGATGTTATCTCTATTCAGAGTACCATCTATCCACAATTGATATATTGCCAATCCACTATTCGCATCACTAGCAGCAGACCATGTTAATGTTGGCTGTAGGCTTGCTGACCAAGAGTTATCTGAAGGAGTAACAAGGTTAAACGCAGAGGGTTGAGTAGCATCGACTCTGAAACTCCAAGTTTCGTTCGATTGAGTTACACAACCATTACTCGCTTCGACATACCAAGTGTGCATTCCACTAGCGATAGCTTCATTAGAGAGTATTTGATAATTAGTTGCAGCAATATTAGCTTTTTTTAGAACTCCATCTATATAAAGATTATAAGTAGAAGCACCTATTGATGTTGCCCATTGAAATAAAGGTGTTGAAGTAGTCCACCCTCCATTTGTAGGAGCAGATAAATTAAATGATGATGGTGCTAAACAATTTGTAGTAAGTGTCAAATCAGAACCATAACTTGTACCAACACTACTTGTAGCATACGCACGAATATGGTAGGTTGTGTTAGTAATTAATCCCGTAATAGAACTGGTAAATGCTCCTACACCAATACCATCGGTTGTTTTACTGTTTGCAATTGTGGGATTAGATGATGTGCTCCAACAAACTCCACGAGCTGTTACCGTTGAAGTTCCAGCATTAGTTACATTACCCCCAGCAGTAGCTGTGGTTGTTGCAATATTGCTCGCAGTTGTAGTTGTAATAGTAGGAGCTGTTCCTAATGTTGTGAATGTCAAATCTGAGCCATAACTTGTTGCAACACTATTAGTTGCATAAGCCCTTATATGATAGGTTTGTGCAGATGATAATCCAGTAATAGAACTTGTAAAAACGCCCGTTCCACTACCATCAGTTGTTTTACTGTTTGCTATGGTGGGGTTAGCTGTTGTACTCCAACAAACACCCCTAGCTGTAATAGTTGGAGCTCCTGAATCAGTTATATTGCCACCAGCAGTAGCGGAAGTTGATGAAATGTTATTTGCCGATGTTGTTGTCAAAACAGGGGCATCATCAACTATATTTACAAAAAATGACCATGGATATGAGGCTTTATATGAATTAATAGAGCCAAAAGGAACATGCAATGTGCAAGTTGCAGTTTTTACTCCAGAAAAAACATAACTGGATGAAGCAAGATTTATTGGAGTAATTGAACTTACATAAATGGAAGTTAACCCTGTACAATCTTGAAATGCAAAACTACCGATTGAAGTAACAGAGCTTGGAATGATAACTGAGGTTAAACCCGTACAACCCAGAAATGCAATATTCGGGATATTTGTTACATTACTGCCAATAATAAGAGTCTTTAGAGCTGTACAGCCACTAAATACGGGAGTACCACTACTCCCCATTGTGATGCAATTGGTCGCATTATAATTAACAGTTGTTAAGCCTGTACAACTTTTAAATGCATAATCTCCAATTGAATTAATTGAGCTTGGAATGGTAATGGAAGTTAAACCAATGCATCCGTAAAATGCACTAACTCCTTCAATCGAAGTAACAGAAGCTGGTATTGAAATAGAAGATAAACCAGTACAACCGTAAAATGCAACATCTCCAATCGCAGTAACTTTGTATGATACAGCCAAATATGTTACAGTTGAAGGTATAGCAATATTTCCTATATATTCAGGGCTAGAAATAAGATATTGCTTATATGTTACTTCCACAGTACTGTCAGAAGTGATATTATAATAAATACCACCCACAGTAAAGCTGTATGCCCAAGCGCAGTGTGCCACGATAAGAGCGAAGAATAATGTAATTGCCTTTTTCATTTTGACCTCCATTTTTAAGATTTGTAAATTTTTTTATACGCATTCTATTTTTATTTCGCCTACTCTTTCAGCTTTTCGGCATCCACTTATTATACGTTAGTGAGGGTGCGACTCGAAGTCACGCCCTCACTGAGAGTCCATCACCCCACTACCATTGCGCTGATGGTGGTGCTCCACGGGCCGCGTTCGCCACGAGAGTTTACCCAGCGAAGCCAATAGTAAACGGTCTTTCCGGCAAGTTTGCCTTCGAAGGTGTTCACATACGGCGTAGCGGTGTCGGTGGCTAAGTATGCCAGCTCGGCAGCCTCTTTGGGTGCATCGCCATCTACCTTCATCCAGATTTCGCAGCCGTGCACTCCAGCAGGTTTGGCTTTGCTGCGGGGCGAAGCTTCGTCTGAGAAGTTGATGGTGTGTTGCAGGCGCACCGAGAAATCGACCGTTCCCACAGGGGCAGACGATGGCACGGGTGCTGCGGTGCGGGTGCCCGATTTCACGGTCAGCCCCATGCGCAAGCGGTCGCTGTCGGTCACCTTGCTGTTGCTGGTGAGCCATTGCGCCACAAACGCGCGAATGCTCTTTTCGAAGTCTGCAAAAGCAGTATCCTTCGTCAACACATCCGCTGCGGTGCGGTTTTGTTTGTTACTTGCCTTTGGGTAGACAACTGCCCAAACGCTTTGCTTTGTCTTCAAACCTGCGAGTTCGTCGACCGGAATCCCCCATTCGGTAAGGTTCGGTTCTACGATGTCGATCAGATTTCCTTGCCATACATTAAAGTCGGCATCGCTCTGTGGAATGTAATCCGGCATTGCTTTACGAGTTAATTGATGAATAATTGTAAACATCCCTTTGCCCCTCCATCCCAATAGCAGTAGGAAGAGAGGATTTCGGGGATTTTTCGATAAAACACCTGGTTTTGGGTGATAATTTGCTTTCATTCCACGGCGAGAAAGGTTGTCGCCTTGGCGAAAAGGTTTCATTCCACGGCGACAGAGTTTGTCTCCAAGGAGGCGAAGTTTGTCGCCTTATCGGGGAACTTTTCTTCCACGGCGGGAATGTCTGACTCCTTGGCGAGAATACACGCCTCCCCGACGGGGAAGTTTCACTCCTCGGAATAGAAGATTGCGGGACGAACGGCACTGTTCGCCACCTTTTCAGAAATAAATAAGTTAGTTGGATATGAGCAGGGCGACACGGAACGGTCGCTGCTTTATCAGATAGGTTTATACAGTGATTCTCTCTCTCTCTCTCTCTCTCTCTCTCTCTCTCTAACAAAAGGGCTGTAACGACCAACTGCGAGCCGTTAATAAAGCACAAAAGTGAGGAATTATTTTGAAGAGAATGAGTCATTGTAAGAGTTGTTCTAAATAATGAAGAGGGTTTTAAAACTGTCCTTTGCAAAAATATAGAAAAGATTGAGGATTACAAAGAAAAGATGAGGTATTTTGAAAAATAATTTAGAGGAGCTAAAAAAAGCCAAACCGGAAAACAGCATAATGACAGCCCCCCCTTTGGAGTGGGTTTGTAGCTCAAGCTGTATTTATTGCTGTTTTCTTTCATTGCCGTCTGCTTTAGCTGACGGCAAAAGATGGTATCGTTTTTCGGCTTTAGCCAAATAAGGTTAGACGTTTGGCTAAAGCCAATAAATGCTATCAATTTTGCCGTTCCATAAATGGAACGGCAATGAAACAAGAAATATAAATCCAAATTGTTCTTATTATCTAATGGAATATCTCATTACAAAAAAGCCAAACCCCTTGCGAGATTTGGCTTTTGTATATTATAAAATCGTACAAAACTATTTTTTCAATAAACTTCTACCCCATCATCGCCACCACTGCCTCAGCAGTTCGCTCGCCATCAATAGCGGATGAGACAATACCTCCGGCATATCCTGCACCTTCGCCACAAGGGTAAAGACCTTTGAAAACAATGTGCTGAAAGCTGTCACGGTCTCGCGGAATACGCACAGGCGACGAAGTGCGCGATTCCACTCCTATCATCACCGCATCGTTGGTGAGAAATCCTCGCGAATTCTTACCGAATTGCAAGAAACCTTCGCGCAATCGCTGGGTAATGGCTTTCGGCATCCAATCGGTGAAACGAGTAGCGGTCAACCCTGGAGCATACGACGAATCGGGTAGTGAACTAGATGCTCGGTTGTTCACAAAATCATCCATCCGCTGAGCTGGTGCGGTTTGTCGTTGTCCGCCTTGCAACCAGCAATCTTTCTCGAACTGTTCTTGAAAATGAAGCAGTGCCAACTCATCGTATTTGGCATATTGTGGAAAATCTTCGGGATGCACCTCAACGACCATGCCTGCATTAGCAAATTTGGAGCCACGACGCGATGCCGACATTCCGTTGACCACCACTTGCTCAGGACCACTGGCAGCAGGCACCACCACTCCTCCAGGGCACATACAAAAGCTGTAAACACCTCTGTCTTTGGCTTGCGTCACCAAACTGTATTCGGCAGCAGGCAGGTATTCGCCTCGCCCTTGTGGTGAGTGGTATTGAATTTGGTCAATCAATGTTTGTGGATGCTCTAGCCGTATACCCACAGCAAAACCTTTGGCTTCGAGGTGAATCTCTTTGCGTTTCAACAAATAATAGACATCGCGTGCCGAATGTCCGGTGGCTAAAATCACCGTCCCTAGAAATTGCTTGCCGGTGTTGGTTTCGATGCCTACTATTGTATCTTTTTCGATAATCAAATTATCCATTCGAGTTCCAAAATGCACTTCGCCACCGCTTTGCACAATTTGTTCGCGCATCTTTTCGATGACAGCGGGCAGTTTGTCTGTCCCAATGTGTGGATGTGCGTCTGCAAGAATAGCGGTATTAGCACCAAATTGACAAAAGATATTGAGAATGCGATCTACCGACCCACGTTTTTTGCTTCGTGTGTAGAGTTTTCCATCGGAGAATGCACCTGCGCCACCTTCGCCAAACGAGTAGTTCGATTCGGGATCAACGAGGTGTTCGCGACTAATCAAACCGATATCGCGCTTGCGTTCATTCACATTCTTACCTCGTTCGATGATGACGGGCTTCAGTCCGAGTTCAATCAATCGAAGTGCAGCGAAGAGTCCTGCTGGCCCAGCTCCTACCACAATTACCTGACGAGCCGACGAGACATCTTTGTATTCGTTGCGCAGCACCATATCGCCTTGCGGCTCTTCGTTGATGAACACTTGCACTTTCACATTCATAAAGATGGTGCGTTGGCGGGCATCGATGGAGCGTTTCAGTACTCGAACGGCTGTGATTTCGTTGATTGAATAACCTGTTTCACGTGCTACGACAAGTTTCAGAGAGTCCTCGGAAGCTGCTTCTCGAGGCAATATACGGAGTTGTAATTCTTTTTGCATAAATAATTTATTTCACCACCTCATCTACCGCTTTCAGAATTGGCTTCACAGATATTTTATCGCCCGTTGCCTCTATCATCCACTGATCGGGTGTGAGCCGACCGAGTGTAAAGATGCGTTCGACCTCTTTGCCGAAATCTTTTCCTTTCATCTGACTTTCTAACTGAAAATGAATTAAATCGCCAAACGAATAAGCTGAAAGATAAAGCGGATATGAAATCATGTGGCTGTAAATACCAAAGAGCGTTACGTCTTTTTGACCTAAAACAGGCGCATAATAAGTGTTCCATACATCACGGGTGATGCCTAGCAACGCAACTTTCAATTCGGTAGCTGTGGCATCGGGATGCGAATAGAGCCATTTCCAAGTGCGAATATCGACCAACGAAACACCCATAATTTCGTACATCGACCAGAAATTATCCAACACATACATTTTGTAAGCCTCCGAATCTTTGTTGTCGATGCCCAAAATCTGCAAATCGCGCGACTGAAATGTGAACGCCAATGCTTCGGTAAAGGCCGTGTTTGGAACTCCATTCAGCAGATAGTGGTCAATGTTGTAGAGCGAGAAAGTCTGCTCCACATTGTGGCCAAACTCGTGAACAGCGATGTTATAACCCTTATAATCCATTCCGTTGGCAGGAATTCGAGTGCGAAGGTGAGCTTTGTCGCCTTTCATCGCAGCACCGGCTGCGTGACCAGAGCCTCGTGCAGGATCTACAGTGATGCGTTCGCTGATGAATTTTGCCTTTTCGGGTAAAAAACCAAGTCCACGAAGCATTGCAGGCATCTCTTTTTCGAAAGCCGCAGGATTTGGGAAACGTGCACGCGTCATTTCGGATAACTTATTCTGATCGAGCGAACTGCGCGATTTGAATCCATCGTACCAAATATCGAATGGTTCGAGATTTCTACCTAACCGTTTTTGAATGACAGCTGCTACTTTTTTCACCTGAGGCGATGTTACAAACTGCATAAACAACTGCTCAACCTCCTCAACAGGCATCTCCATATCTCCATCAAAATTACGCTTGATGTAGGTGTTCAACGTGGCATCGTAACATTCATCCTGACGTTTCATTTCGTGAAACAAGTTAATCATTTGAGTATAACGTAGGTCTGTTTCGGGTGTAGATATCACCACTTTCGCATCTTTCTTGAGCTCATTGGTGAATGGATTCCAAGTGCAAGCGCTGTTGTTGATTACCTCTTTCGGAATCGACTGATCAACAATGCGTTCCATCACACGCATAATCATTCGTTGCTTTTCGAGCCCTTGTTTTTTGTCGGCATAATTGGCTTTGATTTCGTCACGCAGATTCCAATGCGAGAGCAATTTCATTTCTTTCGGGAAAAGTGCTTTGCCCTTGTTGTCGCGCAATTCGCCTGCCATAATATTGTAGGATGAAATATACATTTCAGCATTGTTGAGTGTGCGCGAATAGTCGAGCACCAAATTAGCAGGAACGCGTGCCTTGAAAACATCGCCCAAACGCGCATACGCCCATTGTTGACGTGTCCATGTTTTACCTAATTCATTCTTTTCTGTCAGCGAATATTCAGGGAAATTGAGTGTTGCCATGAAAGCCAATTTGTTGGCAAAGAAATCGTCGAACCAATGCGCACCAGCACTGTATCCAGCAAAAATCTCGTCGGCTTCACTGTATTCGCCCATGTCGAGGTCGAGCGGCTCGCGCAATTGCAATCCCATTTTCACAAAATTGCCGTTCAAAATTTCAAGATTGCGGGAGAACGTTGCAAACAATTTCGCAAGATCCTTGTCGTCAGCGATAAAGCTTTTCGTGCAAAATTCAGTAAAGGCCTCTGCTGAACCGTCTTCTGTCTGCCACAACTCAGCAGTTTTCTCCACACCACGCTGAATGCGAAACGCCTGAGAAGGCGCATTCTTCTGTTTAATGACTGCGATTGTATGTGCGATTACCTCTTTTGAAACGGCAGATTTAGCAAAAATAGATGTCGTAGCCATCAGCATGCAGGATAGGGTGAATAATAAGGTTTTCATTTTAGTTTTACGTTATAAGTGATACGTCTTTAGAAGGATTTTCAAACGGGTTTACGTAAAATTTAAACCGTATTACGTAAAACGTTATTTATTTTTCAAAATAGACTCTTCCCTCTTTCACAGCAGGGATTTGGTAGAAAATGCTACGGCGTAGTTTTATTAATGGGATTTGCTGATCTGAACCATTTTCGATTAAATAAACCCTTCGTGCGCTATGATTTTTCCAACTGATTTGAAGGGGTTGGTTGGTTGTGACATCGAGGTATGAATTCCCAAAAGTAATATTGGCGCTACATTCCGAGTTCTGACCTTTTAGAGAAAAATTTGCACATTCAATTTGCAGACCTTTGCCTAAATAGACAGTGTGTAAAGTATCCTGACGAAATTCGATGGATGCGTATGTTCCTGTAAACGAACCACCCGGAATACTCCCTCTACGTGAACCATCAATCGAACTCATTACCCAATAAATGAGATTGTCTTTGCACGATATTTTAAGTGCGGTCTGAGTGCTGTGGTAAGTCCTATTCAGCCAATCGACAGATTGTACGCTGTAATTTTCTTTACCTACGAATGGTTCATAGACCGTCACGAATGGTTCATTCCATGCATCGCCCATTTGATGAATTACCAATGTGGGAACTGGTAAAGAATCATAAGGGGCCGCTGCTGATTCAGCTTTTGGCGAAACACCGGCAAAATATGTACGATCTTTCATTCCAGGAATCAAAGCTTGCATAAAGGAGGACTCTTTCTTATTGTTTTTCAGCGTAAATAATGCAATCACTCCATTTCTGTAATCGCCAGTCGATTTGGTGCTGCGAATAAATCTTAAACCTGGGAAATCGGGTTCTACCAATGGAATTTTCTGAGCATGCAAACTTATCGGTTTACGATCTTCATTCAAAAGTTCCAATTTGTCTCCAATGTTGTGGTACAGATAGTCGTTCCACAATTTATTATTCGAACGATAAATATCGATGTAAAATCCTGAAGCTGATGAAGTGCGAATTAGCGATAAGGTCCTCTCTTGATTGCAACGAGTAAATGGTTCGAAATAACGGGTATGAATGAATGATTGATTTGTTGAGATGGCGTCTTGACCAGATTGTGGTTCCATCGCTACTAAATCAATCTGTCCCATCGATTTAGCTGTTCCGCCACCCTTATAAATTCGTTCGGGACTTGAACTTCCTGCTGCTACGACTGTGTTGTGCGCTGCCCATTGACTGTAATATTGAATATGCAACGAATCGCCTTGATTGCGACCTATTCCGGGATCACCACCCATCACACATCCTGCACCATAAAACTCTGCACTCATTCCATTGGCATGATTTCCCGAGTAAGTTGCTCCTTGCACACCCATCATCAAACCATTTGACTTATCCATTCCGTTTCGTTGATAATAGAAACGTGCATAATCGACATCGCCGCTTCTCGACCAGAAATCGTTACGAAGACTTGTCTGAACTGGTTGTGCTGTGTAAAGTATCAAACCTTGCCAAGCCGTATTTTCGCGAGTGTGTCTGCCCTTTTTCACCAACAAATCCAGTACTGCACGCATCTGATCTGAGTCTTCTCTCTTTTTTAACAACGATAATGAGAGTGCCAATTCGAGTAGATTACCATCAGGATAAACATTGTTTACATCACCAAAAGATGGTAATGACAAATCTGGAAATGCAGAAAACAGACGTACTTCACCCGCTTTCTCGAGTGTTGGAAACGTATTTAAAACAGGCAGATTATTTTTCTCCAATACATAAGCCGAAAACAACAAATTGTAAATAGCAGTTGCATGTTTACCTGGATCTTTATAAAATCCTTGGGGCGAAATATTACGTTCAACGGCTGTTTTCAAACTATAATTGCCATATTCACGCGAAACAATTGAATCTTTATCAACAATATATCCCAGCAATTTATCTCTTTTCGCAGCATTATCAATCGATAAAGTGGTCAATATTAACATAGGACTTTTGGAATAAAAAGTCTCTAAATCTCCTCGAGAAAGAAGTGTCCAAGCTATTTTTTCAAAAACTGGTTGATAGATGGATGTATCATATCCATTTTCTTTCAAAAAACTCCCCAGAAAATCATAAACTAAAATCAGTGAGGCATACTCTGTATCTCCAGCCACACGACTTGAGAAAAGCCCCGACTGCTTACTACCCGAAATCTGATGCTGATAGAAAGCAGCTTTTGCCCACTGCTGAAGCACATCAGCAGCCAGTCGACCATATTCTTTTTCATCAGACAACCAATAAAGTATAGCTGCATCGAGTGCCAAACGATTGATTTCACCATTTATCACTTCGCTAAATCGCGATGGATTTACAAGTTCATATTTTTTTGTACGAACATTATAAAAAGGAATTTCCGTATTCTTG
>Ga0194037_1002138_pt1 | contig 13493 bp, 14 predicted proteins | sample JunL306m_MetaG_FD_148653 | JGI IMG/M metagenome (GOLD analysis project Ga0194037, IMG submission 148653) | Anoxic zone freshwater microbial communities from boreal shield lake in IISD Experimental Lakes Area, Ontario, Canada - Jun2016-L304-6m | ecosystem: Environmental > Aquatic > Freshwater >...
GTTACCGCTTTTGTATGAAGGAAAGAGTGTTGAAAAATTTCGACCCGGGTCGATATGCTGCGTAAACTCCATCAGGTGGCGATGGTCGAGGGAAATCACGATCATGCCGTTGAAAGTCCCCTGACGGTTAAATAACGGTGAACTGAAACGGATCACTCCGTCATAGTTTTTTCCGCTAAAGGCCAATTCGGGGCCCTCTGCACCGGCTAGTTGCTCCTGCTTGGAAATATGAAAACCGGTCAGGTGGGAAACATGAATTTCCCCCTTTCGCATCAATTTTGTCCGTAGAAAATAATCCTCACTCTTAAATTCGGTGCCGCCAGGGGTGGAAACATCGCGCAGTTCGGAGGTGGGAAGAATCTGTCCGTCACGGATGACGATCCGTTCTCGGCCGTTCTTGTCAATATATGCCACAGACCGGTACAGTGGCAGGAGCAAGCGGAGTTGCTCGCTCGATCCGAAACGCTCCCAGACGTCGCTGCGACGGGTCGTGTAGAAATTGAGTAACGTCTGATTATCGAGTGTGGCTGAAGCCAGAAACAGCAGGTCGCCTTCGCACTGGCGCAAAAAATCAGAAATCGTCTCGGCAACGTGCTGTGCGCGCATCTGAAGCGATTCGGCCGCCTGAATGTCGGAGGTATTGGCAATTTCTTTTGTCAGGCGGGTGTTGACCGTTTCCAGGTTGGAAAGCAGAATAAACGACGTGACCAAGAGCGGCAGCATCGAGAGCAGCAGGGTGACAACCAGAATCTTTTTAAAGAGTGTCATGCGTTGCACGTTTTTTAGCATGAACAGAAGTCAGCGATCAGTTGTCAAACATCAGCTTACGTTCAAAATCCATGGAGTGTGTCAGGCGCTGCGCATCCTGCATAGTGATCATATCCTGGCGGTAGAGCTGCAAAAGATGCATATCGAGAGTCTGCATCTGATATTGGGAAGCACCGTTTTCGATATGCTTCTCGATTTCGTCCAGTCGTCCTTCACGGATGCAGGCCTGGATGGTGGTGGTTGCACGCATGATCTCAACCACCGGCAGGATGTTTTCTCCCGATTTATCCTTGATCAATCGCAGTGAGACTATCGCAACCAGAATGTCTGCCAGTCTGTGGCGCATGATCTCCTGCGATTCAGGAGGAAAGTGGCCGATGATGCGATTGATAGTGGAAACGGCCCCCTGGGTGTGCAGGGTCGAGAGTACCAGGTGGCCGGTTTCTGAGGCCTTGATGCAGGCATCGATGGTCTCTTTGTCACGCATCTCGCCGACCATGATAACATCAGGATCCATGCGCAGAGCCGCTTTTAAAGCGGCACTGAAGCTCTCTGTGTCAATGCCGACCTCGCGTTGGATGATGCAGCTTTTTTTTGAAGTAAACAGAAATTCGATCGGATCTTCTATAGTAATAATATTAAAGCTGAAGTTGTCATTAAGATGGCGCAGCATCGAGGCCAGCGAGGTCGATTTACCGTTGCCGGTCGGTCCGGTTACCAGAATCAGGCCATTGGGAGCTTGGGATATTTCAGCCAGAACCGGCGGCAGGTTGAGCTCTTCAAAACTGCCGATGACCGGTGGAATGACCCGCATCACAATGCCATACTGACCCTTCTGGCGGAAAATGCTGACCCGGAAACGGCCGCCTGACGCCAGTGCGTAGGAGGCATCACATTCCTTCAGGTCAGAGCTGAGCTGGCGGCCGTTATATTTAAGGACGGTATCGGCGATAAACTCGGTGTCGGCAGCCGCCAGATTGGGAAGCTTGGCGCGGATCAGCTGACCGCGACCCCGGAAAAAAGGGGGATTATCAACCTCAAAATGCAGGTCGGAAACTCTCTTTTGAAATGCGATTTCTAAAATTTGATGGAGGATGTTGATGTCCATGCTGTGCCCCGTTCGGAAAAAATGTACGATGAAATTCAGGAATGTGCCGCGCCAGATATACCAGATCAGCCTGTTTTTTCAATACTCTTGCGGTAGAGGGCATTATCCAGTCGGGAACCGGCATACTGTGCCACGGCTTCCACCAGTTCTACCTGCAGCGGCGCTGCCGGCTTCAGGCCGAAATCGGCATAGATCAGTGCGATAACTTTACCGCGACTGATCAGCGGAACAATCATTACCTTGGGACTGCGCGGTGCTGTGATCTCACGGTAGAGGAGCGTCGTCAGTGTCGCATCGCTGCGCTGGCCGAAGTAGAGGCGCCCTTTTTCAATGACATCCTGGAAAACCGAGTTTGCCTGAAGCGGAAGTCTGAACATCAGTGGCGGGGTGGCTCCCTCTGACTTGCTTCCGGAGACGCCGATCGATTTTTCGGCAATCAGCTCCTGTCCGGCAACCACAAAGGTGATCGCCCGCTCAAACCGTGCTGCGGCGTAGCTCAGGAGAACCAGGGCGATTTCGGGTGGTTCCGAGCAGCTCTTCAATTGTGTGAAGGCGGCCATCAGTTGCTGAGACGCCTGCGTTCCCGCCGGCGGGGAAATGTTTTTCAAAACCGGGCTGAGTTGTTTAAGAAAATTGATCAGCTGAGGGATATACCCTGCGGTCTGGCAATCGGGACAGGGGCGTGGCAGCAGAGTATGTACGCCATGTGCCAGCGCCAGCATTCCGGCGGATTGCCATGCGGAACTGCAGGTTACCAGTAAAATTGTGCTGTGCGGGTATGTTTCCCGTTTTTGTCGGGCAAGTGCCAGAGCGTGCTGTGGATCGGCATCGTGTGAGACGTCTATCAACAGTACCGGGTGCAGTTCCCGACCGAGTGTCTGCTCGATAATAACGTCCAGAGTTCCCTCTTCATCAGTGGCAAGTACGAATAAATTGGCGTGCCGGCAGACGGTACGCACGCTGTGCGCCAGAAGTTCATCTGTTGTCAATAGGAGCAGTGCGGTAACCGGAGCACCGGATATGTGTACGGCTGTTCGAGAAACGCCGATCAGGAAATCTGTCAGATGCTCCTGTTGGTCAATGGCCGCCTCCGGGAGAGCACGGGTGACGATCCGGCGATGTTCTTCAAATGGATCGAGGTCTTTCAGGCCGATAAAAACATCAGGAATCGTGCGGACCATATTGTCAAGAGCGTCCAGTCCCAGTAGATCGGCGGTAATAGCAGGCTGTCCTGAAATTTCATCAGAAACGGCAGCGTTCTGTCCGCTCTCAGTGCTGCAAAAGAAGACTTCATTCAGTGTCCCGTCGCGCATTTTTTCGTCATAGATACGCAGGGCATCCATCAGAATCCCCTGGGCATTCAGCTGAATTTCCTGCTGGAGCTTTTCCGGGAAATACCGATATTCGTCGCAGGCTTCTATTTTGAAAACATCCAGTGAAAAACTGCCGCTTGTCCAGGTCAGCACTTCGACTATGGTCATCTCGATCAGCATTTCCAAGCCGTTAAAAGCGGCCTGCTTGTCAACATATCCATTTTCAATCAGCGTCGCTATCAGCGGTTTTCGGCCAGAACCGGCATTTCTCTGTTCGGCAAGGGCGCAGTCGAGTGTTTCGATAGAAACAGCGCCCATCTCCGTCAGAATCTGACCGATGCGAACGCTGTTGTCGACGTGATTTGCACTGACGAAATATCCGTCCCGGAAGACCAGCTGACTCTCCCCTTTGGAGCCTTTAAGGTTGAGTGTGCCTGTTTTGTTAGTTGTGTGCAGCAGTTGAACGATATCTACCAGGGGAAAGTGCTCAAGATCACCGCTGAATGTCATGCCGGGACTCCTCCTTGACAGGGGTATGCGGCACTATACCGTAAATTTTTCATTTTGGTGCCAGAAATTGTTGTAACCAGTGGAGACGAATGGTGACAGTTACGGATTCTTTTGCTACAAGGATGCGTACTCTGCGTGATACGCAACTTCGGGAGATGTTTGTAAGATGAAAATCAGCTGTCCACAATGCGGTACCTCCGGCACGTTACCGGTGCATGAGATACCTGAAGCGGGCCGATTTATGAGTTGCCCGCGCTGCAACTTCAGTTTTACGGTTACACGACCCCGTTCCAGTTCCGAAAACTATCTGGTCGATACCTGCCCCGCCTGCCATTTCAGTACCTTCGGAGACGAAACCTTCGGCACCTGCCCCAAATGCGGAGTTGTTGTCAAGACCTTTGTTGAACGACAGCGCGAAGAACAGCGTCAGCAGCATAACCAGAAACTGCTGACCAAAACCTTCAATCATGATTCCGAGCCGCTGCCACCCGAGCCTGAAGCGACACCGGTCGCCGATTTTCTGGACAATCTGCATCCGGTTATCCTGATCGGCTGGGGCGTGGCTGTTGCTGCAGTGATTGTTATTATCAGCGGGGTGTGGGGTCTGCTCGGGTATGACAGTACCGCCATCCAGGCCCAGTTAACAGAACAGCGCGAAGAGCAGGTCTCAGGCTGGTATGTATTTTTTCATTTCGGAGCGCTGCACTGGCTCAGGCTGCTCTACGGCATGGCGGTCGGCGCTGCGGCGCTGCTCTTTATCAAGCGTCTGCACAGGTCGCTGAAGCTGCTGCGCTGGCTGATCTGGTCTGCCATGGCTTACGTGGCGCTTTCCTATCTGGTCAGTTTCGTGCTCTGGGTCGTTGCGCCGATTCCGCACACAATCGTCGGGTATCTGATCGAATTTTTCAATGTCGTTTTTATGAGCGCGCTTTTCGGGATACCGTTGTTTCTGCTGGAGCGCTATCTGCGCTCACGGGTCGTAACGACGGTTGTGAGGCTCTGAGATGAATACCGCACTTTCAATGGTGCCACTGCTCTGGTTTTCAGTCGTCTGTCTGCTGGCCGGGACATTCCGGCGCAGTGCTCTGCTGTTCGGACTCGCCGCCCAGTTACTGTATCTCGGTATGCGCGGTGTTTCACTGGGGCGGCTGCCGCTGCTGGGGCCGCATGATACGCTGCTGTTTTTTGGCATGTCTCTGGCGATCATGGGTTGGGTCCTGACGTTTTCATCCCAGTTAAAAGGTGTGCGCTGGTTTACCGGAGCTGTCGGTTTGCCGGCCGGGGCGATCACGCTGGCGGCGCTGCTGTTCAAACCGCTGAACATGCCGCTGCCTCAGATACTGGATACGCTCTGGTTTGAGCTGCATGTGGTGGTAGCGTTTTTCGGGTATGCGCTGTTTGTTATCGGGGGGCTGCTTTCGGCAGCCTATCTGCTGAGCGGAGTCCGCTCATACCTGGATGTCTTCAACAAGGTTGCTCTGGTGGGGTGGACGTTTTTTTCACTGTCGATGATTTCGGGCGGGATCTGGGGGTATTACGCTTGGGGTACCTATTGGCTCTGGACCCCCAAGGAGTTGTGGACGTCGATACTCTGGCTGTTTTACGCCTTGCTGCTGCATGTCAGGCTGAAAGGACCCCGTTGGGATGCACTCTCAGCCTGGCTGGGAATTCTGGGCGTGTTTGTGATGCTGTTCACCTATCTGGGGGTCAGTCTGCTGATGAAGAGTTCACACAGCTTCTGAGGGTGGCGTGGCCGTTTGCTGGTCTGTCGACGGTGCTCCGGCAGGTTTCTTCTTTCTGCGGCGCCGTTTTTTCTTTTCAACTTCACCCTCTGTCGTGGTCTTCGCCGCTGCAGCCGTGACTAGCGGGGCTTTGACTGCTGTTGTTTTAGCGGGGCGCCCTGCCGGTCGGCGGCTCTTTTCAGTTCCCCGACCTGCCCCCGGTTTATCGTGTTTGAGATCCACCACCCGTTTGGGACGGGCCGTCCGCACGTAATCCAGTACATACAGTTCATCATCAGCCCATTCGGTCGGGACCTTGGCCCTGATATACTCCTCAATGGCCTCCAGATAGAAGGCACCATCTTCATCGGCAAGAGAGATCGCTTTCCCCTCGGCTCCGGCCCGGGCGGTACGGCCGATACGATGGACGTAATCCTCGCAATCCTGCGGCAGGTCATAATTGATGACGTGGCTGACACCGTCAATGTGCAGGCCGCGTGAGGCAACATCGGTCGCGATCAGAATCGGCAGCGAACCATCCTTGAAGTCATCCAGAATCCGCATCCGCTTGCGCTGTTCGACATCACCCGAGATCACGCGGCAGGGAAAGCCGTTTGCATTCAGCAGGTTGTGCAGATGTTCGGCCTCGCGCTTGGTGTTGATGAAGATCATCGTGCGGGCCATGCCGTCACGTCGCAAAAGTCCCAGGAGCAGAGGAAATTTTTCTTTACGGGAACAGTGATACAGACTCTGTTCAACCCGCTCGGCGGTCATGCTCTCCGGGGTTACCGAGACCTTGGTCGGCGTATTCATGAACTCATAGGCCAATTCCATGACCCGTGGGTTGAGGGTGGCAGAGAACATCAGGTTCTGGCGCTTTTCAAAGGGGGGCAGTTTGCGCAGAATGAAGCGCAGATCAGCGATGAAGCCAAGATCGAACATCCGGTCGGCCTCGTCGATCACCAGCACCTCAATGTATTTTAGACTGTAGATTTTCTGCTTGAGATAATCGATCAGCCTTCCCGGTGTACCAACGATAATATCGGCGCCATCCAGAAGGGCGTTTTTCTGCTTCATGTAATCCACACCGCCGTAAATGGCCTGGATTGTCAGGCCGCAGTGGGCACCCAGCAGCTGGGCATCGGCCTCGATCTGGACAACCAGTTCGCGGGTCGGCGCCAGGATCAGCGCTCTCGGTTTACCGGAGGCACTGCTTGACAGCAGTCGTGTGAAGAGGGTGATCAGAAAAGCGGCTGTTTTGCCGGTGCCGGTCTGGGCCTGTCCGGCGATGTCGGTACCTGACAAGGTAATCGGCAGGGTCTGTTCCTGGATGGGGGTGCAGGTGCTGAACCCGGCATCGGTAATACCGCGCAGAACCTGTTCAGGAATGGGGAGTTGGTTAAAGTCCATTACAATCCTTTTTTATGACGAAACATCAGTATAATTCATGCACACCATATACCGTGCCGTAGACTCTGGCAATCGAAACATGCGCGCCACTATGGTGCGGCATCATTCAAGCCAGAAATGCTTTGACAAACCAAAAGCCGTTCCTTTAGTATGTCGCGACTATACCCCAAGGATGCCATGACGATGCAGGCCGCACTCTCCATAATCGGTGAAGATCTCAAGCTGGTTGAACAACAGTTTCGTAAAGACCTTGAATCCGATGTCCCGCTGATCCGCAAGGTCGGCGAGTATGTCCTCTCCAGTGGTGGCAAGCGTATCCGTCCGGCTCTGCTGCTGCTGGCGGCGCGCCTAAGCGACTACTCTGCAGACAAGGCGATTCCGCTGGCCAGTGTGGTCGAGTTCATTCATACCGCCACCCTGCTGCATGATGACGTTGTCGACAGTGCCAACCTGCGGCGCGGCATTGCTTCGGCCAATTCCCTCTGGGGTAACGAAGCCTCGGTACTGGTGGGAGATTTTCTCTTCTCCAAATCATTTTCGCTGATGGTGGGGGTCGGCAGCCTCGATATTCTGCGCGTGCTCTCCGATGCAACCACAGTCATTGCCGAAGGCGAAGTAATGCAGCTGCTCTGTACCGGTGAGATTGACCTGACTGAAGAGCGCTACATCGGCGTGGTACGTTCCAAAACCGCCATTTTGATGTCGGCCGCCTGTGAGGCGGGTGCTCTGCTGGGGGGAGTATCATCTGAATTGCAGCAGGCACTGGCTGATTTCGGCATGGAGCTTGGCATCGCGTTTCAGTTGATGGATGATATCCTCGACTATACTGCCACCGAAGAAGAGTTCGGCAAAAGTATCGGCCACGACCTGGAAGAGGGCAAAATTACGCTGCCGCTGATCCATACCCTGCGGCTCTGCAACGATGATCAGCGCGCTGTGATCGAGGCGGTCATTGACAAAGATGAAATGTCATTGGAAGAATTCCGCGTCGTATCAGGTTTGGTAAAACAGTACGGTGGTATCGAGTATACGATTGATGCCGCGCGCGGCTACATCTCGCGCTGCAAATCTCATCTGAGTCTGTTTGCCGATAGTCCGTTGCGTCAGGCCATGATCGATCTGGCCGAATATGTCGTAACTCGCAGCAAATAGCCTCGTCCTTATTACCATTCAAAAGTTATCAGCACTATTCCAATTTTTCCCGGGGGTTGTATGAAACTGATTGCCGGCCTGATGATGGTCTTCATGCTGATGGGGCTGTGCGCCTGTTCAAAAACCGAAACAGCCAAAGCACCTGTCGGAGCAGCTTCTGTTGCCCAGGAAAAAAAACCGGCTCCTGAAATATCAGTTATATCGCTTGCCACCGGAGCGCCGCTGAAGCTTTCCGATTTGAAAGGGAAGGTTGTCCTGCTTAACTTCTGGGCCACCTGGTGTCCCCCCTGCCGTGAGGAGATTCCCTCCATGATGAAGCTGGTTGCCGCGATGAACGGCAAACCCTTTCAGATGGTGGCTGTTTCGATTGATGAAGGGGGCAAGGCCGATATTGAGGCCTTCTTCAAACAGACCGGTTTTATGCTGCCGACCTACCTCGAACCGACCGGAGCAGCTGCTAAAGCCTACGGTGTTACCGGTGTGCCTGAAACGTTTGTGATTGATAAACAGGGAATTCTGGTGAAAAAAGTGATTGGTGGACTCGCCTGGGATTCTGCCGAAGTGGCTTCGTTTCTGGAAGGGCTGATGAAGTAGGAGATCTGCATGCTGAGCCAGGAAGTAACCTACATCGGGGCCTTTATTGCCGGGCTGCTCTCATTTCTCTCGCCCTGTGTACTGCCGTTGATCCCTTCGTATATTACCTACATAACCGGTCTTTCATTTGCTGACCTGCAGGCCGACCACCCTTCGCACATCATCCGTCAAAAAACAATCTTGCACTCGCTCTGTTTTATCGGCGGTTTTACGGTTGTTTTCGTGCTGCTGGGAGCTTCTGCGACCTATATCGGTTCCTTCCTTGCGCAGCATGCCGCAGTCATCAGAAAAGTTGGTGGAGTTCTTTTACTGCTGCTCGGGCTGCATGTCTGCGGACTGCTCCCGGTGAAATTTCTGCTGGGCGAAAAAAGGGTCTCCGTAAAGCATAAACCGGCCGGTTATCTCGGCAGTTTCCTGGTCGGTATCGCCTTTGCCGCCGGCTGGACCCCCTGCATCGGGCCGATTCTGGCTGCTATTCTGGCGGTGGCGGCCACCGAAGAAAATGTCTATCAGGGGATTCTTCTTCTTCTGCTCTATTCTTTGGGATTGGGCGTTCCCTTCTTCCTGTCGGCCTTGGCCATGCATCGTTTTCTGATCATTTTCAATCGTTTTAAAAAATATATTCCGGTTTTTGAGAAGGTGACCGGGGTTTTCCTGATGCTGATTGGAGTGCTGATTTATACGAATTGGCTGACTCGCCTTTCCGGCTACCTGACAATTTTTACCACGGGAGGTTGAGTGAAGGCCCATCGTGCTCCACATTCGATTCAGCTGTCGGTTACCCAATTGGTGGTAACCGAGGCCTTTTATGCCGGTATTCTTGAATTGCCGGTACGGCGTTCATTGACGGCTCAGGGTGCACCTGATCACCTGGTCATCGATATGGATGGCATGGCGATTGTCTTTGTCGAAGAGGCCGACGTTATAAAGGCTCACCCGGTGTTGGAGCCGCGCTTCAGCATGTTTCCGCGCGGAATCGGGGTGACGCTGCATTTCGAAGTGACCGAGATCGAGGAGATCAGTGATGCCATTCTGGAAGAGGGGCTGGAGGTGCTTTATCCGCTGGAGCTGAAACCATACGGCATCAAGGAGATGTGGTGCTTTGATCCGGACGGCTATCTGATCGTTCTGGATGAGCCGGTTGAAGAGCGTAAAAAGGGCGGGCAATAAAGCCTGCCCCAAATAGATTCGACTCATTGTGAATCGCCGGACCCTCAATCATCTTTCCTGATTCTGACCACCTGACTGACCCCCGGCATGGCCTCGATTGCATGATCGTTCAGGGTGCTGGTGTCGCCGATAACACCAATGATGGTGCGGTTGGCACCGGTTGACTGATGGATATCAAAATCCCGCGTGATCAGATATTCCTTGATCGAATCCAGCGCAGTTTCTTCAGCATGTGTTTTCATGATAATCAGCATATTATTCAATCTCCTTACCGTCATCTGCGTGTGACATGATTCTTTCCAAGCGCCGCGATTCATCGACTACCCGCTCGAACATCCTGACAATCGCCTCGTCATCCAGCGGGCCGGGATTGTCACCCTTCATGCGATCAAAAATCCGTTTTTCGCGGGCCGGGTCAAACACTGGCAGATTGAGGCCTTTTTTGGCATGCCCAATCTCCAGTGCCAGACGGGCGCGCTCATTGAAAATCCGCAGCAGCACATCATCCAGGAGGTCGATCCGTTTGCGTAGTTCATTGATTTCCATTCTGAATGACCCCTTTTAAAACGTCTTCTTGACGAAACTGTCCTTGATCCCGTTCAGATCATCCCGCTCCGGGTAATCGATGTTGTAGTGCAGTCCGCGCGACTCCTTGCGCATCTGGGCACAGGTCACGATCAACTCGGCCACAGTGGCAATGTTGCGCAGCTCGATCAGGTCGGAGGTGACGTTGAAGTTCCAGTAATACTCGTCGATTTCGCCCTGGATTAGTTTAATACGGCTCATGGCGCGTGTCAGGCGTTTGTCCGACCGGACAATGCCGACGTAGTTCCACATGGTGCGCCGGATTTCATCCCAGTTCTGCGATACGACAACCATTTCGTCACTGTTGGTCGCGGTGCCGGAATCCCAGGCCGGTAATTCGCGCGGATCGCTGGGAAGAGAAGCGATGGTTTCACAGGCATGGCGCGAGGCGCGCCCGGCATAGACGGCGGCTTCCAGCAGTGAATTGCTGGCCAGACGGTTGGCGCCGTGCAGGCCGGTGAAGGCGGTCTCGCCGATGGCGTACAGACCGGGGATGTCGGTTTCGGCATCAAAGTTGACCGCCACGCCACCGCAGAGATAATGGGCGGCCGGGACTACCGGCAGCCATTCCTTGGTCATATCCAGGCCAAAATCCATGCAGGTCTGATAGATGTTGGGGAAGCGGGCGCGGACAGCATCGGCCGGTTCGTGGGTTATATCGAGGAAGGCGCAATCATCTCCGCTGATTTTCATCTCGTTGTCGATGGCGCGGGCGACAATATCACGCGGCGCCAGATCCTTCAGTTTGTGATATTTCTCCATAAAGGCGGTGCCGTCGCGGCGGCGCAGAATGGCACCCTCACCGCGTACCGCTTCGGAGATCAAAAATGATTTGGCAGACGGGTGAAAGAGGGTGGTGGGATGGAACTGCATGAACTCCATATTGGCAATGGTGGCCCCGGCGCGATAGGCCATGGCAACACCGTCACCTGAGGCGACATCAGGATTGCAGGTATAAAGGTACACTTTACCGGCGCCACCGCTGGCAAGCAGCGTGATTTTTGAGCTGAAGGTTACCACCTCATCGCCGGTAATATCCAGTGCATAGGCCCCCAGGCAGCGGTTTTGCTCCAGTTGGCGGCGCTCGATCTTGGCAGAGGTGATCAGATCAATGGCGATGTGGTTTTCATAGATGGTGATGTTGGAATGCTGTTTGACCGCCTCAACCAGCGCCCGCTCAATCTCGCGACCGGTAATGTCCTCGGCGTGCAGAATGCGCCGTGCGCTGTGTCCCCCTTCGCGGGTCAGATCGTAACTCTCGCCGCTGGTGGTAAACTTGACTCCCCAGTCGATCAAATTACGGATGGTCTGCGGGCCTTCTTCAACTACCATTCTGACGACATCTTCATGGCAGATACCGGCCCCCGCAACCAGGGTGTCCTCGATATGGGCATCAAAGGAGTCATCTTCCGAATAGACGGAAGCGATGCCCCCCTGAGCATATTTGGTGGCTGATTCAGAAATATCTCGTTTGGTGACGATGGCAACACTGCCATGACCGGCTGCCTGAAGGGCGAAGGAGAGGCCGGCAATACCGCTCCCGATAACAAGAAAATCACTTTCAATTCGCATAAATAACAATCCCCTTCATGAAGGTGTAACGATTTTGCGGGATTATCGACGTGCGCACCGGTTTTGTCAAGTGAAGAGAGTCCTGAAAGTTCTTGTGAGTCAACTGTGTTGACTTACAATGTAATATCATATAGAATATCACTTATGCGATATCTGATTGATACATGCGTTTTGGTTTCAGCATTACGTTCTTCTGCCGGTGCAAGCCATAAAGTCCTGAAAGCAGCTTTTGACGGGACTTTGCCGGCTTTGATGCATTATAAGCTACTGGCGGAATACCGCTCAGTCCTTTTCAGATCTGAGCAGCTATCGATGATTTCACAAACAGAATACGAAATTGAACGCCTGCTTGCATATTTGGTTGCTATTGCAGTTGAAAGCAAGGTTCGCTATCTGTGGCGCCCGAATTTGTCGGACCCTGGTGATGATTTTGTATTGGAAATTGCCGTTTCCGGTCAACCGGCCACGATTGTGACTCATAACATAAAGGACTTTAAGCGAGGCGAACTCTATTTCCCTCAGATAGCAATCTGCACTCCGCAATACATTGTCAGGGAGGTGTTAACCCATGAGTAAACAAAAAGGATTTCTCCTCAGGCTTTCGGATGATGATCGTAACCGCGCTCGTGGTTTGGCTTCACAAATAGGCTATTCCGAAAATCGGCTCTACGCTGAAATGATCCACGACGGACTGCTTATTCAAGAGCAGATCAGTTATTATTCGGCCCTTAAAAAAGTGGGCGCAACTATTGAAAAAGATGAAGTAATGGCGATACTTGCTAAAACTCCTGCAACTCCTCCCGACCCAACGGATACTCTTTAAGGTGCGTAAGACTACTCCCCCAGCGTTCCCAAAGCCCATGCGTAGTTGATAGCCGCTACGCGGTAATCGCGCTCTGCCCGGGCCAGACTGCTGGTGGCCTGCAAAAGGTTCAGCTGGGCATCATCAACTTCCAGGCGGATCTTGACGCCGAACTCATAGCCCTGTTCCGCCATCTTCAGCAGCTTTTCCGCCTGTCTGACCGTGCCTGCCACCGCCTGACACATCTCATCCGCCTCGCGCAGGGCGTACCCGGTTGTACGCAGTTCCAGGGCAATCGAATCCAGCAGTTTCTGCTCTTCAATCTGCTTGCTGTGCAGATCGCTTCTGGCCTGGGTTACGCGTCCGCTGGTTCGTAAACCGTCGAAAAAGGGGAATGACAGGTACAGCCCCACGTTCCAGGCTGCGCCGTCCGCCTCCCGCTTGGGACCGGGATCGTCCAGTGCAAGCCAGCGCCACCCGGCTCCCCCTTTCAGATCCAGTCGGGGTTTGTTTTCTGCTGCAGCAATAGTCAGCAACTCACCGTAAATACCGGTGCGCAGCCGCAGATCGGCAAGTTCGGGCCGCTTTGTGCGGGCCGTCTCAAGAGCGCCGGCAAAGTCTTTCGTGCCTGATGTGTCGATGGATGGTCGTTCCAGTGATCCGCAGGCATCAATCTCTTCAGGTGAGGCCAGCAAAAAACGGAGCCGTTCCCGCACAACGTTAATGCTGTTTGCGGTGCGGATTACCTCCGGACGAGCGTTTTCGGCTGCCACTTCGGCCGCCAGTAC
>Ga0194037_1002140_pt1 | contig 13484 bp, 9 predicted proteins | sample JunL306m_MetaG_FD_148653 | JGI IMG/M metagenome (GOLD analysis project Ga0194037, IMG submission 148653) | Anoxic zone freshwater microbial communities from boreal shield lake in IISD Experimental Lakes Area, Ontario, Canada - Jun2016-L304-6m | ecosystem: Environmental > Aquatic > Freshwater >...
GTTGATGATATTGAGCAGCAGCTCTCCGGCTGAATGAATTTTCCCGATATAGTCATGCTGGCGGGGCGGCAGGCTGCTCTTCAAGGTCAGGGCCGAAAAACCGATGATGGCGTTGAGCGGCGTGCGGATCTCGTGGCTCATGTTGGCCAGGAATTCGGATTTGGAGCGGTTGGCCGCTTCAGCCGCATCACGGGCCGCCAGAAGCACCCCGGCAATCCGTCTGTCTTCGGTGGCGTCTTCCTTGATGGCCACAAAATGGGTGATGTTACCCTGATCATTTGTGATGGGCGAAATTGAGGCATGTTCCCAATATACGTCGCCGTTCTTTTTCTTGTTGCAGAAGTTGCCGCGCCATTCCCGGCCGTCGCGGATCGTCTCCCACATCTCACGGTAAAACCCGTCCGACTGCACGCCTGCTTTCAGAATCCTCGGGTTCCGGCCAATAGCTTCCTCCGGCAGGTAGCCGGTGATTTCAGTGAATTTAGGGTTGACGTATTCGATCCGCCCGTGAATATCCGTGATAACTACGATTGCCGGACTGTGCTCAACCGCGCTGGAGAGTTGCTGCAGCTTTTTCTGGTTCTCTTCCGCTTCAATGCGTCTCTGTTCGAGCTCTGAGTTGAGGGAGGTCAGTTTGTCGTTTGCGTTTACGAGGGACCTTGTTCTTTCGATTACACGCTGTTCAAGATCGATGGTCCGGTCTTCAACCTTCTTCTCCAGAGAATGATTCAGCTCTTCAAGCTCCTGCTGTTTATCAAGCAGTTCCTGTTGTGCCTGTTTACGTTCTGAAATGTCAATTATGAACCACTCAAATCCGACGATATTGCCGGTACGTACGACCGGATGAGCAGAGAAGATATGATAACCATACGTGCCATCTTTGCGGCGGCTGATAAACTCTCCTGACGGGATAGCTTTGCCTCTCTGCAGTTCGGCCAGATGTGCGAGAGCAGAATATGATCCGCTTTCCACCTGCACCATGCTGAAGAGTTTGCCGATAACCTCTTCCCTTGAATCATAGCCGTGCATTCGCAGCCAGGCGTCATTGACATCCAGGAAACGTCCCTCCGGATCGATATGGAAATAACCGGCAGGTGTCTGTGTTATTATGTTGCGCAGGTGCGCTTCATGGTCACTCTTTTCAGTAATAATACGCTGCAGCTCTTCGTTCTGCATCTCCAGCTCAACCTGATGAACCTGCAGTTCGTGCAGCAGTCGTTTTGCATCCGGTTCTCCGGTAAATGTATCTGCGGCTGGAAATTGTGCGGCAACCTTTTCCTCTGCCAGTTTGCGAAGGTCAGCAGCACTGGTTGAGTTTATTATGTCATCGGCCATAGACTGACCTTTCCTGGTATCATCATAAAACCTTCCCCTTCAATCTCACTATCTCTTCCCGCAGTTCATCTTCAATCTTCCTGGCTGCGGTAATGTCGTTGCAGGTAATCACCACACCGTTGATCATTTTGTCCATCGTGCGATACGGCATGATCCGCACCAGATACCAGCGACCGTCCAGTGTTGATACCTGATTTTCAACAGAAATCAGTTTCCTCAGCACATCCTGGACATGGTCATACAACTGCGGATAGTTCAGATTTGAAACGATATCGGTCAGCGGTCTGCCTACATCACCGGGAATCAGCTTGAACAACCTGTTGGCGCCGGCTGTGAAGCGTCGCACCTGCAGCTGGTTATCCAGAAAGACGGTCACAATCTCGGTGCTGTTCAGCAGGTTCTCCATATCGTTGCTGACCAGCAGGTAAGCTTCCAGCCTGGTTGACTGCTCGGCGTTGACGCTCTGAAGCTCCTCGTTCATCGATTGCATCTCTTCCTTTGAGGTTGTCAGCTCTTCGTTGGTTGACTGCATTTCCTCGTTTGTTGACTGGAGTTCTTCATTGGTTGATTTCAGCTCTTCGTGGGTGGTCTGCATCTCCTCACGGTTGGTATGCAACTCTTCACGGGTCTTCAGCAGCTCCTGCTCAAGCTCTTCCACCTGTCTGCTGTCGGGGAGCATTCCTTTCTTTCTCTGTTTTGCCCTGGGCGGCAGTGTCACTTCCCTGAAGGCTATCATCACCATCCCTCGTAATGCTTCCGGCGTTTCGATCTTCATCATCGTCATTTCCACGGCCAGAGTACCGCTGTCTGCCCCTGCCAGATCACCCCTGACGGTGATCGGTTCGCTCTGGCGCAATGCCTGGCTGAAGGCGCTCCCCAGCTTATATTGCAGACCGTCACGGGCCATGGCAAAGATATTCATGTTGGCCTTGCCTGCCGCCGGTTCGAGGTACTTCCCGGTTTTTCCGCTGATATAGACAATGTCACCCTGATCGTTGACCAGGACTGTCGGTGCGGAGAAGTGCTGCAGAATCAGATGATCAGCCAGTAGCTGAAGATTGTCGACTGTTTTGAGCATAAGGGACTCCAGTTGCGTCGCTGCCGGTGAGTTGGAGATAAAGGATGTCGGAAAAGTGAGCTCATTGCGGAACGTGGTTTTGTTACGCCAGTAGAGTTTTGTGCTGACATGCCCGGCGGTAAAGAGATCCATCTGCTGCCCGATGGTCTCTGCGCTGCCGAGAAAGAGCAGACCGCCCGGTTTAAGGCAGTAATGGAACAGTGGCAGCAGTTTTTTCTGCAGTTCAGAAGAGAGATAGATCAGCAGGTTACGGCATATCAGTATATCCAGCCTGGTGAAGGGGGGATCCATGATGACGTTCTGCTGGGCAAAGGTGACCATTTCGCGGATCTCCTTGCCGACACGGTATCTGTTATCCTCTTTGATGAAGAATTTTTGCAGCCTCGCGGGTGAAACAGAGGTTTCAACAGCGGCAGGGTAGACTCCTCTGCGGGCCTTCTCGATAGCATCGGCATCAAGATCGGTCGCAAAGATCTGCAGGTTGTAGTTGTCCGGCTGGTTGACCTGATCCAGAGCCTCCCTGAATGTCATCGCCAGTGAATAGGCTTCCTCTCCCGTCGAGCAGCCGCACGACCAGGCTCTCAGGGCACCCCCTTCGGGATAGGCCGCCAGTATCTTCGGCAGGGCTTCATCCTTCAGCTCCTCCCACATGGCGGTATCACGGAAGAAGCTGGTTACACCGATCAGCAGTTCCTTGAAGAGCAGTTCCACCTCCTGGGCATTCTTCTGCAGGAAGCGGGCATAGTCGGCAATGGATGCGATCTTGTGAATACTCATCCGCCTCTCGATACGGCGATAGACGGAGGTTGGCTTATAGAGTGAGAAGTCGTGCCTGGTCTTGGCCTTGAGCAGGGTGGTGATTTTTTCAAAATTACTCTGTTCCCTGTCACGCAGACTCTGCTCGGACTCCCGGAGTGGAGCGGCACAACCAAGAAAATCGATGATCCGTGCCGGCAGCTTCTCTGCTGCAGCAACTATATCGGCATAGCCGGAATCAATGACGCTTCTGGGCATACTGTCGAACTTGGCCGTGGCCGGTTCCTGCACCAGCGTCAGTCCGGCCTGTTCCTTGATGGCACACAGCCCCAGGGTGCCGTCCGACCCCATGCCGGAGAGGATCACCCCGATACTCTGCTCACCGCAATCCTCCGCCAGCGAGCGTAGAAAGATGTCAATCGGCAGACGCAGGCCATGTTTTGTATCAGGAATCTGAAGGGCCAGTGTCCGGTTGCCGATCGTCATATCCCTGTTGGGGGGAATGACGTAGACGTGATCGGGCTGCACCTTTGTGCTGCCATTTACCTGCTGGACTTTCATAGTGGTGGAGCGTTGAAGAAGTTCGGGAAGGTTGCCGACATGATCAGGTGACAGGTGCTGGACGACTACAAAGGCCATACCACACTCTTTGGGCACATGGCTTAAAAACAGTTCCAGTGCCTCCAGGCCGCCAGCGGAGGTGCCTATGCCGACGATGGGGAACAGTGGCGGGGGGCTTTCCGGGCTGACGGCCGGTTTTGATTTTCTGCTTTTCATGGAGTGCTCCGGCTGCAAACAGAAAACCGGCGTACGAAAAAGCCACGACGCCGGCTGAAAATGGTATGAAGATTATATCTTTATTCATCAGGATTACAACAGAATAATCGGCAGCATGTGGAGCCGGGAACAGGGCTTGTAAATTTGTTTTTTTGAGGTACAATTAACTAAAATCAAGCCAAAGGGGAGGTCTATATGGAAGAGCGGGATAGAAAAATAGCGGTAGCGGCACTGCTGATGGTTACGGGTGGTGTAATCGGAGCTGGACTTGCATTGCTCTTCGCCCCGCAAACCGGAAGCAGGACGAGAAAAGATCTTATACGTTACGCAAAAAAAGCCCGGCACAGGGCTGATGAAACAGTAGAGGATCTTGCTTTACATGTGAACAACATGGTTGACACAATCGGTTCAAAGACGGAAGAGCTGGTGGAGAAGGGCAGGGATGTAGCCGGCAGCACCAGGAAAGATCTGATCAGACTGCTTGAGGAGGGTGCCTCGAAGCTGGAGAAATTCAGAACCCTGCTGATCAGGATGTAGGTGAAGACGGTCCTTTTGGTTTGTAGTGGAAGTACAGCACTAACAGGAAAAAGGGAAACAGGGCGGATAAAAGTCCCCACAGCAGAGGGTTTTTTCCACGGCGCTTCGCAAGGTACAGACCGAGTGCGCCCGGCAGACCGAACAACAGGAGCAGGAATATCATTTCGTTCATTGGCATTATCCTGAATTATTTATTTTTTATTCTGCCAGTAAGAAGTCATGAGAGTCAGGAACGCTGAGGCCGCCGGGGACAACTCCCGTCCGTCACGCCGGGCGGCGTAAAATTGCCGGGTTATGCTCAAACCGGGAATCCTTACAGTTGTCAATTGACCATTTGCAAGCTCTTCCGAGACTGACATGCCGGAAACAAAAGCATATCCGATGCCATGCAGCAGAGCCCGCCGGATCGCTTCGGTACTGCCGAGAACGGCGACGATATTGAGCGAATCCTTGCTGATCCATGTTCCGGCCAACGCCTTGTAGACCGCCATTTGAGTCCCGGAACCATCCTCCCGGACAATCAGCGGTATTTTACACAGCTCTGCCTGACTCAGGCTCTGTTTACGTCCTTCGGCAAACTCCGGAGAGACTGCGCAGACAATCTTATCCAGCCCGATAGAGTCAAAGCAAACCCGATCTTCCTCAAAGCGCCCTCCCGTGAATCCAAGCTCTATTTCTTCATTCACCAGCTGCCTGATCACCGAGCGACTGTCTCCCTGGATCACTTCCAGACGCACCTTCCGGCATTGTTTGAGAAATTGATCCAAAACAGCCGGAATCAGCCAGGTGGCAGGAATATTGCTGGCACCTACCCGCAGTACGACGTCCTCCATGCCGAGAAACCGGCGTATGGCCGATCGGGAGTCATCGCATTCACTCAGAATCCTGCGGGCACGTCCAAAAAAGATCTTGCCGGCCTCGGTCAGAAGCGACCCTCCCTTGCCACGGTCAAAGAGCCGGATACCCAGTTCATCCTCCAACCCCAGAATATGTTGACTGGCGGTCGACTGGGTGATACAGGTCTTCTCGGCGCCCCGTGAAAAACTGAGCGTTTCGGCTATTGCCACAAACACTTCCAGTTGCTTTAACGTCATGATTTATCATTCCTATTCACAATTACGATTATAACCATCGGTACTATACACAATTATCATTTTGCCTTACAACATAAATCTAGATGTACGTTTTCGGGAGGGCGTGATGATAGTTCACCTGCTGGTACTGTTCGTGTTCGCCTCGTGCACTGTTGCCTCGGCTGAGGAGATTCAGATCAGCCGTTTTGCTGTTGACGGTTTTTCAGGCTGGGAACTGAAAAGCTTTAAAGGTGAGACGGAATACACTCTTGCAAGAGAAAATGGCGCTACCGTTGTCAAGGCCCACAGCAGAGGAACCGCTGCAGGTCTGGTTAAAAAGGTTCACCTGGACCCGCAACGCTACCGGTATCTGCGCTGGTCATGGAAAATAGCCGGTACAGTGGCCGGAGGCAACGAAAACAGCAAAGAGGGGGACGACTACGCAGCACGGGTGTATGTCGTTTTCCCCGGGCGTTTTTTCTGGCAGACAAAAGCCATCAACTACATCTGGGCCAATTACCTGCCGATCGGTCAATCACTTCCCAATGCATTCTCCGGCAACGCCATGATGGTGGCCGTCGAATCCGGCCCTTCCAAAGCCGGTCAATGGCAAAACGAAACGCGTGACATCCTGGCCGATTACAGGCGCCTGTTTGGTGAAACCCCACCCGGGATCGGCGCCATCGCCATCATGACCGATACGGATAATACCGGCAGCGAAGCTACTGCCTGGTACGGTGATATTGCGATATTGACAATCCCGCCATACGTGCGATAATTTTCAATGCCTGCCTGCTCATCTGATACGTATATTCATCATCAATTGTCCGTGATAAGACGGAAGAAACGGGTTCTGTATGACAGATCATGAAACCAATCCGCTGAATCCGGAAGCCATAAATCTGCCATTCAACTATTCATCCATAAAAAATGAATTCGTATTGCTCAGCTCCGGTGAAGACACGCAAACAGCAGACGGAACGTGGGTAATCATCCAGTCCAACAGCGTCATTCTCAAGCAGTCACATTCCAGGCTGGAGCTTCCGGGCGGCAGGCTGCCTGACTGGATGTCTCCGCAACAGACTCCCGTATGTGTGGGGATCTGGCGTGGAAAACCGCTTCGCGCCTTCACGGTAAGTGGCTCGCTGCGGATGAAAAGCCCCTTTGTAGCGGCAACATTTAACGCTGCTGACGAACAGATGGATATCCGTACCTTGACGCTGGCAGGATTGTCAAAACAGATTCTGCACTGGGAACAGCAAAGTCGCCACTGTTCGCGATGCGGTGCAGAAACAGAACCGATAGCCTCCAGCCGGGGCAAACTGTGTACATCCTGCAGAGCCGAGCATTTTCCCCACATCCACCCATGCGCCATCGTTCTGGTCAAACGAGGCAGCGAACTGTTGCTGACCCGCAAGGCGGAATGGCAGTCGGGACGCTACAGCCTGGTAGCCGGCTTTCTCGATGTGGGAGAATCGCTGGAGGAGTGTGCCATTCGTGAGGTACGCGAGGAAACCGGGATTGAAATCACCAATGTACGCTATGTAGGCAGCCAGAACTGGCCCTTTCCGGCCCAGCTTATGGCAGGGTTTACAGCAGATTATGCCGGTGGCGGGATTGTTGTCGACCATAGCGAACTTGAGGATGCGCGCTGGTTTTCGGTCAATGCACTCCCCACTCTGCCCCCTTCCCGCAGTATTGCCCGCTGGATTATCGACAACTTCAAATAAACTTCTGATTACCCCATTTATGGTATGCGTCAGTTCAAGGAGTCCGATATGAAAAGAATCATTCCGGTATGCCTGTTGATACTGCTCTCTCTCCCGGCGTGGTCAGGTGCGAGCGTCATTGGCCCTGCCCGGATCCGCTTCGTGGATGGCGACATCATGTTCAGAACACCTGATTTCGGCGAATGGCTTCCGGCAACGATCAACACACCGCTCGACGAAGGTGACACGATCTGGTGTCCCGGTGGCGCCAAAGCCGAGATTCAGCTCTCTGACGGCACCATGGTACGGCTGGATGGAGGTTCTCAACTTGATCTGCTGGCTAACGAAGACAGCTTTATTCATCTGCATCTGTCGAGCGGCAGACTCTATGTGAGAACGGTTCAAACCAGAGCACAGAATTCGCTCCAGATTGATGCTGACGATACCACGGTGCTTCCTGACGCCCGGACACAACTTCGCATAGACATGCTGCCTGACAGGCAGGAGGATGTTTCCGTCTTCAACGGAACTGCGTATGTTGAAGGCAACAGCAGCCGCACGAAAGTCCGCGCAGGTGAACACATCGCTCTTGAGCACGGACACAGCGAACTTCTGCCGCTCAATCCACCCGATGCCTGGGAAAACTGGAATACCGGCCGGGACCGGATCCAGTTGCGTGCGGCCGTTACAGACTCTAATCTTCCCGATGAATTACGAAGCTCTTCGGCTGAGCTCTATTCAAACGGCACCTGGGTGAGTGTCCCCGAATACGGTATGGTCTGGCGTCCAACGCTGATCCTCACCGGCGATTGGGCTCCCTATCGTAACGGGCAGTGGATCTGGAGGGGGAGTGACTACGTCTGGATATCCTCTGAAAGCTGGGGCTGGGTGCCCTACCATTATGGCCGCTGGGCTGTCGTCAGCGGTTTCGGATGGTGCTGGGTGCCGCCATCACAGGGAGATGTCTACTGGGGACCCGGCTATGTCGGATGGTATCAGACCGACAGCCATATCGGCTGGACCCCTCTCGCTCCTGGAGAGATATTCTACGGTTATGGGCGCTACGGGCGCCATAGTGTCAATATCGCCGCCTCACCTGTCAACGCAGTCACGATCAATTACCGGAATCAGCATATTCAAGGTGGCCGGACCGTACTGCCGAAAAACGACTTTCTGAAGGGAATATCAGCACAGCAACAGCGTACCGCCAGTACACCTGCCGCGTTGACAGCGTCAATCGGCAGTCCTCGCATTCGGCCGCTTCGAGAAACACGCCTGCCGGCAGTCAGACAGACTCCACCTCAAAACACTCTTCCCAGGATCGATCATCAGGACAGCCGCGAATTACGCAGGCAATTCCAGCGGCTGACCCCGCACGGCGGGCAACAGTCCCGACCGGAGCCGGTAACCAGAGAGCAGAAACAGAAAAAGGTCTGGAAGGTCACATCACCCGAGGAGAGTAAAGGAAAAGAGAGCAGGGAAAAAGAGCATGGTGGCAGGTAAGTAAATCAGGTCGCTGTTGAGGATTTCACCCATTTTTCCAGTATCTCCGCCAGATTATCCTTTTTTACCGGCTTTGCCAGATAGTCATCCATTCCTGACTCAAGGCAATACTCCCGATCACCCTTCATGGCGTTGGCGGTCATGGCGACTATCGGCACATTATGGTTGAGGACTTTCGAGCCTGAATCACGAATCATGGCGGTTGCTGCAAAACCGTCCATCTCCGGCATCATGCAATCCATCAGCACCAGATCGTAATTGATCAGTTCAAGCGCCCGGACAGCTTCAAGGCCGTTGGCGACGACATCAGCCTTGAAGCCAAGTTTACTCAGAATATTCTGCGCCACTTTCTGATTAATGACATTGTCCTCTGCCAGCAGGATACGTACACCCGCCCTGCCTGCTTCAGCAATGATATGACGGGTAATGATGCCGGCTTCAGGCTTATTGCTTTTCCATCTGCCGAGTACAAGAGCCATGCATTCGTGGAGCTGCGCCTGGCGTACCGGCTTGGCCAGATAACCGGAGAAGCCGATCTTTTCAAAAAGAGCGGCATCACCCCGCTGGGCAATAGAGGTCACCATTACCATCAGAGTGGACTCCAACATTGGATCAGCTTTGATCTGCCGCCCAAGTTCCACCCCGTCCATACCCGGCATCTCCTGATCCAGTAGCGCAATACGGTAGGGCTCCCCCTGTTTTGCCGCTTCGCGCAGATGTGCCAGGCCGTCTTCAGCGTCCACGGCGGTCTCGTAGAGGCAACCCCAATGGTTCAGAAGAGTAATCATCAACATCCGGTTGGTAGCGTTGTCGTCTACAACCAGCACCCTGGTGCCGGATAAGTCGGCATGTGGAATGATATTTGATACATCCGGAATCTCGGTCGTCTTCTCAAAACGAGCGGTAAACCAGAATGTGGAGCCAATGCCCTCTACGCTGAACACCCCGATCTCCCCATCCATCAACTCCACAAGCTGTTTGCAGATGGCAAGCCCAAGGCCGGTACCGCCATACGTGCGGGTCGTCGATCCGTCCGCCTGAGTGAAGGGGGCGAAGATAGCCGCCTGCCGCGACGGCGGGATGCCGATGCCGGTATCGCGAACCTCGAAGCGAATGCAAGCGGAATCATCAGTTTCCGACTCAAGCGTCGCGCTGATGACTATTTCACCCTTGTGAGTGAACTTAATAGCGTTGCCTGCCAGGTTGGTGATGATCTGACGCAACCTTCCCGGGTCACCCTTCAGATACGACGGCACGCCGGGATCTATCCGGCAGATCAGCTCAAGGCCTGCATCTATTGCCCGTATCGCCAGCATTTCAACGGTGTCATCCAGAGTTGTCCGCACGTCAAAGTCAAGCAGTTCAATATCCAGTTTGCCTGCCTCGATCTTGGAAAAATCGAGAATATCGTTGATCAGTCCCAGCAGGTTCTCACCGCTTTTCTGGACAATTTCGGCAAACTGTCGTTGTTCATCGGTCAGATCGGTATCCAGCAGCAAACCGGTCATGCCGATCACGCCGTTCATCGGCGTGCGGATTTCGTGGCTCATGGTTGCCAGAAACTGACTCTTGGCAACGGTCGCCTCTCTGGCATTGACAAGTGCAGCTTCAAGTTGAACATTCTTCCACTCAAGCTCCTCAGTAAAGGCCCGCAGTTTTTCATCGGCCTTCCTGCTCTCGGTTAGAGCGTATTGCCTCTGGAGGAGATTCCTGATCCTCAGATTGAGTTCCTTCTGGTCGTACGGTTTGGTAATGAAATCGTCTGCACCGATTGCCAGAGTACGGATGGCGTCATCTCTGTTGCCGGACGCCACTATCACCGGGATGGAGTGGAATTCCGGCCTGCTCTTGACAATCGACAGCATCTCCCTGCCGTTCATGACCGGCATTTCAAGATCCAGCAGGATCAGGCCGATATCGCGATGTCCGGACAACAGAGCCAGACCCTCGCGCCCATTGCCGGCCGTCAGGAAATTGTCGAAATGCTCCATCAGCATGAACTGCAGCATGTCGCGGCTCATTGCCTCATCATCCACGATCAGTATTTTTGCCCTGTTCATCTCATGCTCCATCCGGAATCTCCCGCACGTGCAGAGGCGCATTCCTGAGGTCGTCCGGTCTCTGCCATGTATCAATAATCAGCGCCAGTTCTTCCCTCTTCACCGGTTTGCTCAGATAATCATTCATACCGGCTTCCAGGCACTGTTTCCGGTCACCTGTCATGGCGTTGGCGGTCATGGCGATGATCGGCACATTGTGGTTCAAGACTTTGGAATCCGGGGATCGGATCACTCTGGTCGCCTCAAAACCGTCCATTTCAGGCATCTGGCAATCCATCAGCACCAGGTCGTAATTGATCAGCTCAAGCGCCCGGACAGCTTCAAGGCCGTTGGCGACAACGTCAGCCTTGCACCCCAGCTTACCCAGGATGTTTTGCGCCACCTTCTGGTTGATGACATTGTCCTCCGCCAGCAATATGCGCACGCCCCGGTTGGCGACCTCTGCCACTATGTGACGGGTGACGATGCCGTTGCATGATAATGTACCTGCTGCACGACTCAATATAAGGGCAATGCAGTCATGAAGCTGCGCCTGGCGCACCGGTTTGGGCAGATAACCGGCAAAGCCGATCTGCTCCAGAGCGACGGCATCACCTCGCTGGGCATAGGAGGTCACCATTACCAGCAGGGTCGATTTCAGCAGTGGATCTGCCTTGATCCGGCGACCGAGCTCGCTGCCGTTCATTCCGGGCATCTGGTGATCCAGCAGGGCAATGAGGAACCGGTCGCCCTGCCGGACCGCATCAGATAAAAGTATCAGCGCCGCTTCGCCATCACTTGCAGTATCAAAACGGAAGCCCCAGCTTTTCAGCAGGGCGGACATCAGTTTCCGGTTGGTCGCATTGTCGTCAACAACCAGTATCCGCGTCCCGCTGATGTCGGCGTGCTGCAATACCTCCGGGGTTACTACCACCTCAAAGGTCTGTTTTACAAAATGAGCGGTAAACCAGAAGGTAGAGCCTTTACCCTCCTCACTCTTCACGCCGATATTCCCACCCATCAACTCGGCCAGTTGCTTGCAGATCGCCAGACCGAGGCCGGTCCCTCCGTATTTACGCGTTGTTGCCCCGTCAGCCTGGGTGAACGGCTGAAAGATTGCGCCAAGGCGCGACTCTGGAATGCCGATGCCGGTATCGGTAATTTCAAATAGAAGTGTCACGCCGTCGCCATGATCCGCTTCAAGCGATGCGTGAATAACGACTTCTCCCGCAGGGGTAAACTTGATGGCGTTACCGGCCAGATTGGTGATGACCTGCCTTAGCCTGCCCGGATCACCCTTCAGATATACCGGCACGTCCGGTTCGATGTGACAGATCAGCTCCAGTCCGGCTTCATCGGCGCGGAAATCCAGCATCTCGGCCGTATCTTCCAGCGTTATCCGCAGATCAAAATCAATGATCTCCATGTCCAGCTTGTTGGCCTCTATTTTTGAAAAATCCAGAATATCGTTGATTACTCCCAGCAGGTGCTCACCGCTTTTGTTGACAATTTCAGCATATTCATGCTGTTCGGCGGTCAGTTCTGTACCCATTAATAATCCGGTCATACCGATCACCCCATTCATCGGAGTGCGGATCTCGTGGCTCATGGTGGCCAGGAACTCACTTTTGGCCCGGTTAGCAGCCTCTGCTTCTCCCTTTAAGCGTTCCAGATTATTCACCTGTTGTTGAAGCAGGACATTCGCCTGCTCAAGTTCAAGGGATTTCAGCGTCAGCAGATGAGTTTTTTGTTTCAGAGTCAGATGAGTGTTCACCCGTGACCGAACAACCGCAGGATTCAGCGGCTTTACGATGAAATCGACCGCTCCCGCCTCAAGGCCTCTGATTTCATCATCCGGGCTCTGCTGGGCGGTCACAATGATGATCAGGATATTCCTCGTAGCCGGGTCAGCCTTCAGCTGTCGACAAACCTCAAGGCCGTCCATGCCGGGCATCAGTACATCAAGCAGGACCAGATCCGGCGGGTTGCTGCGGCACATTTCCAGAGCCTGTTCGCCGCTGATGGCCATAAAGACCTCATGGTCGCGGTGAAATATTTCAAACAGAACCTGGATGTTGACCGGCTGGTCATCAACCACCAGCAGACGCGGACGGGATATAGTAGCGGCTATCTCTTCTTTTTCTGGCAACAGTGATTCCTCAGATACAGTCATACAAACTCCTCCCCTATTTTCCGGCACCACTCGGCAGCGGCTGAAAAATCCAGCCGTTGCATGGCATCATCGAGATGGTTGACCAGCGCGCGCTCCGCATCTGTCAGCCCCCCCCTGATAACCTGATACTGCTGAATCGCCCGCATGTTGCCGGTGGACAGCAAAGTCTCCAGCTCAATCAGACCGGCAATGAGCGTTTCACGGTCCATTTTCGTGCCTGATTCTGATTCGGCGGACAGCGAGTCAAGCTCCTCCGCCACATCCCTGAATACGTGGCACGCCTCGCCAAACAACCGCTCCAATTCCTGAAGCAGAGAGCTCAGAATGTCTGGGGCGCAATTGTTCTTCAGAGCCGTTTCTCCGTTAGCAGCGGTGAGGGACAGAAGTGTGGCTCCCAATGTCGCCGCCACACCCTTGATGGTATGCAGTACATGGGCTGCATCACCCCCCACCCCGACCCTCCCCCGCTGGGGGAGGGGGTTTACTCTTCCATCAGCGTTGGAG
>Ga0194037_1002141_pt1 | contig 13484 bp, 11 predicted proteins | sample JunL306m_MetaG_FD_148653 | JGI IMG/M metagenome (GOLD analysis project Ga0194037, IMG submission 148653) | Anoxic zone freshwater microbial communities from boreal shield lake in IISD Experimental Lakes Area, Ontario, Canada - Jun2016-L304-6m | ecosystem: Environmental > Aquatic > Freshwater >...
TCCCAATCGACTAGACTAAATGAAGCTGATCCCAGCGCCAAGGTGGAGTTCCGGTCAGAGCGCATATCCCAATCGACTAGACTCTGTAGCCATGTCAACCGCCAAGCGTAGGCGTTCCGGTCAGAGCGCATATCCCAATCGACTAGACTAAAGAAGTCAGACAAAGGGCCAGACTACAAGTTCCGGTCAGAGCGCATATCCCAATCGACTAGACTAATTGCATCACACCAGTTCGAATCGGGGAAGTTCCGGTCAGAGCGCATATCCCAATCGACTAGACTCGTTCTCACCACGCGCAACCGCCCATGTGTGTTCCGGTCAGAGCGCATATCCCAATCGACTAGACTCCGATTGCACTAAGCCTATGAATTTCATAGGCTTTTTTGCTTTTGGCGGTAAGAAAAATGTACCCATGGCTAAAAAAGGTCGAACTGATCGGGTGTTTTTTGGAACGGCTCTTTACGTTTTCCATGAAATATGATGGTCCTTTCGTATTGTTTGTCGGTGAACTGCAAAATATTTACCTTACCGGCCGCAGGCAATGCGGCCTCCACTTGTTTACAGTAGGTTTCTGCGCTGGCATGGCTGGTGCACATACGCATATAAATGCTGAACTGGCTCATTTGAAAACCCAAATCCAAAAGGGTTAGCCGGAATTTACTGGCAGCGCGGCGCTCTTCTCTCGTTAAAACTGGCAAATCGAACATTACTACCATCCACATAATTCGATAACCGGTCAGCATCAATGTCCATTCCCCGCATCCGCCTTAAAAAGCGGCGGTTGCCGGATCAGTCCGTGAGTCAATGGCAGGTCAAGTTTCTCGCGCTGACCGAGATAAACCAAAGAGAGTGATGTTGCTAATTTTTGAACCGCCACAGTCACTGGACTGTCTCCTGATTCCATCCGTACATTTTTATATAGGCTCTTTACCAACTCCCTTTTGGTATCCGGTGTTACTTGGTCTAGGCCACTTTCAATCAACTCCCAAACTTGCAGGTCAATAACCGAACGATAAGGCTCCATGAGGTCATCCACTAAGCGCATCGCATTGTTGTCGTTGCTGTGGTGCAAGCCGATACTGGGATGTAATCCAGCCGCAATTACTGCCCGTGCGGTACAGGCCCGAAGTACGGTGTACCCATAATTGAGCAAGGCATTGGCTCCAACCGCCTCGCGGTCGCGGCGAAAATTAGTCCCCAAAAGCAAATTCCAATAAATTCGCGCACCTTGCGCTTCGACGTTTTCGGGGTCACCACTCTTTACCTTGGCCGCCAGTATCTTGAGTTGGATATCCGTAGCCCCAACCGTCCTAAGCGCAGCAGCTTGTTGGAGAAGTTTCGCTCGGACTACCTCAGCCCATAGTCGCTTGTGCGTTGGTCGAGTAGCATATATTTGCGCCTCGATCCGGCGGGCTTGCTCAAAATTACCTTCGATCGGCAGCAACATACCCACAGCGTTATGGTTAGCGGCACATAGTACGAAAGGTGCTCCACGTTCTGCCAACGCAACCAGTAGGTTATTTGTATAGCTGCATCCGTGCGAATGTGCAATAACAGCGCTGATATCGTCCAGCGCTACGCGTCCTAACTCCGGACGTTCCCCCTCCGTGCTTTGAACCACCATAAACCCGCGGTACAGGGAAAGATGTCTGTGGTCTTCCGCAATTTCTACGATTCGACCTAGCACTTTTGTCAACCCCTAAAACCCGGGTCTCGCAGTTCACCAGCTGGAGAAACTGTAATTTTTCGACCCTCAGCTTTTCGTAGCGAGCCCGCGTATTTGGAGACATAACTAAACGAGCTATTTTTATCGCGATTCCTAGCGTCAACATTGGCTTCGTTATGCGGTGCGAAAAACATCTGACCATTGCTCCCTATTTTTACCACTCGCATGGTTTCCAAATTTCCATTTACGAGTAGCCTGACCGTGTCTCCTAGTTGTAAACGCATGGCTAAAGACTTACCACTCAAGCTAGCCGATGGTGACCGCAATCTTTTCAATCCATTGGTAGCAGCAAGTTGTCGAATGATTTGGTACGCTTCAAAAGTAGATACGGTTTCGCCTTCCCAGCCACCGGTCGCTGTGCGCACGATTTCGATGCAGTAATTGCTGCCGCCGACATAGCCCTTGTAGGCTTTTGGTTGTCCCTCTTCATCTAAACCGTGCCGCAACGCGTCGTTCGTGCTGCTTATTGGTATCACGGCTCGATTTTTTACCTCGCGGTGGCGCTTTCCATCGTCACCACGCACTCGACGAGAACTCTGTCCGTTGACGCTTATACCCCACGCTGTATCTTCATGCATTGCCCCCTCATAACCGTGGTCGGGCTTGTGGCTGACCCAGATTGCGCCGACAGCCCGTTGAACTGATTTGAAGAAAATGCCATCTTGGTCATCTCCCCAAGGCATGGGCATTTTTTCGACTAATCGGTTGAGCTGCTTTTCCCGAGCACTCGCGCTGGCAGACGCGAAACGACTTAAAAGCCCTTGGTCAGTCACAGCGATGACACATGCGTCTACAGCATGATGCCGATGGTCATCCCGGTTTTTTTCACCATCTAGACCAAGAACATGATTTAAGCCGAACTTTGCACGCAACATCGCAGTCATCTGCCCCGGAATCACCCGCGTGTCTTGGGGACATACAAGCCTAAGGTACTCGGTTGCGACGCGACTGAGATATCGTGTGTCATTCAAAGCGCGCGCCAAAAAACCCTTGTCTTCGCGAAGCCATTTCTGATACCCCTCTTCTCCGAATCTATAGCGCTTGTTTAGGGGCATCAGTTTTGCTCTCTCTAGTACGGATTCAAAACCCCATCCCTGTAACAAAAAGTCGTCTTTTGCCTCCCACGGAGTCCGATTACCCTTAATGCGATTCGCCTTTCGCATAGCAACGGTTTTGTTATTCAATCCATCATCAAGGGTCCTCGAAAAGGGAAGAATGTGTTCTATCTCTACTTGGTCACTCAGCAGCATCGCAGCACTGATGGTCGTACCGCTATACGGACAACGCCGGTCTGCTACATCATTGCTTAGCTCTTCCCACAAAATCATCTTCTGGATATCAGCCGCTTTCACTGACTCCAGTTCGCCACCCTTCAACCCAGCAATCTCTGCACGAATTCTTTGATTTCGCCTTTGATTCTCGGCCTGCCTTTTTTGTGTTTCCAAGCGCTGATCTCTGCTTTGTTTCAGGTCGCGGGCTAGTTCAACCACTACCTGGTCTGGATGGCCGTAGCGGGCTATCAAGGCATTCACAACAATCCGCAATTGATTCAATCCAATATGAACGGTAGGGTTTGCAATCTTTCCGAACCGCTTCTCGGGCGAGTCTTCGCTCTTGCCCGTCCCAAAGCTGACATGCCTTTGGAGGTATTCGCCGTAGTAGGGGAGTGTTTTAAATGTGTGAAGAGTTTGAATTTCACCGGTTTCCGCCACAACCCGTTCTGCCTGAAAAGTCAAGTCAGCAATTTCTACATTTGTGTCCAATCGGCTATGGTGAAAGCCTGCGAACTTCGCCGCCTCAGCGTAACTACAAACCGAGCCACGCAAAAATGGCAGCATCCGGGCTAGCGCTTCGACGCTGAGGCTTCCGTACCCCTCGGGTAGTCCGACACCAGCTATGTTTTCAGCAACTAAGACGTCTATGCCAGTTTCAGATGTTAGCCATTCAATGAGCTTCGCTTCATTTTCTTCTCCAGCAAGCTGCAACACAATGGCATCCTGTAAATCAGGGCCGAAGTCAAACCATTTTTTACCAAAAGCGTCGTTCCTAGATAGTGCGGCGGAGCTAGCGTTACCTTTGAGTTCTTCACGCTTCGCATCTTCAAGATTGAACCCGTCTGTTCCCCTAAGTCCCAGCAATTTTTTTAACTGATTAAAAGTCCGTTTTCCATTTACCTCTAACGCCTGGACGACTTGGTCACGCTGCGCCAATGTCAACACTTCATCCCGCAACCCGTCGCGCAGTATCCGTAAGTTATTCACCTCTTGGTAAATGCGAAATCTTTGCTGACTTGGCAGCGCCAATGGAGCTCTCTCCTCCTCTGGCAAGAGAGTGCAGCGACCGGGTCTTACGGGCTTTAATGGTCGCTGATGTAGGAGACAGTCCTTGAGTTGGTTGCGGGCAGAATCCGTAAACAGGGTCGGGTTCAGTTCTGATTGTTTAGACCAAAGGGCGTCAAATTCGGCTTCGACCATTGCCCTATCAATGTAGAGGTCGTAGCTTTTTGTGATCTTCGCCTTGCCGTCATCCAGGATTACTCGTTTTTCTCTGTAGCGGGCTCGAACTGTCTGTTGAGCAGAATTACGTCGATGCAAATATTCGCCTACGGTACGGCAAGCGGTTGCAACAAGTTCTTGACGAAGCGCACTGATAGCTGTCTTTAAAGCGCCGCTGTCGTTGTCGGCTTTATCCGTCTTACGGTTACTTTTAAATCCTCTTCGCTGATTGAGATGGAAAAGTGCACGCGCGAATTCCGCTGGCTGTAGTACCGCATCAAGTCCCTTGGTGCGAAGACCGTAAGGGTCCAGTTGCTGCAACGCTTTGCGCGCATTGATGTTGGCTGGGAAGAAACCTAGGCTGACCAAAGTAGCCATCAGCCGATTTTTACGCTTCAACAAACGGTCGCGACGGCGGCGCATTGCTCTAGCCGCCCTGCGGGTTACCGCCAAAGAACTGCCATCCTTAGGATTTCTGCCATCCGAAAAAATTCTGGCCCCAGCCTTAATTACTGCGCACGGTTGGTCGTCTTTGTTTAAACGAATCATGGCCCATCCGAGCGAAGTTGAACCAAGGTCAATGCCCAGGCGATACCGCATTTTTCCGATCATGTGCTTGCGCCCGTATTGAGTTTATTAATTTGTGCTAGCATCCAATATCACGTCGATTGGGATATGCGCTCTGGACGCTAACAAGCTGAAAGATGCACCAAATGGAAAGCCACTATATGTGGCTTTCGCCTTTTTAGATATGTCTTGGGCCTGCTGTTGTTGAATGTAGGGTTAATACCTATATGAGTCCAAGCGTAATAAAGCGTCTACATCCTAAACCGCACAAGTCCAACGGAACGGGCATCAACCAGCCTCGAAATCAACCCCCAAGTCACCCCCTCCTGTTCATCGTCTTTGCATCGACTCAACATTTCCCGAGCCTCTTCAAACATCCCTTGCTCACGGTATAGCTCACCGACCTCTAGCCAGTCAACCCAATCCTCTGCTGCCGACCCAGCCAGTATGAGGTTCAAAAGCTGCGTCATGTTGTCAAGCTGCTCGGATGATGGTGTGTAGTGCGGCGCGTTAAACGGACGCCTTTCCTTTGGGAAGTTCTCCGGCGGCTTACTTCCAAGTAGCCTGCGAAACGGACGTTGCCAAGCTGGCAGTGATGCGTAGTAATCCTCAAACCACTGGGCTTCTTCAAGTGCTTTTTCGTGGTCCTGGTGGGCTCGATAGATGACCCGGTACTCGTCGTTCAGTCCACGCCAATAGTTACGCCGTGCAGTTACCTCAATATGGGGAGATTTGGCGGTGGCAATGATCTGGGGCAGTTGGGCAAATTCGACGTGCTTGGGAGCCTTGACTTCATCACCAGCGTCAATGTCTAGGCTTATAGTGTCCTGCAACAAGAATCCCGTTCCACACTGGCACATGCGCAGCCCACCGTCCGTGGGCATCAATGAATGTTCCTTGTCGCCGTCGGTCCAGTACCGATAGGCCATGAAGTTCATGGAGCCATGTTTTGGCGTCGCATACAGCGCCTTGCAGCACGGACTTACGATGATTGTTCGGCCAATGATGCGGGTCATATTGTCAAGTCGTATGACTCAGTTTCAAACTTATAAGCAACTTCTATTTGACGCCGATTAAGGAGCTGATAAGCTGGTTGCCAGCTTTAGAAGTAGCGAAAATTTTCTCTTCTGAAAAAATTTTAGCGTCAGGCCAGTTGGGGAATATTTCAAACCAAGCATCGACCACTGTTTCTAGTGTTTCGCGAAATTCGTTAGAGGTTGCAGTACGAGAAACAAGTCCGTCCATCGTCATCGCGAGGAGCGTACCTTTGAGTTTTTCCTCGAACTTCATGTCGCTTTTCAACCACTTGTCATTTCCAAAAAAAGTAGTTTTCCCATTGTTATTATGGCCAGACGCAAGACGCGGGCGTGTAGGCAACTAAGACTGCTTATGATATGCTCAAATACATGAACTTAAACTGCCGATGAGCTTACTCCCGTAGTCGGCCTATGCAATGACCTTATCACCGTTGATCGCCGCCAGCGATAAAGCCTTCTGGCATTCCTATGTAGATTTTTATGAACAGCAGTTCCCACCTGATATCGACGGTTTAGTGGTTGAATTCGGTGTGCTCAACGGAAATTCTATCCGCTGGCTAGAAGAACGTTTCCCCAGCGCCGAATTGTTTGGTGTGGACATCTTACCAGTGCAGCCCAATTGGCCGCAAGGCCCGCGAATCCGCTACGCACAGGTAGACCAAGGCAGCGAAGCCCAAGTGGCAACATTCTTTGCCGGCATCGGTACTCCACGCCTCATAATTGAAGACGGCTCGCATTTGCCTCGGCATCAGTCACGCTGCTTGCGACTGGGGTTAGAAAAACTCGCCTCGGGCGGGCTCTACGTGCTGGAAGACCTACACACCAGCCACCCCGAACATAATCTTTACCAGGCCGAGTTCGCGTCTAATCAACGCGCGCAAACCGCCTTGCATGTGCTACTAGCCATAGACCACGCCAGGCGCCTGGGCCAGCAAGCATTTAGCGCGACCCAGCTCGATACGCTCGCTGGTAATCATTACACTCGTTGGCAACTAGGCAACCTGTTTACCCAAATCGACACCCTGAAGTTTTACAAACGCGCCACCCTTCCTACTCAGTGCTATCGTTGTGGCAGCACTGATTTCGACTACCTCACCTGGCACTGTGCCTGTGGTATCGAATTGATGGGTAACGCTGACAGCATAAGCGTGGTGTTGCAAAAGCGGTAAGTCCCAGTCGTCCTAGACTTACCTAAACGGTAGGCAAACAGAGAATAGAGACTTCTGGGATTACTGCACATAAGCATTAAAGGCTGGAGTTAGAGCGATGGGTCAAAGACTCGCAGTAAGAGTTTGAAACAGAAACGCCCAAGGGCTAAAATGCTGTATACATCTTATTTTAACACGAGCACTAAAAATGTCTTATTTAAATTTCTCTGATTCGAAAATATATGATTGCTTTACTTTCTTCAATGAAATCGACTTATTGAAATTTAGACTTGAGTATCTTTATGAGCATGTCGAAAAATTCATAATATCTGAGGCTAATATTACGTTTTCCGGAAATAAAAAAGATTATAATTTTTGGAGTCGCAGGGGGGAGTTCTCCAGATGGATTGATAAGATCGAATACATAAAATTTAAGCCATCAATTGAGCAATTAAACTTCAGTAAACCTGAGTACTACAATGCTAATCATGATGCGTGGAAGATCGAACGGGGCCAACGCGATGCTTTATATGGACCATTAATGGATCTAGATAAGAATAATAATTTAATTATATTAACAGATGTTGATGAAATTTGGAACCCATCTTTGATAAGAGGTTTAAAGTCTCAAGAATTTGGTGCAGCTAGGTTGCAGATGAGTTTTTATTATTTTTATATGAATTGCAAGGGGTTTGGAAGTGGAAATAAATTGTGGCAGTCACCCTTTTGCGTGACACCATCTCTAATGAATAGTGCGAAAGATGCAGGATTTACGAAAATCAGAAATGAAGGTCAAATGCCAATTATTGAAAATGCAGGGTGGCATTTCTCATACTTAGGCGGGGAAGATGCTATTATCAATAAGATTGAATCTTTTTCGCATCAAGAATTAAATACAGAAGGGGTTAAAAATTTTGATAAAATTAAGAGGTGTGTTGATTTGGGTTTAGATCCTTTTGATCGGCGTGACCACGATTGGGCATTTATTCATATTGAATCATTCCCATTGGATCTTTCCACATTAATGCGGAAGTACCCTAAGTTTTTGAAGACCAGTTTATTGTAATCTTACGATTAGATGCAGTTGCCGCTTTCTTGTGGTCGGGCGGGTGTATCTGAAGTCCCCAGAGCGGGGGGAGCACAACCTGACACTAATGAATTTAGTGAAGATTGCTGGGGCACTTCAGGTCAAGGCATCGGCGTTACTGGGATCGGCTGAGCTATAGCAAACTAACCGATGGCACTCGTTATATTTCACAATGTGAAATATAATTCAGCAATGTCCACCACAATCACTTTTGAAAAATTGCTAATCACGGCGGGCGGCAGGGTAGTTTGCATGAGGTGCGCCGCGCGATCAAAAAGGTCGCAACTACAGTGCGGCAGACCTGCTATGCGGGGCAGAACAACTTGCAACTTTCACTCTGGAAAGGGCAACTCTGGCCCCAAGACCCCCGAAGGTCGAGCCAAATCTATCGCTGCGCACACGACTCACGGAAAAACTTCCCGCGCCGCGCGCGAGGCGCATGCTAGGGCGTTGGCCCGATTATTACGGTTGGAGGACTGCATGCAACTGTTGCGGTTGACCACTGACACCCGTCGATCCCCGGGGCGCAAGCCGAGGTTTTATGAGCCGATTGTTGATGTGGCGGGCGTTTTGAAAATGGCGCTTGACGATGTCTTGCATCCAGTGGCGGACTCAGCCGGAGGCTGACCGGCTGATTTTTCGCAGTTCCCCTTGGACCATCCGGGGATACTGCCCCCCGCATACGCCCCCTTCTGTCAGGTCAATATAAAGCGGGTTTTAACTTTCTTTCTCTCCAATTTTTTATAATCCTCGCCTAATTGAGCTTGACAAAAGGGTACGTAAGCCCAGAATCACCCCCTTAAACTTTGGAGGTCAGTTTTGTCCCCTTTTGTCTGAGCAAATCGGGATGAATTTGGATGATTCGCTTTGGTCTCCCGGCTGTAAGATGCTCTTCCACCCTGAGGTATCCGTGGCGAACTAGTAAGTCAACCGCTGCTTCAATTTCCCCTCCAGTTCGCAAACCATCCCACTCTTTGCGTTGTACGTCATCCCGGGTGTTGAACCCGTTGGGTATTTGACCCTTCTTAATGCGGGCTAGTAGTTCATACGCGGATGCTAGGTCGTATTTGCGCACCACACCGTATATTCTTTGGGCATGCTCGCGAAAGAACATTAGCAATCCCTCTGCGCGGGTATAGGCTGAGTAGGATATGGAATCGGCATGCGGGTTTTCCACTAACTGCATAAGCAGTGCCAATTTTGCCAACGTTCCACGGTACTTGCCATAGTGCGCAGCAATAACGGGGTTAGAAACGCCATCACCACGCAGTTTGTTTTCCAGAAGAACTAGGAACCGGTCAAATGCTTGCTGGGATTCATCATCAAGTTTTAGAATTCGCGGCTTTATTCGCTTTGAAAGCGGATCTCGACTCAGCGGCATGCGCTCCGCCGCCATAAAAACCTCTCGGACCGCCCTCTCAGCTAAGCGGTCAGGTTGTACATCAAGCAATTCATATTTTTGGTTAATAGTAGGCTGAATCGCCAGCTGTAGCAATCTTTGCAAATAGCCGTCGTCGCTACCGCCCTTGTGCAAATCCCGTAGATATTTTTCAACCTTGGCTGGCTGTAAATTTCCATACAGCGCCATCCGTGGACCCTCCGCAATGTGATTCCCACGCTTGATCCGGTCATCAGAGTAATCTTGATGTCCATCGAAGAATTGAAGTTCTTGGGCCCGGGCGTTTTCGTAGCCATCTTTTCTGAGTTGCGCAATATGGCCATCAAGTTCATCCCGCAGAAGCACCACCCCGTTTGCGTTGTCACACAGAATTTGCAGTCGTGCTTCGGGTGTGGCATCTGTAATTATGTAGCGCCTCCTAATCGGCGGGTTACCTAACTGAAGCTTGTCCAGATCACGTTTGGCTCCCTGACGGTCCCCGTCTTTGATCTTTTTACTTGCGGCCTGCTCTGATATTCTTAACTCCAGTTTCCTAACACGCTCCTCTGATTCCCATTCACTCATAGCCTTGGCGTGTTCAAGTTGCGCATTTCTCTCAAGCTCATTGATGAACTTCATCGCCGCATTCAAACTTGGTGATTTCAGCATCGCAGGCGGCAAAATACTGGCACCCCAAAAGTTGGGGTATTCAAACCATGTTGAATCCTTACCCCGGGGCTGAACACAAACTTTCTTACCAAAAACGCTGCCAAGCGCAACAATTAGTGGGGTCGCAATCATCTCCGCCGGAATTCGCATGCGCTGGGCACAATCCGCAACATATGCTGCAATTGCTGATGGAAGTAACTCTGGATCAAGCGCAGAAACTTCCGGGTATTTTGGAGGTAAGTCAACTAATGCCCCCCAGTCGTCAAACGATTTGATGGCAGTCTCTTCAAAGGGCTTCATATAGCGCCTTGCTTTATCCAGCACAATGCACTCGTCAAGTGGGTCAGCGTACTGAGCAATATTGGCCCTCAAGCACAATTGCTCAATTTCAGTTTGCGTGTACCGGCCTTGTGCTCGAAGATGCCCAGCGAAACGAAGCATTATTTCCTCCCTACCGTCCCCATCTTTTATCAACGCTGTGGGCCACTGGAAACCTTGACTATTTATAAGGTGTCCGAGCATCATTGGCTCTGGGTACTGGGGAGTAGTACTACTGACAATTTCCGGCGCGGACACTGCCTTGGAGGAGTTCCAATCAGCCGAAAGAGAAATCGCCGCCTGCGTCGCGTCAGGTAGTCCCCCGGCCCTATATACATTCCCGGTAACAGTCATGAATCGCGCTTTACTTGACGAAAAAAGTTCATTTTTGCCCCCATTTGTGCAAGCTTGCGACGCGTCTGCAACAACTTGCTTGGACAAAACAAACGCGCGCAACCCCTTGCCGGACGGGGACACCTCCAAATATGGTCTCCCTAAGGACTCCCAGACATGGTCTATCGCCGCCAGCCGCTCAGGATCCTCAAAGTCCACCCCATCCCAGTCCAGTGCCACAAGGTGCATATCTTCAACCAACGCTGGCAGCACGACCCCCGGCCCTGAATGTCCACGCTGTTCAGCCGCATTTAGCGACTCCTCCAAACTTTCAAACCATTGAGCGGGGGTGGACCAAGCATTCCCTTCTCCATTTCGTCCCTTTGGGTATTTAGGAAACTTGCCAGTTACCCGATCAGCCTTTCCAGCTTGCCATGTAATAGCTTGACGAAGATTTCGGATGCCAAGAGGTATTGCTGGTAGGCCTTCGTGATTGAAATGCCTTAGCTTGTTTGTGCGGTTCATTTTGAGCCCTCCTTGCTAAAGTTGAGCGCATCGACCCAGCGGACTGGAACTGGAGTAACCGTAGGTCTAGTAAATTGAAAGCCCTCAAGCGAGTGCAGTACTGCCCCATACTGCGGCGTTGTCAGGAAAACCGACGTACTTTTGCCATCAGCCCCACCGTAAATGCCGGGATTCGGCAAGATAATTGCCGTGAGTCCACACGCTTGAATTTCCTCCTCGATGTACCTAATTGGCGTGTAAGGCTCGACTAACACCAAGGGCTCACCCTTGGGGCCAACCCAATAAGTTAAATGATCGGGGTTGTCCAGCAGCCGCACCGCGCTATGCGTGCGGGGGCGCTCCTCAGGCATTTCAATAGGCGAAAAGCCTGTCCTATCCATGAACTCAGTTAGTCGCTGCAAGCGCTCAAATTGCTCGGTGGCCGATGAAATTGAATGCCAGTTATGACGAGGAATCTTGTTAAGGTTTGGACCCATCCCCCATACATAGCAGTATTTCCAATAATCCTGCCACGACCTGAGCATGGGCAGCGCAGCGACCAATACCGCTGCATCACGACGCGCAGCATCATTAAAGAATGGGGCGAATATATGCCGATTACGATGTTCCATAGGACACATCCTTATAAAAAATGAATTTTTAATACCCAAGCACGCGCAAAAACGCAATGGGCTGCAATTTGGATAACAGTGGGTTTGTTTGTGCGCGTATCTAGCATGCGCACCCGGCGCTGCATGGGCGTTTAACTATCGGTGTGCGATGCGCGTGAGCGCGTCGTTTTTACTTACAGGCGATTGGTTTTGAGCCACCAACGAGGGCCTTATGACATTGCTTTGATTTGCACCCAGCTGTTACTCAGCATGCAATGATGGGTGTTGATGGTGGTTGGCAAAATTCTTTAAAACGCTGCTTGAAACCACTGGCGTTAGCTTACGCCAATTTGTGCGTCAATACAAGCGCTGACAAGCCACTACCGGTAGTGAACCGGCCCAAATCCTATGTCGAATATTCGACATGCCTTTAGATCATCCAATTTTCAATGCAATATCGGCTACTCTTAGATTTGCATACCGCTGTAGCATGGCCAACGTTTTGTGGCCGGAAACCACTCCGACCTCCAAAGGACTCAAACCTAACTCTAATAAACGACTGACTGCTTCATGCCGCAAGTCATGGAACCGCAGTCCAACCAAATATGGGCCAAGGTCCGGCTGCTTACGCATCCTAATTAGGGCATTGCGGAAAGCGATTTTCATGCTGCCAACCTTGGCTACGAACACACGCCCTGAAATTGAAATTGGCATTTCTTTGAGAACTCCGACTGCGCGGGTTGACAACGGAACTGTACGCGCCGAACCGTTTTTGGTGTCGTGCAAGAGCACAGTGCGTTTTATTAAATCCACACTACGCCAAGTCATGGACGCCAACTCCCCAAGTCGCATACCTGTCTCGATTGCAAGAATAACTAGAGAGACTAAATATCTGGAGCCTGATTCAGCACATGCAGCCAACAACACCTGCTCCTCCCCCGGTTCCAACCTGCGGGTCCGTGGCTGCCCGGGTTTTGGCATCCTGATCTCTCGTACTGGGTTGGCAATGGGATAACCCCACTCCCGCCTGCATTGCTCGAACACAACGCTAATCAATGCCAGTTCCAACCTTACGGTGTTTGGGGCAACGACCTTGAGTCGCTCGTCTCGATACTTGGCAATCGCAACCCCATCAACTTTATCTACGTATACGTCGGCCAATTTGGCTTTTTTAACTTGCGCAACTCGGTACTTCTCTTGGGCTGCGCCCTTCTTCAATGGGGTGACTTCCTCAAGGTACCGATCCAGTATGCGGGTCAAACGCGGCATCGCTTGCTTAGGTGCTAACTTGCCTAAATCAATTTGGGACTCAGTGTTACGTGCCCACTTCAGCGCATCGGCTTTATTGTTGAAGGACTTGGACAGGGACTGCTGCCCCTGACGCTGAATACGGGCTTGCCATTTGTCACCGTGTTTACGAACTGATGCCATAACTTCACCTCAAAAGGACAGGTGAAGGACAAAGCAATTTGACAGGGAGTCGAACCTACAGCGCAGCTCGATAAGTTCTTGTTTTTTATGGTTTTTTTTGGAGGCGCGGTCCGGAGTCGAACCGGACTAACCGGATTTGCAATCCGGGGCATAACCGCTTTGCTACCGCGCCGTATCCAG
>Ga0194037_1002143_pt1 | contig 13475 bp, 12 predicted proteins | sample JunL306m_MetaG_FD_148653 | JGI IMG/M metagenome (GOLD analysis project Ga0194037, IMG submission 148653) | Anoxic zone freshwater microbial communities from boreal shield lake in IISD Experimental Lakes Area, Ontario, Canada - Jun2016-L304-6m | ecosystem: Environmental > Aquatic > Freshwater >...
CGCCTACTGGTGGTGAAATTGACATTTCATTATCGTTTAAGATGACCAGTAGATTCGCATCAATAGAGCCCGCATGATTCATAGCTTCAAAAGCCATACCTCCGGTAATACTGCCATCACCAATAATGGCGACCATCTGCTTATCTTCACCTTTCAACTCAGAAGCGATAGCCATACCTAAAGCGGCACTGATTGAGGTGCTTGAATGCCCTACGCCAAAAGCATCATATTCACTTTCTGAACGATTAGGAAAAGCAGAGACCCCATCTCGAGTACGGATAGTGGTCATTCTTTCTTTACGACCCGTTAAGATTTTATGAGGGTAAGCTTGATGACCGACATCCCAGACCAATTGATCGCTAGGCGTATCAAAAACATAATGCAGTGCCACCGTTAGTTCAACAGTGCCTAAGCCTGCAGAAAAATGACCACCCGAAATGCTCACGGTATGCGTTAAATAGTCACGCAATTCTTTAGCTAAAGGCTTTAACTGATCTTTACTTAAATTACGTACATCAGCGGGGCTGTTGATGTTGTTAAGTAGTGAATAATTAAGTAATGTTTTCATGGTTAGTCATTCTGAATTGATTGAGCGTCAAGTTGATGCTCAAGCGGAGTAGGGCAGCAACATAAATAGTGTTTCAAATTAAGCTTTCTTATTCTTTAACGAATGGCTGGCTAAATTTTTGCCTAAGTCCCATATTGAGCCTGGAATTTGATGGGTGTCGGCAATGGCTTTATCAAAGGAGTTAACGATATTGTCACGATCTGTTTGCGTTAACATTAATGGCGGTAATAGTTTAACTACATTCATGCCGTGTCCAGCAACTTGAGTCAATATGTGATGTTCTTTAAATAAGGGGATAGTGATCATTTGACAGAATAAGCCTTTGTTAGCGGCCTCTAACATAGCCCAAGCTGCTTTTAGTTTTAAGCTTTTAGGTGAATTAAATTCAACCGCTATCATCATGCCTTTTCCACGAGCTTCTTTTAGGAATTCGTACTGACCTGACAAGGCATTAAGGCTGTTAATAATATCAGAGCCTATTTTTAAACTATTTTCGACTAATTTTTCAGCTTCTATAACATGTAATGTCGCTAAACCAGCGGCCATAGCCATATTGTTTTTACCAAAAGTTGAGCCATGTACCACGGCTCTATCCATACGATTAAAGACGGTATCCATGATCTTCTCAGTCATAGCTACGCCGCCTACTGGGACAAAACCACCTGATAGAGCTTTTGCCATGCAAATCATATCTGGATTGACATTCCAATGATCGATTGCCCAAAACTTGCCTGTTCTGCCTATGCCGGTTTGTACTTCATCTGCTACAAATAGGGTGCCGTATTTTTTACATAGACGCTCTACTTCAGGTAAGTAATTCTCATCTGGTAAATTTACACCTTTACCCTGTATGGGTTCTACGATGAATGCGGCAACATCTTTATTGCTTAAAGCTAACTCTAATGCTTCTAAATTATTAAAAGGTACTGAAATGCAATCGGGTAGTAGGGGGCCAAAACCTTCGCGGAATATTTTTTCTCCCATTAATGATAATGAGCCCATAGTTAGACCATGGTAGCCATGATCGCAAAATACAATTTTGTCGCGCTTAGTTGTATATCTAGCAAATTTAATTGCCGCTTCAACCGCCTCTGTACCCGAGTTACAAAAAAACATTTTATTGATGTTTTCTGGTGTCGTTTTTAAAATCTCTTTTGCAAGTAAGCCGCTCAAAATAGAGACATCTAATTGCACAAGGTTGGGTAATTCTAGTGTTAATGTTTCTTGGAGTGCTTTAATGACGGTAGGGTGATTACGTCCAATTGCAAATACTCCAAAGCCACTATATAAGTCTAAATACTCAGTACCTTCTTGATCGTATAGGTATTGACCAACTGCTCGTTGATAATGCCTGTCATATCCAATGGTTTGTAACATTCGTACCATTTGTTTGTTGAGGTGCTCTTCATGCAAATCAAATTTGTCAGTACTGTGTTGGGCAAATAGTTCAGCGATGCTAAAAGTCATATTCGTAAAGTTGGATTAAAGGTAAAGGTTAATGTTTTTGATTGATGGTCTTCAAATCGACAGATAATATCAAGATATTTGGCAATAAGTTTTAAGGTTTTTTTTGCCGCGCTAAAATGTAACCCTAATTTGATCAAACCAGGTAATTCTTTGGGGTGGAGTATTAGGTAATACATGAGTTTACATATTGATACTTCACCTTGCTGATTAAGTGAGTGAGTAACGGCTAAAGGTAAATCCATCTCTACAGGGTCTGCAATCACACGAATGGCAATGAAAGGTAGTGCGTGTTGTTTGGCAACTTTAGCTATGGCTATGCTTTCCATATCTAATGCGGCTGCGTTTGTTGTTGTGTGTATGTTTTTCTTATCTGCGCTACATGAAACGATACATTTACTTTCAACTAAGCTGCCGATATTTACATTAACCAAGCTTGATAATAATTCTTTTGTACGTTGATGCCAATTTGCACTGGCCTCTAATTTTATAGTATTACTTTCTTCGGTAAATATAAGTTCATTGGCTAGAATTAAATCACCGGGATTGAGTGATTCAATAAGTGCCGCAGCACAGCCCCAGCTAATTAATTGAGTAGCACCTTTAGAAAAAAGATGTTCGGCTGCAGAACTTGCATTAATGGGGCCAGCGCCAGAATAAATAACCAAGGTCTTTTTATTAATAAAATGACTGTGACCTTTGCTTAGTATCTTTGAGGTAAGAGTGCTTAATTCCTCTGGTAACGCTACAACTATGCCTGTTATCACTTTTTGTTAACTTCGTTGCGATAGCGAGCAAGTGCCCATAAAGGAAAAAACTTGTCGTAACCATGGTATTTCAAGTAAAAGACTTTTGGAAATCCAGGAGCTGTAAAACACTTGTCATTCCATACGCCATCGGTTTGTTGATTGCGTAAAATAAAATCAATGCCTTTTGCTACTTCAGGGCAATGCGCTTCTCCAGCTGCCATCAATCCTAATAAAGCCCAAGATGTCTGGAATGCGGTGCTAAAGTGATAGCGACCGCTAGACTTTTTGTCATGATAGCTGTAATTGTCCTCGCCCCAGCCCCCATCTTCTCGTTGTATAGACTTTAGCCACGCTACTGCTTTAGTATACATAGGGTCATTTTTTGCTAAGTTGGTTTGTTCTAAGCCTAATAGAGTAGACCAAGTGCCATATATATAGTTGGTACCCCAGCGGCCAAACCACGAGCCATCGGCTTCTTGTTCGTCTCGTAAGTATTGAATGGTACGTTCTAATGCAGGTCTATATTCATCGTGATTTTGAGCGACTTTAGCCATTAACATAGCACAGCGTGCGCTTACATCAGATGTTGGTGGGTCTAATAGTGCACCGTGATCAGCAAACGGTATTTCGTCTAAATAATAATAGGTATTATCTACATCAAAAGCGCCGTAGCCACCATTTTTAGATTGCATGCCAACTATCCAGCGTGTGGCTCTATGTATTGATTCATCTAAATTCGGTAAGTTTGAATCTGCCATAGCAAAAGCAACCACCGCTGTATCATCTACATCTGGATAATGAGGATTTTCAAATTGAAAAGCCCAGCCGCCACCCTCTAAATCTGGTTTAGAAATACGCCAGTCACCCGGTTCATCCGATAATTGCTTGCTTTTAAGCCAGTCGTAAGCGCGTGTTAGCGCAGATTGGCTGATAGGTGTGTGGCCTTTATCTGCTTCTTGCAAAGCTAAGGCAGCGAGAGCTGTATCCCAAACAGGTGACAAGCAAGGTTGACAATAGGCGTCATGTTCGTTGATGACCAACAACTTATCAATTGCTTTTCGAGCAATTGAAATGTGCGCCTGATCTTCAGGTGTTTCTAGTAATAATAAGGCTTCATAAGCACCCATCATGGCTGGACAGATTCCGCCTAAACCATCTTCACCATTTAAGCGCTCTATAATCCATTCTTTTGCTTTTTCAATCGCTAGTTGGTGGGCTTTTTTGGGGATGAGTGGGCGAGTAATGCGACCTAAATAATCTAAGCCTAAAAAGATTTTATTGAGTAAAGTGCGCTCTGGAAAATAATGTCGTTCCTTATCTGGGTGCGTAACAAAAAGCTCTAATATGTTAGTGTTTGTTGGGTTTTTAGCTGTTGCTTTAAGTGTGCACAATAAAAACAAAGGTACCATAACAGTTCTTGACCAGTAGGCGACTTTGTCTAAATGAAATGGAAACCAGCTAGGAAATAACATAATTTCCACCGGAATATAAGGAACTCCACGCCAAGGTAATTGTTTGAATTTGGCAAGTTCTATGCGAGTGAATACATTCGCTTTTGCAGCACCGCCTCGGCTAAGTATGTACTTTCTTAGCTGGGTCATGTGCTTATCTTCCGGTAAGTCACCAACTAATTTCAAGGCGTAATACACTTTAACGCTGCAGCTAATATCTCCTGGTCCGCCGGTAAATAGAGGATAACTTCCATCTTCTGATTGGCGAGATCTTAAATAGTTAGCTATTTTTTTCTGAAGTTCCTCATTTACATCACCCAAATAATGCATCATTAAGATGTATTCTGCGGGTATGGTGCAGTCCGCTTCTAGTTCGAATACCCAGTAACCGTCTTTGTCTTGTTTGCTTAATAGGCTATCTTGGGCTCTGCTAATCGCTTTATTGATATCATAAGATTTTGAATAAATAGCGGTAGATGAACTGCTTGTGTTTCTATTTGAGATAGCTGTATTGGGTTCAGTAAACATAAAGACGTCCTTAAAGGTCAAGGTTGGCTTTTGAGGAATTGATTTTATAGCTCCAGTTTGAAGCTTTTAAGTCGCGACTACTTAAGTTAAATAATAAAGATAGTAATGTATTATTGCGGCCTATTAAACGAGTAGAAAATATGGTGGCTTTAACACTGTTGCGCGTGATTTTGACTTGATTAGCATGAGTAAAATCTAAGTTTTGTTTGATTTTTCTTAGGGTCAAAATCGCCATACCTATGGCCCATAAACAAAAGTTACGAATGCCGATTTCATGGGAAGGTATTTTCTGCGTGTACAATAAGGCATTGTGCAAATGTTCTTGCGCAATACTAATTAAGTGAGCTAATCCCACTCTAAATTGTTCGTTGTTAGTTTCGGTGCTTAAGGTTTTAAGATCAAAGCCAGTTTCATTAAATATATCTTGAGGTAACCAACAAACGCCACGTTGGGCATCATCCCAAATATCTTTTAAGATATTGGTCATTTGTAAGCCTTGTCCAAACGAAACAGATAGAGTTAATAGCTCATCCTTATGTGCAGCAATTTCTGGTGAATAATGACAGAATAATTTTGCTAACATTTCACCTACACAGCCGGCGACGTAATAACAATATTTATCCAAATCAGCCAGTGTTTCTAGGCCGCCCTGTAAATCCATAGCCTGAAATATAGGCATGCCTTCTGCCATCGTTTCTACGCAATGTGCTAATGCTTCAATTTGAGCTTCATCAAAGCTATGGGTAATTTGTATCACTCTAGGTAATACATGAATGAGCGTATGTTCTGCAGGAATAGTCTGTTCAGAAAGGAGTGGGGCAAGGTCTATTGCAAAAGGTTCTGCATTTACACCTGTTTTTACGACGTCAATAAATTCCGAACAAAAATGTTTTTTTTGTGAAACTGATAATGAGACTTCGTCCTCAATAGTGTCAACGATACGGCATAGCAGGTAAGCGTTTGCAACTACGCTGTAAAGTTTGGCGGGAAGCTGAGGGATGGTTAGAGCAAATGTTCTGGATACACCTTCTAGTAACAGTGACTGAAAGTCATTATCCGATAGTTGGCTCAATGATTTTGGATTGTCCAAGGATATTTGCGTTTCGCTCATTATACAATTGATGTCTATCAGGTTAAATTGGTAGGGAATTAATGGCAATAATAGCTTGTTTGTTGGTAATTTGCAAAGCAATGTTGTTTTGTTGTGAACATCGCAGATTTACTGGCGTCTATACATAATATTTAATTGATAAAACAGTCATTTAACAGTAGATGTTGTATTTATACAAATTATTGTAATGTTTGTTCTATTGAGTGGTGTTAATAGATAATTTAGTAAAAATATGGAGTCCTTACTAAAAAGATAGTATTCTAGTCAACATAAGATAAGCGATTGTATTATATAGTTGCTATGTTTGATAAAAGTCTTTTGTGATAATTAAATATCTGAAGATATTATTTTGATAGTGATTTATTATGTTGTTGTTTATTTGATACATTCTTGTTGTTCCGCACTGTGATGGCGGTATTCGGATGATCAAGTTAGTTTGATCATTAATGGTTTATTTATTTTTTGAGGGTTTACGCGTGGGAGTTCCTTTACGTCAGCAGTTTGCAGTAGGTAGTTATTTAATTAAACAAAAGCTAAAAGGTGTCAAAAAATATCCTTTAGTACTGATGTTAGAGCCATTATTTCGTTGTAATCTGGCTTGTGCAGGCTGCGGAAAAATCGATTATCCAGATGATATTTTGGATCAGCGTTTATCTTTCGAAGAATGTATGCAGGCTGTTGATGAATGTAATGCGCCTATGGTTTCGATACCCGGTGGTGAACCACTCATCCATAAAGAAATGCCTGAAATTGTGGCGGGTATTGTCGCTCGTAAGAAATTCGTATATTTATGTACCAATGCTTTGTTATTGAAAAAACGCATTGACGATTACACGCCATCTCCTTATCTGACTTTTTCAATTCATTTAGACGGTATGCAAGAAAGGCATGATACTTCTGTATGCCAAGAAGGTGTTTTTGAGCGTGCTGTTGAAGCGATAAAATTGGCATTAGAAAAAGGCTTTAGAGTTACGGTCAATTGCACGCTATTTCAAGGTGAAAATGCTGAAGAAGTTTCAGAATTTTTAGATTATGCGATGGAGTTAGGTGTGGAAGGTGTCACTATTGCACCTGGCTTTAGTTATGAGCGTGCGCCTTCTCAAGATGTATTTATTAAAGGCAAGGATGTAAAAGATCTATTTAGAGGTATCTTTAGAATTGGTAAAAATCGCAAATGGAAATTAAATCATTCATCACTTTATCTTGATTATTTGGCTGGCAATCAAAATTATGAATGCACGCCTTGGGGTAATCCAACTAGAAATGTATTTGGTTGGCAAAAACCGTGTTATTTACTAGCGGATGAAGGCAATGCGGCAAGTTTTCAAGAATTGCTTGATACCACGCCTTGGGAAAAATATGGCAATGTTAATAACCCTAAGTGTGCTAGCTGTATGGCGCATTGTGGCTATGAAGCGACCGCTGTTGAAGATATGTTGAAGCATCCATTAAAAGCTTTATGGACTTCTATTAGAGGTCCAAAAACTGAAGGTGATATGATTCCAGAGCCAACACCACTTTATGTTGAAGCTCCTTTATCTACGCTTGCTGGTATTCCTATCAGAGTAGAGTGATTGTTGATATCACTTAGGCATTTTTATCTGCTACTTAGTTAGTTTTAATTTAATTGAGTAGCGGATTAAAGCTTGGTTAAAGTTTATGAATATTATTTTTTGCTCCCTGAACGCTCTAATAATTCGTTTCTCCCTTGCTAATTAACACTTGGGTAGTTTTGTTTTAAGGATACGATAGTGAATTTAAAAAGTTTAAAGCTTGTGCTTGTGTTTATGATTTCTATACTTGCAACATCGGCTGTTTATGCACAAGATGATGAAGTTGCAACTGCAAAGCAAGTTGTTGAAAAGTTTCAGTCAGAATTAATTGCCGTTATGAAAGATGGCAAGAAGTTAGGTTATGCAGGTCGATATCAGAAATTATCTGATCCAATATCCAATAGTCATGACTTAACTAAAATTGCTCGTATCGTCGTTGGTAAAGAGTGGGAGAAGCTATCAGAAGATCAGCAGCAAAAGTTGACTGATATTTTTATACGTTTAAGTATTGCCTCTTATGCGCATAATTTTAAAGATTATTCTGGCGAATCTTTTGGTTTTGATTCTGAAGAAGAGACAACCAGAGGTGGTGTAGTCGTCCACACTCATCTTGTTATACCAAACGATAAGCCCGTTAAGTTTGATTACATGCTTAAAGAAAAAGGCAGTAGCTGGCGCATTATAAATATCATTGCTAACGGCGTAAGTGATTTAGCCTTGAAAAGATCAGAATATACAACTATATTACAGCGAGAAGGTTTTGATGTTTTAATGTCCAAAATTAATGAAAAAATAGATAGCTATTCAAAATTATAAATCTGAGTGTATGGCAAGAAAAAACATTATCAATCTTGTGTCAGCTATAAATATTCCCTTAAAAGTATCCGCAGCGATATTATTGGCTTTTGTTTTGGGTGGTTGTGCAACTACAGGGAGTGCTGAGCACACGGTTAATAAGGATGATCCTTATGAGAATGTTAATAGGGCAATGTATAGCTTTAACGATAAGTTAGATGATTATATTGCTGCGCCCATTTCAAAGATCTATAACAAAGTCACTCCGCAATTTGCGCGTACCGGCGTTTTTAATTTCTTTAGTAATCTTAAAAATATAAATGTCATTGTTAATGACGCATTGCAAGCTAAGTTTTCGCAAAGCGCTAGCGATACAGGTCGTTTTCTGATTAATACTACCTTAGGTTTAGCTGGTTTCGTTGATGTGGCAACAGATGCTGGTTTAGAACTGAATATTGAGGATTTTGATCAAACATTAGCTGTTTGGGGTGTTCCTAATGGTTCTTATTTGGTGCTTCCTATTCTTGGGCCTACAACATTGCGAGGTATTCCAGGTACAGTTTTTGATGTGGCAGCTAATCCGTCTACTTATTTAGGGATGCCTATACAGTTAGTTTCATTATTGAATACCCGTGCTACAGCAGAGGGCTCTCTTAAGTTTATTGATGAAGCGGCTTTAGATCCTTATGTTTTTACTCGAGAATCTTTTTTGCAATGGCGAAAGAATTTAGCGACCGATGGTAAATCTGAAGCATCTTTAGATTTTGGTGATGATATAGATGAGCTAAATTCTGGGGATAAAAAGATAGCAACTAAAAGCGAGTCAATACGGAAGGATGTTTCAAAAGATAACCATAAGTTAGAGCTTTCAGCACCATTGCAGTAATAATCTATCTTGTTGCTGTGATGTAAATTTATGCCTATATTTGCCGATTAAGTAACAAAGTCTAGATGTTGTTACTCAATCGGCGAACAATCTACAAATAATGAGTCAAAGCCGTTAATTGATCACTCAAATAAAACAGTCGTTATCAATAGTGCAATACACTATGCACTTCATAATCAACGAGTTTTTTTCGACCTTCTAAAAAATCTAGTTCAACAACAAAAGCACAGGCCTCAACAGTAGCCCCTAATTTTTCAACTAACTCACAGCTTGCTTTTGCTGTGCCACCGGTTGCTAATAAATCATCTATTAAAAGAACACGATCATTTGCACTGAAGGCATCGTTATGCGCTTCTAAAGAAGCAGAGCCATATTCAAGGTCGTAAGCTACGCTTTGTACATCGTAAGGTAGTTTCCCAGGTTTTCTTAAAGGAATGAAGGGTAATCCTAGTTCCCAAGCGATCAGTGAACCAAAAATAAAACCTCTAGCTTCCATTCCAGCGATAGCAGTGATATTTCTTCCTAAAAAAGGTTGTAGCAATTGATGTACAGCTAATCTTAATGTGGCAGGATCTTTTATAAGCGGCGTAATGTCTTTAAAAATAATACCTGGTTTTGGAAAGTCAGGAATATCACGAATATTGTTTCTTAAACGTTGCATGGTTTTATTGTATGAGTATTAGTTATTGGATACGTAGGTATATGATAAAGGCTAGCGCTGCTATTTTAAGTGAAAAATATTTTTGCGGTGTTAATTAAGTATTTGATCTATGCGTATTATAGGCTGCAGTTTTTAAATATTAATCTAAGCATGGTAAAATTTGCCTAAGAAAACTCAAACCCTGATTTAAAACTAATATATTCTCACAAATAGAAGGAACTTAATGAACAAAATAGCTTTAATTACTGGAATTACGGGTCAAGATGGTGCGTATTTAGCAGAATTCCTTCTTCAAAAGGGTTATGTGGTACATGGTATAAAACGGCGCACATCACTGTTTAATACTGATCGTATCGATCATCTTTATCAAGATCCGCACATAAAAGATGCGCGTTTTTTTTTGCATCACGGCGATTTAACCGATGCCACAAATTTAATTCGTATTATTCAACAAGTTCAGCCAGACGAGATTTATAACTTAGCTGCAATGAGTCACGTTGCGGTAAGTTTTGATACGCCAGAATATACGGCTAATGCTGATGGCTTAGGTACTTTACGTATACTTGAAGCTATTCGTATTTTAGGTCTGGAGAAGAAGACTAAGTTTTATCAAGCATCAACTTCTGAGCTTTATGGTTTGGTTCAAGAAACACCTCAAAAAGAAACAACGCCTTTTTATCCTCGCTCACCTTATGCAGTTGCCAAGCTTTATGCTTATTGGATTACTGTTAATTATCGCGAGGCTTACGGTATTTACGCATGTAACGGTATTTTGTTTAATCATGAAAGCCCTATTCGTGGCGAAACGTTTGTTACTCGTAAAATTACCCGCGCTTTGGCTAGGATTAAATTAGGTTTACAGGACTGTTTATATCTTGGAAATCTTGATGCGCTTCGAGATTGGGGACATGCAAAAGATTATGTAGAAATACAATGGTTGATGCTACAACAAGAGCAAGCCGAAGATTTTGTAATAGCAACCGGTGTTCAGTTTAGCGTAAGACAATTTGTTGATATTGCTGCTCAAGAATTAGGTATAGCCATCACCTGGAAAGGTCAAGGCGTTGAAGAACAAGGTTTTGATGCACAAGGAAACTGCATCGTGCAGGTTGATGCTCGCTATTTCCGACCCACTGAAGTTGAAACTTTATTAGGTGATCCGAGTAAAGCAAAAGAAAAGTTAGGTTGGACGCCTAAAATAACTTTTCATGAATTGGTCGCTGAAATGGTTCGTGAAGACTTCAAGAGTGCTAAGCGTGATGAATTAGTTAAAGGACATGGTTATTCGGTGTTTAACCACCATGAATAAATCAATATAGACTAATTTGATTGACATTATTTCGATACAATCCATAGATTAATGACTCATGAATAAAGATTCTAAAATTTACGTTGCAGGTCATCGAGGCCTTGCAGGTAGCGCCATTATGCGTGAATTATCACGTCAAGGTTATACCAACCTGATAGGTCGAACGCATGCTGATTTAGATTTAGAAGATGCGGCGGCTACGTTGAAATTCTTTGAACAAGAACGCCCTGATGTCGTGTTTTTAGCGGCGGCTAAAGTAGGTGGTATTCATGCTAACAATACTTTTCCCGTTGAATTCTTAATGAGTAACTTATTGGTAGAATCTAACGTGTGCCGAGCAGCTTATGCTACCGGTGTGCAGCGCTTATTGTTTTTAGGTAGTTCTTGTATTTATCCACGCGATTGCCCTCAGCCCATTAAAGAAGACTATTTATTAACCGGCGCATTAGAAGCCACTAATCGACCTTACGCCCTGGCTAAAATTGCCGGCATTGAAATGTGTTGGTCGTACAATCGTCAATATGGCACAAAATGGTTAGCTGCTATGCCGACCAATTTATATGGCCCAGGTGATAACTATGATCTTAGTAGTTCCCATGTCTTGCCGGCTTTAATTCGTAAAATGCATGAAGCAAAAATAGCCGATGACAAAGAAGTGATTTTATGGGGTAGTGGCACGCCTAAACGTGAGTTTTTGTATGTTGATGATTTAGCCAATGCCTTGGTGTTTTTAGCGGCCTTAGATGATGACCGTTATAATGAATTAACTCATCCCGAGCAATCTCCTGTCATAAACATAGGCACGGGTATGGATTTAAGTATTCGTGAATTGGCCGAAATCATAGCTGATGTAGTGGGTTATAAAGGCCAGTTCATACAAGATACCTCTAAGCCTGATGGTACTATGCGTAAAGTATTAGATGTCAGTAAAATGAGTGCGCTAGGTTGGCGTGCCAGTACCTCGCTAAAAGACGGCATTACCGCAACCTACCAAACATTTAAAGATAGTCTTTCCTGAAGCAATTGCCAAAAACTGAATGCGCTTAACTGACTTTGAATCCAATGCTATTAAGCAATCTGCCTGTGAGGTTTTTGGAGCAAAAACACAGGTGTTTTTGTTTGGTAGTCGTACGGATGATTCAAAAAAAGGTGGTGACATTGATTTATATATCAACGCCGAGACTGGCAAGGATCTAAAACACAAAATTAAGTTTCTATTGTTACTTGAGCAAATAATTGGTGAGCAGAAAGTTGATGTAGTGTTTGCTGAAAATGAAAACCGAGCTATTGAACAACAAGCCATACTGCACGGAATACGCTTATGATTAATCTAAGAATGGAAAAGCTTATTACTGAGTGCGATAAGCATGTACAAAGAATGAATCATGCATATATAAAAATGGCATTATTTATGCCCTTAGATATAAGTCGATATAATCAGCTTTCAGAAGATGAAGTCGAACACATCGATCAATTTTTGTTTCGATTTGCAAAACTACAAGATGCAATGGGTGAGAAGCTATTTATCTTGATACTGGAGTTTTTAGAAGAAGAAAATCCCAAGTCTAAGCCATTTATTGATACGCTTAATAGACTTGAACAGCTTGGATTATTAGAATATAAAAATACTTGGTTAGAACTTAGAAAAATCAGAAATAATATTGCTCATCAGTATGAAGATGATCCTAAGCAAGCATCAGAAGCGCTAAATAGCATTTACGCAGCAAAGCCAACATTAGAAAGGATTTTCCAAACCATAAAGACTCGTTATATATCAATGCGAGGCAGCGTAGAAATATGATTTTTGATGAATGACGATGACTATTATCAGTGCTTTTTGTTATTAAAGATTGTTTGAGTGATAAAAGACAAAAGTTATGCTGTATTTGATGTTTTTATGGAAAGCTTATGTGAAATAAAATGGAACGTCAGAGTTGAATTCACCTAACTTTTGAAGAATTAATAGGTAACTAAATGACAATAAAAATACATTCACTTGCCGATGTGCAAAGCAATAATATTGGTGAGGATACTCGTATCTGGCAATTTTGTGTTGTACTACAGATGGCTGTTATTGGTGCTAACTGTAATATTTGTGCACAGGTTCTAATAGAAAACGATGTAATAATTGGCGACAATGTAACTGTTAAAAGTGGTGTGCAACTTTGGGATGGCTTGCGCATTGAAGATGACGTTTTTATAGGCCCGAACGTCACTTTCACTAACGATAAATTTCCGCGCTCCAAACACTATCCAGATAACTTTCCACAAACTATAGTGCGTAAAGGCGCGTCTATCGGGGGGGGGGCAGTTATTTTGCCCAATATAAGCATAGGCGTAGCGGCAATGATTGGCGCAGGCGCAGTAGTTACCCGTTCTGTTCCGGATCGGGCGGTAGTG
>Ga0194037_1002144_pt1 | contig 13475 bp, 11 predicted proteins | sample JunL306m_MetaG_FD_148653 | JGI IMG/M metagenome (GOLD analysis project Ga0194037, IMG submission 148653) | Anoxic zone freshwater microbial communities from boreal shield lake in IISD Experimental Lakes Area, Ontario, Canada - Jun2016-L304-6m | ecosystem: Environmental > Aquatic > Freshwater >...
ATTTAGAGACGTATCAATAACTTGCTAAAAAAATTGATTACGTGAAATTAGGAGAGTTCCAAAAATTTATCCTAAAGGAATTTCTACAATACGTATTGGTTTTCCTTGTTTATAACAATAGTCGATAGAAAATTTTGTACCATAAGATTGGGTATCCCAAAAAACTAAACAGAACTCACAATCATCAATGATTAGTTTATTACGCACAATTCCTGCTGGACGTCCATATTTTTTCCAATCCGGCAAATTAACAGTTAATGGTATATTATTTGTTGCAGCCCAATTAGCTGCAAGAGTATCAGCCCCCTTAGCACCACCAGAAATAATTCCAGAAATCTGAAATTCCAATCCTTGTATTGTTTGTAAAAAAAGAGCCTCATCATTAAATCCTCTACTTCCTATTATTGCAATCCGCATAATCAAATTATAATTCGTTATTAATTTATATATTCTACATATCTCATTATAAAAAAACGTTACTCACATTTATTTACTTTTATCAAATAATTCTTTTATACCGCCAATAGAACTTAAAATACCGGTCGCCTCATAAGGCATATAAATTACTTTATTGTCCTTCCCTGATACCATTTCTCCTAATTTGTCGATATACCTAACAGCAATTAAATAATTAACTGGATCAGATTTTGAAGAAGCAAGCGATTGAAAGATTTTTTGTATGGCCTCCGCTTCGCCCTGGGCAGTCATCACTCTTGCTTGTGCTTCACCTTCTGCAACTAATATTTTAGCCTGCTTCATCCCCTCAGCCGCATTTATCTCAGCTGCCTTTGATCCTTCAGCCTGCAATATCTGTGAAGCTTTTTTCCCTTCCGCATCAAGTATTGCTGCTCTCTTTGATCGCTCAGCTTGCATTTGTTTCTCCATTGCCTCTCTAATATGACTAGGAGGATGTATATCCTTTAGTTCTACCCTAGTAACTTTTACTCCCCACTTATGAGCTGCTTCATCTAATACGGATCTAAGTTTCGCATTAATGGTATCACGAGATGTAAGGGTTTGGTCTAATTCAAGTTCCCCAATTAAATTTCTAAGTGAGGTTTGTGTTAATTGTTCTATTGCTTCTGGTAAATTGGAAATTTCATAGACTGCCTTTATTGGTTCAATAATTTGGAAATATAAAATGGTATTAATTGCTATATCTACATTGTCCTTCGTAATCACATTTTGTTTAGGAAACTCATAGACAGTCTCTCTCAAATCAATTTTTCCATCATAATATAATTTTCCAGCAATTCCATCTCTCCATAAAGTAGCACGGGGCCGTTCTAAAATTGGCCAAATTATATTAATACCGGACGGAAGAGTTCTATTATACTTACCTAATCGCTCAATAACCATTGTCTCAGCCTGCTGAATTATTTTAAAACCTAATACAGCAAATATTAAAACCGTTAAGGATATTAGAATAAAAATTATCGAGATTATCATGATAGTAATTTTTATTAATGAAATTATTAATTTAAAAAGTGAAGCAAAACAACTTGAAAACTTAAAAAGGTTTAGATTAGTAAATCAATATTTTGATGATGAGTTACTCTAATTTAACAAAGTTGATACTGGGATGTGAAATTTTACTTCACTTCTGAAAGATGGATAAAAATATTTTTCTGAATATACATGGATTTACGCAGCATAAAATCCATTTATTTCAATAGCTATAGTCATTCTTTCTGCATCCGTATAATCTATTGGTATTAAAATGGAGGAATCAAATTTATCCCAAGACCTATTTTCATTATCATATACATAAGCAGATTCTGCACCCAAGAATAATTTATAGTCAAACTTACTGTCGCCATTTATTAAGTAGCCGATGTAGTAGTATTTATAACCATGTTGCCTCATATAATCAATTGCAAGCAACATGGTATATTTTCCTAAACTGTATTTAGCATATTCAGGATCGTAAATACAGAGGACCGACGCTAATGACTCAGCACCAGCGTAAAGAATATCAATAGCAATTAATTTTTCTTTGTCATATACAGAAATTGCCATTCTTTTAAAAACTGATTCTTTACTATTATTTACTTCTAAATTTTCAAGTATGGTGCTAGCACAATCAAACTTAATATGATTGCTATATTTTTGATAAAGCGCATAATGAACTTGCTCTATTTCTGTAAACTCCTGTATATCAAATCTGAAATTTCTATTGAGTTTTTTAATCCTTTGATGGGTTTTATGTACTACAACATCTTCCACCATAAACCGGGTCCGGTAAACTTTGTTTACTTCTAATACCCACATAAACTGTTTTACCAAGTGCGATAGCGCCTGAAGCGCCTGTCCTGAAGGAAAATAACCTTCCGCCATATACGCATCAAATTTTTTAAGCGTTAACTTCTTAGGGAACAAGGTTGATACAAAAGGCTTCATCAAAATTATTTAAGCTGCAAAGATTACAAATGATAATTACCATCTATTTATAATCAATAATAAAATTTACTTAATAGTATTTACTAGGAATACTACTTCCCGAGAATATTTATGCACATAAAAATTGAAGATGAAATTTGATTCTATATGTAAATCATAAAATTGTGTTATTGCCAACAATAATAAACCATCTTTTATTCACAATTATAATCCGTACAATTTGTAAAAGAATTGTTTTTATAAAATTTATTATGAAATTTGTCTCTATTATTTACATGATCAACAAACACCACGCCGGTTAATTCCGGAAAAGAAATTACAAATTAAGTGAAAAATTAAAAAGCACACCAAAGGTTGGTTTTGAGATTAGAAATCTTAAGCCATGAATCAACAACAAAATGTTGGAAAAAAATCGAATTTCAACAACATCAAATTTCCTCTCCAGAAAGAACTATTCAAAAAACTGAACTCTCCAAATGAATTGAGCATTTTTAATGATGCTGAATTGCAAATTCTAATTGGTGAATCAAAACGAACGCTTGCATATTTGCGGCAAAGCGGGCAGATTGCATTTATCCAAAAAAAACCTCGAGGTAAGGTGCAATACTTTTCTGCAGATATATTGACCTATTTAAATCGATGCCGGCACGCCGCAGTTCATGAATCTCGAAAATTTTAATCATTTATTAAAAATATTACAATGAAAAAATGTAGATTTTGCTTAAATCCACTCCCCTATTGGTATCCCACTAATGTCTGGCACTGTCTAGAAACTGATTGCCGGAAATTTTCTAAAAATGTAAGAAGCTATTTATACTACCACAACATTAGAGATTCTGAAAAGCAACTTAATGACAACAGTATCATTTCAATTTTAGGAAAACAAAATGGATTAGACGTTTTTATTGATTGGACAATTCTTGAAACAATGGGATTTACTTGGGATTCATATTCATCAATCGAAGATCTGAATGGTCTAAAAGTTTTTGTCCTGCCCAGTTATTGCTATGGAATTTTTGAAAACAAACAAATAAAAATTTATAAAAATGAAAACACTTATTGAGCCACCTGCTTTTTTAGAAGCATTTAAGCATGCCAACCCCATAACCCCAAAAATCAATTTAGTACCAATTGAAATACCTCTTCCTGCTGGTAATAAAAATACTGGTATTTATTTTTGGATAATTCTAGGTGTAGTATGTATTGTTGGTGGGAAGTTAGTTATTGATCACCTCGATAAAAAAGATAAAACTAATCTTAGTTAAATGATAAAATAAATCTGGGCTCTATTTATAGAAGAATGTATTAGGCTAACATTATTTATAATGCAGGCGTTGAAAATTGTATATCGCTACTGAATTGGTTTTAGCTAATTTACTATAATCACCGTCTTGCATTACTTCATAAATAGCAGCTGGTGCTAAATCAATTAAAGATCCTAATTCTTCAGAAAAGCAGTCGTTACTTTCATCTATCATTTCTTGTGTAACTCCTTTTAAACCACAATCTAAACTCTCTGAAACTTCACTGATAAACATCCCAGAGTAAAATGAATTATTAATTTCATTTGACTTAATATAATTTTTAGCATAGCACCAAATTGCAACTATCTTTCTTTTCTCTTTTAACAACTTTGCCATACTGTTATCAATTATATAATCCATATGTCCTTGATTTGGAAACCGCGAAATTGCGAATAAGCCATCACTGTATCCATGTCCACACATAATTACTTCATCATGCATTTCAATTTCACGCTGCAATACCTCGTAGGTAATACCACCAGTAATTACTTTCTTATTTGAAATATTTCTATAAATTGGTTTCAAAAAATCAGTTGAAATATCTTGGGGGTGAATTACTAAAGTCATTAATTTTTTTTATATATCAGAATACAATGATTTTTAAACTACAAGAAATAACTATTCAGTAACTGGATAATAAATCTTGCCCCAATCTTCATCTTTATTTAAAAGCATAATCTCAATAATAAGTGGTATTAATAAGCTCAACATTTTATTCCCGTCTTTTACTTGAGATCGATTAATATCACTTTTAAAAGTTGCACCTCCATGCATTAATTGATTTCGTAGCGTATATAATCTATCTAAAACCATTTCAAGCAATCCTTCTACATTTTTTGCTGAAAGGAATTTCATAGAATCGCTCACAGATTTATCATATTGTTTTTTCCAATCTTTTATGTCGCCTCTATGAAAATCCCAGTACGGTTTGAATACATACTTATTTCCCACCAAAAGTCTTACAGGTCCAGAAAATTGATTCCACAGTAAATAAAAAAATCTGCCTTCAGTATCATACTTGACCAGCTTTTTAATAAATTCGCTAAAGCTATCTCTCTCACTAAGTAATTCTCCTTTATTTAAAACTGCATAGCAGGAATTAAAAGAAATCCAAAGACTAATAAATTGAAGATCCAAATTATCTTTAATGTCCTCAGCGCACTTTAGCCAACTTATAGCACGATGTATACGAACAGCATGGTCAAGAGTAATGCTTTCTCTGTTGGACTTTAGTAAGGATTTAAGTTTTTTGGCATCCATAATTAATGTTATTATGAAAGTTACGAAATTTTAGTAACCCACTCATCGCGTTAATCTGATCTAAAGATGGATGAATCTATACAATTGCTAATATTTCTCTTTTCTTATCTTCAAATTCTTTTACTGTTATTAAATTTCGATCAAGCATTGTTTTTATTGTAGCTAATTTATTGACTAATTCAATTTCCGGCTGTGCAAACTGGTTTTTATATTCTTGGATTTGCTCATCTGATAAAATTTGAATCTCAAAATTGATGTAGTCATCATAATTTACTCTGCAGCAGGCAATCTTTCCATCTAGCGTAATATCCCACCCTGTACTTGATCCCCAACCTAAAACAACATTAGCCACCCACCCAATCCTGCCAGATTGAGGGGTATGCCGCATGTTCATATGCATGCCTCTTTGTATTTGATGTAGGTGGATACCATATTTTATTTCTAATTCACCTGAACTTAGCTTTCCAAAAGGAAACATATTATTTATTAAAACATCGCTTAATATATCTCTTACTCGATTTCGTTTGTTAGACTCTATTTCTGCAAGCTCACTTTGCTTAATTATTTGATCCTGCTCTTCTTTAGTTAAATATTCAATATCATAAAATACATAATCAACAAAAGTCATTCTAAAACATGCCAGAGACCCATCAGTAGTAATATCCCACCTATGCTTATTACAAATTGTACTATAAGTATTATGTACGCCCCATCCAAGTTCTTCATTTTCTAATAGCCAAGTTCTAGTATTTAAGGAATTGTTAACCCGTCTATCAAATCTTGATCTTTCTTTCTCAATTAATCGAATTCCAAATTGTATTTCTAGATATTGATCTAGAAGATTTTCTTTTGTTATTGAACTATCAATGAATATTTTTCTTGCTATTTCAAAAGGTATATAGTCTGGCATGATTAAAATTTTACCAAACTTAAATAGTCATTACTCAACGTATTGGAGGAGTGCCTCTATTATAAATCTGTAAAGAGAAATAAAGTATCTGCTCTATTCCAACAGGCATCAAAAGTTGCATTAATATTAGGATTATAATAACCTAAAGGATTACCTCTTGTATATAAATAAAATATTTACCTCCAAATAATGAAATTCTTTCAAGAATATTAACGCTACAATTTCTAATTACTCTAATCTCACAATACAAATAGGTTATAATCACACCCTGTAAGTTTGTCCTTTATTGATTTTCTTCGAAAAAACAGAGATTATGACAAATTCAGCCCACTACACTTTATTTGAAGAAATATTTAAAAACAAATATTTACCTTAAAATCAACAATCCCTTAAATTACATTTTGATATAATATCTCCTACCCCCTTTCGAGATAGCGTTTAATATTTCTTCTTAATACTATTATATGTTTATTACAGACGATGTGCATAGGCAGTTTGCAGAGTTTTTTGAGGAAAAGAATATTTGGCCCTACGCCTATCTTTTATCAAAACGCTTAACTGAAGGAAATATCTGCATCTCAGCAAATGAACCAAAATCAAATTTAGAGGCACATCCCTATTCAACGGTAATTCCTGCTACTGATTTACATAAATATACAAAGCTGGTCTCAGATGCTATTGCAAATCCTACGCCATTTGTACTCTATAATGGACTGCTTTACTTTCAACGCTATTTTAGTTATGAAACAAAGATTATTGCAAAAATTAAAGAACTGATTGCATCTGAAAGCAATACACTTCTACAAAGAATCCACGAACTCGATTCTGTTTCCTCTTTAATCAATTCACTACAAACCGATTATGATATTACTGGATTACCTATCAATGAACAAATTGATTGGCAACTTGTTTCTGTGTTGCAAGCACTTTTACAAAATTTCACAATTATTACGGGGGGGCCAGGAACAGGAAAAACTACCACGCTAGCTAAATTATTAATTCTACTATTTGCTTTACATCCAACGGCACGTGTCGCACTAGCTGCGCCAACCGGAAAGGCTTCGATGCGCATGTTCGAGTCTTTAAAAAATAGTCAACTAAACTTCACAGCAGAGACTAAAGCTAAGATTGAAAAATTAAAACCCGGCACACTACATAGTTTACTTGGCTATAAAAAAGACTCCGTAAACTTTAAATACAATGAAAACAATCCCTTACCATTTGATTGGGTAATTGTAGATGAAGCTTCCATGATTGATGTACCCATGTTCTCTAAATTACTGGGGGCTCTGGGTAGTAAATGTAGAATTATCTTATTAGGCGATAAAGATCAATTGGCATCGGTAGAAGCTGGTAGTTTATTGGGCGATCTTTGCCAAACGCAGGCTTCAATCAATGAGTTCAACTTAGAAAGATCTACCTGGATTAACCAATTTATTTCAGATACTGAAAGGAAGGTTCACCCAGATTTTATTAAGGAAAATCAGTACTTACTCTCAGGCCATATAATTGAATTAAAATTCAGTCACCGTTTTAATAGTCAGGGTTCTATTGGAAAAATAAGTAAGGCTATTATAGCAAGTGACACATCTACGATCAAAGATTTTATTGAAACTACTTCAGATCCAAAACTCCATTTTGATTTAACCTACCAACCTAAAACGTTAGAGGAATTTGCTAATGGATATGCTTCATTTATTCAGGAAGCCGACATTGCCACTGCGCTGAAAAAATTAAACGAGTTACGAGTATTGGTAGCAGTAAGGGAAGGTCCACGGGGTTTATATGCTGTAAATCGGAGTATTGAAACACATCTTCGATCGAAAGGATTACTCAAACCAGATGGTGATTTCTATGAAAACAGACCATTAATGGTTACTAAAAACATGTATGAATTAGGATTATTCAATGGCGATATTGGCATTTTAAGATATGATCAGAATAATAATCTTCGTGCTTGGTTTGAGGGTGGCGATACAGGTATCAGAGCAATCCTACCCGCTTACCTAACCAATACCGAAACAGTATTTTCTATGACCATCCATAAAAGCCAGGGATCGGAATTTAATAAAGTAATGGTTATCCTTCCAGATAGTATCGACAATAAACTTTTAACACGTGAGCTTCTATATACGGCCGTAACGCGTGCAAAGTCTGAAATAACTATTCAAGGAACTGTCGAAACAATCATTCATGCAGCATCCTGCTCAGTAGAAAGAATTTCTGGTATCACTGGAAGAATTGATGATAACAAATAGAAAAAGATAGTATGAGTATTGCCCTCAATGTTTCAAATTCATTACAGCCCCTTTCTGTAAAATTAGCTGCTGATTTAAAGAACTCGAGCGAAAATCCATTTGTAAAGCAATGGGTTGTTACGCAAACAGAAGGCATGAATAGCTGGTTAAAACAAAAAATCGCGTCAGAGAATGGTATTGCAGCCAATATCAATTTTTGCAAACCAAATGATATCGTATCAGAAATCTATAGAAAATGTCTCTCTAGTGGTAAACAGGTGATGAATACCGAAAATATACGTTGGTGTTTATATGCCTTATTAGATCATGCAGATTTTAAAACAAGTTTTCCAGAGATTGCTGGCTATTACCAACAAAATGATATTAAACGTATCGCTCTAGCTGATGAATTATCCGACTTATTTGATCAATACCAAATTTATCGACACGACTTTATTCAACAATGGAATAAAGATTGGATTAATGGTATTGAAGCAACCGATTGGCAAGTATGGCTTTGGAAGAATGTAAAATCTCAACTAAGTGCTCAATACCAGGATAGAGTTGAAATGGCTGAAGCAATTTTAGCAGGACTATCTAATCTTGATACACAGGAGGCTGTTAAAGGAAAAATTCCCCAACTACACCTTTTTGGGATTGCAGTTATTACACCTTACTATTTACAAATATTCCATGCAATGTCGCAATTCATGGATATTCATTTATACCTCATTAATCCATCGCCAGATCATTTGTGGATGGATGATAAATCAGAAAAGCAAATAACCCGACTACTTCAAAAAAGGGGAATTAAAAGAGTAGAAGAAGACCATATTCTTCAGGGAAATGATTTACTACTTAACTGGGGAAGTATTATTAAAGAGTCATTTAGTTTACTAATGAACAATGACGAATTTATTAATCTTTATGATACTTCATTTGCTATACCCATTGATAATCCCAATTCCTTATTGAAAAAAATACAGCAGGATATTTTTCAAAATTCCAAGACCAGTGAAAGGCATCCTATTACTGAATCAGATATAGCAGATGGTTCAATTACTATCAATGGAGCTTTCACACCCGTAAGAGAAGTTGAAATCCTCTACAATTATTTAGTTCAATTAATTGATCAGAGAAAAGAGATCTTATCACCCAAAGATATTGTTATATTAGTTAGCGATATAGAGTTATACGCACCCTTTATTCATGCAGTATTCACTAATTCCCCTTATAAATTTCCATACAATATTGCAGATGAAAGCTATTCAGCTGGAAATAATATGTTTACTGCTATCCAGGAAATTCTTTCATTAGATTCCAATAGTTTTAAAGCAGAGGCTGTACTTAAATTATTAGAATCTCCCTATATTAAAGACCGGTTTAAAATTAAAGAAGAAGAAACATTAAGATCGGCTATCAAACAGGCTGGTATTATTTTTAGTATCGATGGTAGAACAGAAGACGATACTAGGTATATCAGCTGGAACTATGGTTTGAAAAAAATCATGTATGGAATATGTATTAGTGGTGAACCTGACATAAATGACGGTTTCGACAATTTTGTTCCATTAGACTCAGCAGAAGGTGTTGATACATTAGATAGGGTAAGATTGGTTTACTTCATCAAAATTTTACAAAAGAAATTAGAAGAACGACATACAGATAGAACCATTTCTGATTGGGCCATTTATTTACAGGATTTGGTAGAAGATATGATTTTTCAGGCGGGTGAAAAAGATGACGAGGACTATACAAATTTTATACGGTTCACAGAGAATATGGCCTTGTTGGAACAGGGTTCCAGTTTATTAATAAGTTATGAAGTGTTCCGACATAGTTTTCTTCAGCGATTAAATCTTGAACGAAAATCTAGTTCGTTTGCTAAAGGGGGAATTACATTCTGCACCTTAGTTCCAATGCGTAGTATTCCTTTTAAGGTAGTGGCCATGCTTGGGATGGATTTTGATAAATTTCCTAGAAAGGAAACACCACTTAGTTTTAGTTTACTTCAAAACTGGAAACCAGGTGACAGGAACGTAAAGAACAATGATAAACACCTGTTCCTTGAAACACTGATATCAGCTCAACAATATTTTTATGTCAGCTATATTGCTATCAGCGCAAAAGATGGTACAGCCCTTCCACCCTCGTCTTTGGTAGATGAATTAATTGATTATATCGCCAGGGGTTTAAGAAAAGACACTGATGAATTTAGAAAAACTTGGATAACCGTACATCCCTTACATAGTTTTAGTCATAAGTATTCTACTCAAGGTGGATTAATTAGTTATTTAAATGAAACTAGATATCTAACAAATATTGTAATTCCAGTCAATCCGATTGTTGAACAAGCCTACTTATTTGAGCAAGTTGAAATTGACCAGATTGCAAGATTTCTTCAAAATCCTCCAAGGTTATATTTAGTAAAACAGTTCCATGTTTATTATAATGAGGATGATCTTTTATTACAAGATCACGAATTGTTTGAATTTGATCAATTAACGCAATGGGGGGTTCAGGATGATATTATGCTTTTGGATGAAACTGAAATTGCTGCGTATTATGAAAAGAAAAAACAAACAGGAGAAATACCCCTTCATAATATGGGCGAAGCAACTATCAGAGATGTAGTTGATGCAGTTGCTGGCTTAAGAGATAGGTTTAATCAGGTACGAGATAATCAAGTCCAACGAACTGTTGATATCAATTTTCAAATTGACGGAAGTCAAATTATTGGCAAAATAGGGGCCGTATTTGGAGATCGATATATTAGTATTTGCAATTCCAGTCAGCGATTAAAATACTTAATTCTTGCCTATACAAAATACCTAGCGCTAATTGCTCAGGGTGAAAAGTTAGAGTTCGTATTTATTGCAAAGAAATTAGATAGCGCTCAGATTATTCCAGCAGGAACCATTACACAAACAATTGCTTTAAACACATTAAGCAGGTATCTAACATTTTATAAAAACGGGCATTCATCTTATTTTAACTTTTGGCCGGCTCTAGGGCAGAGCAACTTAGAAATGATTCTTGGGACTTATGATAATTTTTGGGCCGATTATGAAGATGCACGTGATAACGAAAGAGATTTCACTTTTGATAACGAATATTTAGACAAAGCCGTTGAAAATGGATTTTTCTCAGAAGCCGCATTTCCAAGTATTCAACAAAATGTAGAAGAAATATTTGAACCATTACAAGCACTACTTCCAAGAGTTTTTGAAAAAATAAAGAACTAACTGTTACTTACAATTAAAGATCAATTCATGCCGCCGATCATTCACAACAACTTTAATCCAGAGACTGTATTATTAGAAAGAAGTAATCTGATAGAAGCAAGTGCAGGCACTGGTAAAACCTATTCTATTGCATTACTTACTTTAAGGCTTGTTATAGAAAAGAATATCCCTATTCAAAAAATATTGATGGTTACTTTTACTAAAGCGGCTGTTGCAGAATTAGAATTAAGGGTACGTTCCTTTATCAGGCAAGGTTTAAAAGCAAGCAGATTAGAACAAATTGAAGACCCTACCATTACCCGATTAGTAAATGAGCAAATTAATCTACTAACGCAAGAAGAAATAGAAAAAAGATTATCTACTGCTCAACTATTTTTAGATGAGACCTCTGTTATAACCATTCATAGTTTTTGCCAAAGAACCCTATCTGAGTTTTCATTTGAAACTAGTCAGGTATTTGGAGCTGAAACAATCACTCCCGATGAATTCAATCAAATTACTGAGGATGCATTTAATGAATTCTGGAGACAACGGGTTACGACTATTAAAGTAGAAATTCTAGAACAGGTGCTTAATGCTGGTTTAAATCATTCAGATGTTTTAAGTTTAGTTAAACAAGGGATCAGTGGCAAAATACTTGCATCTGCCACACCAATTCCTACTGGATTTTTAGATGGCCCTTATCAGAATGCTTTAGCGGATAGTATCAATAATCAAAATACTAATATTGATAATTTAACTGATCAAATTGTCAATCGATTAATTGTAGAAAATGATGCCCTATTAAATAATATTTGGGGAAACAATTATGCAAATAACGCTTTTGCCCAATTCTTTCAAGAAAAGAATTGGTTGGCAGTTATTGAAACAATCTATGATAAGAATGACAAAGGTTACGTCAATAATATATTTGGTACCATAGTCGCAGATGTGATTACACTATATGCATTGAGGGCTTCGGTTACCCTTACTATGAAAACCTTAATCAATCATATTACACTATTTGCATCAGAAAACGTAAAACAAGCAATTTTAGAAATTAAAATGAATAGAGGCATCATCACTTTTGATGATATGATTTTGCTTTTGTACAATGCTGTCATTATTGGAAATAATAACAAGGTTCTAATTGATGCCTTAAGAAGAAAATATGACGCCGTTTTCATTGACGAGTTCCAGGATACCGACAGAGAACAATACGCAGTTTTTGAAAAACTATTCAATACAGATAAAATCCTTTTCTATATAGGCGATCCTAAACAATCGATTTACGCATTTAGGAAAGCTGATATTTTTACCTATTTCACTGCCTCTAATTCGGTGCAGAACTTACATAAAATGAATACCAATCATAGATCTACAAAAGAGTATATCGATGCTATGAATGAGTTTTTTCAACCAACCCCCGGATTTGATACCTTTTCATTTAGCACAGATCCTATAATTCCGAATGCTATTGAATATTTACCCGTTTCTTCACCCCAACCAAATCTGAAAGGACGTTTGTTATATAATGGATTACCAAATACTCCTATTAAAATCTCTAAACACGACAACAAAAGAGAGCTGAAAACAGCTATTACTGGGATAATCATAGATTTATTAACTCCTGGGAATTACAGTATTGAGAAAAACAATGAAACAAGGGACATTAGTCCTTCCGACATTGGGATTCTAGTTCGAACAAAAAAAGAAGCAAAGGCAATTAAATCAATTTTAGCCAGGTTTCGCATTCCTGCAGTTACTATCGATGATACAAGATTGCTAGAGTCTGACGAAGCTAAACAGCTCTTTTATATCATGGAAGCTGCCAATGATATTTCAAGAGCTAATATTAATCGGGCCTTATTATCTAATCTCGGGGGCTACAATCAAATAGATTTACTTCAAGCAGACGAAGAAGCCATTTTGCAACAATTTCGAATCTATCAGGAAAGCTGGAAAAGTAAAGGCATTTATTTGATGTTAAGGCAGTTTTTAGCAGATCATCATGTAAATGAAAGACTATATAACCAGGATTCAGAGAATCCAGAAAGAGTAATTGCTAATATCCAACAGCTAGTTGAGATTATTCATAAAATAGCTTCGCGCAAAAATTATGAGCCAAAAGAATTAATTC
>Ga0194037_1002146_pt1 | contig 13463 bp, 10 predicted proteins | sample JunL306m_MetaG_FD_148653 | JGI IMG/M metagenome (GOLD analysis project Ga0194037, IMG submission 148653) | Anoxic zone freshwater microbial communities from boreal shield lake in IISD Experimental Lakes Area, Ontario, Canada - Jun2016-L304-6m | ecosystem: Environmental > Aquatic > Freshwater >...
CCTCCGGCAAGCCCGTCACCCCCATCGCCGCCATCTTTAAGCAACAATCCACGGCGCGCGTCGGCCTGGTCACCACCGCCACCGTCACCCACGCCACCCCGGCGGGCTTTGCCGCCACGATTGCCGCGCGCGGCGATGAAAACGCGATCGCCACCCAATACCTCCAGCGCGTGGATGTGATCCTCGGGGGCGGCAGCGGATACTTCGACGCCCACCAACGCCCGGACCACCGCGATCTGGCAGGCGAGTTCCGCCAGGCGGGCTATCAGCTAGTCGGCACCCGCGACGAGCTGCTAGCCGCCCGCGGCGAAAAACTCCTCGGCACCTTCACCCGCGGCCACCTGCCGTTTGCCATCGACCGCGAGCACGACGCCCTACTCGCCGCCCGCGTGCCCACCCTCACCGAAATGGCGCAGGCGGCGCTCACCCGCTTCCTGGCCGGCCCGGCACCGTTCCTGCTCCAGATCGAGGGCGCCCGCGTCGACCACGCCGCCCACCTCAACGACATCGCCGGGCTGTTAGGCGAGCAACTCGCCTTTGACGACGCCCTGGGGGCGGTGTTGGCGCTAACAGCCAGGCGCGATGACATTCTGGTGGTGGTCACCAGCGATCACGGCAACTCCAACCCGGGGCTCAGCGGCATGGGCAACGGCTACACCGAGAGCACCCAGAGGTTCACCAAAATCACCCGCTGCCAGGCGTCCCATGAGCGGATTTTCGCCGAGTGGGCGCGCACCCCCGATGCCGGCCCCAGCCGCCTTACCGAACTGGTCCGCCAGTACCTCGATTTCACCCTTCAGGCCAGCGAGGCCGAGGCCTTGCTCGAGATCCTGCACAAGCGTCCGGTCGTCGAGTGGAACCACCAAATGGCGAAACCCGAGGGCCTGTTAGGCCAGTTCGCCGGCAACCATACCGGGATCGGCTGGTCCGGCACCACCCACACCTCAGACCCGACGCTGGTCTCGGCCACCGGCCCGCAGGCGGCGCGCTTTGCCGGGATGGTGAAGAACACGGAGGTCTTCGGCCACCTGCTGGAGTTGCTCGGTTAGCGACTTCGCCGGGGGGGGGCTTGTCCTCTTTGGCGGGCACGAACACCAGCCCGCCGCCGTTGATGCAGAAGCGCTTGGTGGTGGGGGAAGTGGCACCCGTGTGCAAAAATTGACTGATTCATAAATCATCCACCCCCTGCCGCGCGCCATCGGCTTGGGAGAGCCTTTCCTATCTCGTATCCCGCAAAGGGTAAGACCCTGAGGCACTAACCCGCGGCGTGCCGAAGTCGGTAATCCCGCGGTGCCAAGCCTGTCACCTTGCGAAACTGACGGGTGAAATAATTGGAGTCATTGAATCCCACCTCGAAGGCGATCTCGGTGATAGGGCGGTCGGTATGGCGGAGCAGGGCGCGCGCGCGGTTGAGCCTGCGGTCAATGACCCAGGCCAGCGGCGAGGTGGCGGTGGCGGATTGAAACACGCGCAAAAAACTGCGCCGTGACATGTGGGCGATGCTGGCCAATTCATCCAGATCCACGTCCCGGTGGATATTGCTTTCGAGGTGGGAGAGGGCTTCGCCGATGCGCAGCAACGCCCGGCCGTCCGGTGAAGGACAGCGACCGTAGCAACGGGACAGCATGCCGATGAGTTGCATGAATGCGGCGGTGGCCATGAATCCAAACCCGGGTTCGCGTGTTTTGAGTTCCAGTTCGAGGCGGTCGACGAGCTCCGCCACTTGTGCGAGTTCCTTGTGGTTGAGGTGGAGGCGGCCCTTGGTCGGCGCGCGTGAGCGGCGCGTGGGTTCCAGTGTGAACAGCGCGTGATAACCGGCCACCGAGGGCAAATCGATCAATCCCATCTTGAGTTGGCCGGGCTGAAACAGGATGTTGACCAGGCGCAAATCCTTGAGGTCGCGATACTCATGCTCGCGTGCGCCGGCGATGACAAAAACGTCCCCGGCGGAGAGTTCCCAGGATTCGTGGCCGGTGACGTGCAGGCATTTGCCTCCGGTCACGATGACCAATTCGGAAAACTCATGCGCGTGCGGATCGAAGGTTCCCTGTGGCTCGCGCCGCTCCACACTGATCGGAAAGCCATCCGGGTGAAACCACTCGTCAATTCGGAGAATCTTTTTCACTGGCGCGATCGTGCTGGTTTTTGGCGGAACTGTGGAGGTTTTTGTGCGGGAATTCGCGTAAGCTCCCCGCCTCAATCCCACCACGACCATGGCCCAATCCTCGAAATCCATCGCCCAAGCCTACCGCCTCGCCCAAGCCAGCTACGCCGCCCTGGGGGTGGATACCGAGGCCGCCATGGCCAAGCTCGCCGCCATTCCGATTTCACTTCACTGCTGGCAGGGCGACGACGTGGGGGGCTTTGAAAACACCGGGGAAGGGCTCAGCGGCGGGATCGCTGTCACCGGAAACTACCCCGGCAAGGCACGCACGGCCGACGAACTCCGCGCCGATCTCGACCAGGCGCTTTCGCTCATTCCCGGCAAGCACCGCCTGAATCTGCATGCCTTCTACGGCGAGTTCGGCGGCAAAAAGGTCGATCGCAACCAGATTGAACCCAAACATTTCACCGCTTGGATCGACTGGGCGAAGGCCAACGGCATGGGCATGGATTTCAACCCGACTTGCTTCGCCCATCCGAAGGCGGCGGACGGATTCACCCTTTCGCACCCGAAGAAGGCCATCCGCGATTTCTGGATCGAGCATTGCATCGCCTCCCGTGAGATCGGGGCCGCCATGGGCAAGGCGCTGGGTTCACCAACGGTCACTAACGTCTGGATCCCCGATGGCTACAAGGACACCCCGGTTGACCGACTCGCTCCGCGCCAGCGGCTTTCCAACTCACTCGATCAGGTGTTCGCCAAAAAACTCAACCCCAAGCACCAGCTCGACGCCGTCGAGTGCAAGCTGTTCGGCATCGGCAGCGAAAGTTATGTGGTCGGCTCGCATGAGTTCTACCTGGGCTATGCGATCAAAAACCAGAAGCTGCTGTGCCTGGACGCCGGTCATTTCCATCCCACCGAAGGCATCGCGGACAAGCTCAGTTCGGTGCTGATGTATGTGCCTGAAATCCTGCTGCATGTCAGCCGCGGCGTGCGTTGGGACAGCGACCATGTGGTCATCCTGGACGACGCGCTGCAAGCCATCGCCGCCGAACTGGTGCGCAACCAGCTGCTGGCCCGCACCCACATCGGGCTGGATTTCTTCGACGCCAGCATCAACCGGATCGCCGCCTGGACCATCGGCACCCGCAACACCCTCAAGGCGCTGCTGCTCGCGTTGCTGGAACCCGCGGCGCTCCGCCAGGCCGAAGCCGCCGGCGATTTCACCTCCCGCCTCGCGCTGCTCGAGGAAACCAAGAGCTTGCCATGGGGAGCGGTTTGGGATGCCTATTGCGAATCGCAAAACGTGCCCGCGGGCAGTGCCTGGCTAACCGAGGTCAAAAATTACGAGACCGCGGTGCTGAGCAAGCGCGGTTGATCCCGAAAAAACCCCGATCTAACAAAACATATTCATGAATCCGCTTCTCGGTGTAGTGTTCCATTGGCTCGGCGGCCTCGCCTCCGGTTCGTTCTACGTGCCGTTCCGCGGCGTGAAGCGCTGGTCATGGGAGACTGGCTGGCTCGTTGCCGGGGTGTTTTCATGGATCGTGGCACCTTGGGTCTTTGCACTTCTCAACACGACGGATGTGGTAACCGTCCTCCGGGAGACTCCTGGCGATGTCTGGTTTTACGCCTATCTTTTCGGAGCTCTGTGGGGGTTTGGCGGACTTACCTTTGGTCTGACCATGCGCTATCTTGGCATGTCGCTGGGAATGGCTGTCGCGCTGGGATATTGCACGGTTTTCGGCACTCTGATACCACCGATCTTCAAGGGTGAGTTCTTCTCCAAGTTGATCGAGCCTGCAAACGGCCGTTGGGTGCTGGCCGGTCTGGCGGTTTGCGTGATTGGGATTGTCATCACGGCTCTCGCCGGGCGTTCCAAAGAAGCTGAGATGAGCGAGGATCAGAAGAAAGACACCGTCAAGGAGTTCGATTTCAAAAAGGGAATCCTTGTTGCCACCTTCTCTGGCATTATGAGCGCGTGTTTTGCCTTTGGGCTCAGCGCGGGTGACAAAATCCGCGAAATCACCTACAAGGTGGACATCGTCAACAGCGCCGCCGCTGAGGGTAAAGCCGCCGCACGCACCGAGGAGCCCGGCGACGCGCAAACCGCAGCCCTGATCGAGTCGCTCGCATCCGTGAAACTCTTCGATAGAACGGCCAAGCCATCGCTCGCCGGCCTTGTCGACATCCTCGAAGAGCCACGCTCCTTGGGATTGAGGCCCGGGAAGGGCACGGGTACCGCCGCGGCACAGGCGAAAATCCAAGCCGCCAACGACAAGGCCGAGGCCGCTCTGGTGGCTATCAGAAAATCCCCGACCCCCCTGGCCGCACGTCTGACGGCTTACGCCAGCAATATCGCCAAATCGACTTCCTTCGATATCATCGACAACCTCTCGACGCTATCGGAAAAAGAAACCGCACTGAATGTCGCTGCATCCGGAGCTGATCTGAAGGCGATTCACGCCAAGCACAGCCTCTGGACGGGACTCCCTGTATTGATCGTCGTCCTGCTCGGAGGATTCACCACCAACTTTGTCTGGTGTTTGCTGCTCAATATCCGCAACCAAACCGGCTACGAATACCTCGCATCGGAACAACGCCACCCTGCTCATGGCAAGGACCGGACCATCATTGAAAACCCCACGGATGCTCCCGCTGTGGAAATGGCCGAGCAAGCGAAATTCAGCGGCAACGGCGGCGATCGTCGCATTCCCCGCATCTCCAACTACCTGTTTGCCGCCCTCGCAGGCACCACCTGGTATTTTCAATTCTTCTTCTACTCCATGGGAGAGACGCAGATGGGCGAATACAAATTCAGCTCGTGGACGCTGCACATGGCTTCAATCATCATTTTCAGTTCGATCTGGGGCCTTGCACTGCACGAGTGGAAGGGTGCCAGCGTCAAGTCCAAGGGTTTGCTCTTCGCCGGTTTGGCCATTCTGGTGCTTTCCACCGTCATCATTGGCTATGGCAACATGATCGGGGCATCCTCGGGCGACCATTGAAGGCCCACACCTGAAGCGCTCGGGCGGCTGATGCGGAGGCCCCGGCCCGTGAGGATCCCGCCAGGACCCGCACGGGTTGCCAGATGCCCCCAATTGGGTATTGCTAGACTTCGGGATTCCTTTAGACAGGTCACGGGGTGCGGCAGTCATGCGCTGGTGCCATGCCGGCACCACCGCCTGCCAAAACCCGTTTGGCGATCCTATGAAACTCGGCCTTGGACTCTACCGGCACATGCTGACACCGGAGAACTTCGCGTTCGCCCGCCAGGCGGGCGCCACCCACATCATCGCGCACCTGGTGGATTACTTCCGGGGTGGCAGCCACGCGCATGCCGAGGACCAGCCGACCGGCACCGACCGCGGCTGGGGCATTGCCGGAGATCCTGACGCGCTGTGGACCACCGCGGAGCTGCTAGCCCTGCGGCAAAACATTGAAGCCGCGGGCCTCACCCTTGAAGCGATTGAGAATTTCGACCCCGCCCACTGGTACGACATCCTGCTCGACGGCCCGCTGCGCGCCCGCCACATCGAGAACGTCCAGACGCTCATCCGCCACGTGGGCGAAGCGGGCATCCCAATGATGGGTTATAATTTTTCCATTGCCGGAGTGGCGGGCCGCACGACCGGACCCTACGCCCGCGGAGGAGCCTCGGCGGTCGGCATGGAGGGCCCCTACGACCTCCCCCTGCCCAAAGGCATGGCCTGGAACATGGTGGTGGGTCCCGCCGAACTCGACCACGGCTTGCTGCCCCAGGTCACGCACGCGCAGCTCTGGGATCGCCTGCGGCGATTTCTCGACGAAGTGCTGCCGGTGGCCGAGGCCGCCGGCGTCAAACTCGCCGCGCATCCGGACGATCCGCCGATGCCCTTCATCCGCGGGACGCCCCGCCTGGTTTACCAGCCCTCGCACTATCAGCGGTTGATCGACGCCAACCCCAGTCCTTCCAACACCCTGGAATTCTGCGTGGGTTCCCTGGCGGAAATGACCGAGGGCGATATCTATCAGGTGGTCGGGCACTACGCCCGCCAGCAGCGGATCGGCTTCGTCCATTTGCGCAACGTGGTCGGCAAGGTGCCTACCTACAAAGAGTCGTTCATCGACGACGGGGATGTGGACGTCCTGCGGGTGCTGCGCATCCTCCATGAATGTGGCTTCGAGGGGGTGGTCATTCCGGATCACGCCCCGCAAATGAGCTGCGCCGCGCCTTGGCACGCCGGGATGGCCTTCGCTCTCGGATTCATGGCCGCCGGACTCCAGACCCTTGGCCGCGCGCTCGACCGCATCCCGCCCGGGCCGATGCATGACTCACCGTCTGCCGGACTCTGACCCTATCCTATCCGGTTCGTTCAATATTCGCTGAAAAAGGGTAAGGCGGAGCTCTGAACGAACTGGAGGGTGAACGAACTGGAGGGTTGCATCCGCTGGTAAATTTGGTGGAATCGCCCCGATCCAACATCACACTCATGCGCGTCCTCCTCACCACTTGCAGTTACCAAGACACTCCCGGCCCCCATCACGATCTCATGGCCTCCCAAGACTGGGACATCGTCTGCCAGCGCGGCCCGCTGACTGAAGCCAGGATGCTGGAGTTGGCTGGCGACTTTGACGCGTTCCTGTGCGGCGACGACGCCATCACCCGCGCGGTGCTGGAAAAATCCCTGCCGCGTCTCAAAGTCATCTCGAAATACGGCATCGGGCTCGATAAAATCGACCTCGCCGCCACCAAGGAATTCAAGATTCCGGTGTTGTTCACCCCCGGGGTGAACCACATGACCGTCGCCGAGCACACCTTCGGCCTGCTCATCGGCCTGACCAAGCACATCGTCACCACCGCCGCCGCCGCCCGCAACGGCGAATGGTTGCGGCTCACCGGCCACGAGATTTTCGAAAAAACCCTCGGCATCGTCGGCCTCGGCCGCATCGGCAAGGAAGTGGCCGTCCGCGCCCGCGCCTTCGGCATGGAGGTCATCGCCTGCGATCCGTATTGGGACGAGGACTTCGCCGCCGCCCACCAGATCACCCGCTGCGCCACCATGGACGAAGTGTTGGTGAAGTCCGACGTGGTCTCGCTCCATTGTTTTCTATCCGATGAAACCCGCGGGATGATCTGCCGGGCCAAAATCGCCGAAATGAAGGACGGCGTGGTCATCCTCAACTGCGCCCGCGGCGAAATCGTCGAAACCGCCGACATCGTCGAGGCCCTCCACAGCGGCAAGGTCGGCGGCTACGGCGCCGACGTGCTCGACGTCGAGCCCCCGCCCGCCGATCACCCGCTGCTCAGCGCTCCGAACTGCGTGATCACCCCGCACATCGGCTCGCGCACCTACGAAAGCGTGCCGCGCCAGGCGATGAAGTCGCTGACCAACCTGATCAACGCGCTCAACGGCACCGGTGAATGCAATTGCGCCAACGGCGTGATCTGAACGCCCGCCGCCGATCTATCCAATCAGCTCGTGTCATGAGCACCTCTGACCTCTGACCTCTGGTCTCTGGTCTCTGGTCTCTGGTCTCTGGTCTCTGGTCTCTGGTCTCTGGTCTCTGGTCTCACACAAGCGGGTATTCGCCATCGTCATCGACGCCGTGCCAGCCGAGGCGGCCGAAGGCCCGCAGGATTGAGGTCCCCGGCTCGCCCTCTTCCTCGCCCTCGCCGTGTTCAATGGTGGCGGCGTTGATCAGGCCGCCGTTGGACAGGATGCTGATGACGGTGTCGTAGCATTCGAGGTGGATCCAATCGCCCCAGGCCTTGCCCTCGTGGCGAGGTGTTAGGTATTCCTTGCGGAGCGCGGCCAGCACCGCGGTCAAGGTGGTGGGTGCGGCGGATTCGGGCAGGCGGATGAGAGTTTCCATGCGGAAGATGAGCTTGGGGTTGAAGCTACGTGCGAGACCCTAAACGAGATTATGCCGCAGGTCTAGGAGCGATTGCAAAGTCGGCCACGCCCCGCATTGCCGGGCGCATTAAGCTTGCCGGAGCCGGCGATCTGCCGATGGTTCGCGGCGCAATGTCGTCGTTTGATCTGCTGGCGGTGTTGGCCGCGTTGTGTATCGGCCTGTCCAAGGCCGGCTTCTCCGGCATCTCGATGGTGTCGGTGGTTCTGCTCGCCGACTTGTACGGGCCCAAGGCGTCGGTGGGGCTGGCGCTGCCGCTGTTAATCGCCGCCGACCTGATGGCCTACCCGGCGTTCATCAAACACGGGTCGTGGCGGCCCGTGTGGCGGTTGTTAGGGCCGGCGCTGGTCGGGCTGGCTGTCGGCTGGTGGATGCTGGGCTGGATCCAGGACGGCGCGGCGCGGCGTGTCATCGGCGGCTGCGTGCTGTTGATGGTGGCCTTGCAGGTATCGCGGCGGTGGCGGCCCGGGGTGTTCGAGCGCTGGGAGCAAGCGCGCGCCTTCGGTCTGGGCGCGGGCGTGTTGGGTGGTTTCGCCACGATGCTGGCCAACGCCGCCGGGCCGGTGATCCAGCTCTATCTACTGGCGCGCAAGGTGCCCAAAATGGAGCTCATCGGGATCGGCGCGCGGTTTTTCCTGCTGATCAACCTGATCAAGGTGCCGCTCAATGCGCGGCTGGCCCTCATCACCCAGGACAGCCTGTGGGAGAATGCGCGCTTATTCCCGGCCGTGGTGCTCGGGGTGTTCGGCGGTAAATGGCTGATCCGTCATGTCCCTCAGGTGGCCTTTGATTGGATGATCCTGGTGTTTTCGTCAATGGCCGGATTGCGCTTGCTGTTCTGGTGAGCGCCCTCAGCGCCCGCGGTTTTCCCGCAGCGCTTGAAACGCCTGCCATGCGAACATCCCCAGAAACAGCGAAAACAGCAGGCTGCCGGTTAGCGCATACATCGCCAAACCTCCCACCACCGCCACCCCAATCGTCACCCGCAGCGTGATCCGGATGCGCTGCGGACCCAGCACCGCATTGAGCATCTGCCCGCCATCCAACGGCAGCACCGGCAGCAAATTGAGCACGGCCCACGCGATGCTGATCCAGATCAGGGTGCCCAGGAAGTAGTGGGCGTTGTGGTTGAGTCCCGCTAGGTGGGGAACCAGCACCCACACCGCCAGTCCTAGCAGAAGTTGCACCGCCGGCCCCGCCGCCGTGACCGCAAAACTCTGCGGCCGGCTCAAGCGCACGCCCGAATACGCGGCGTAGCCGCCGAACGCCTGCAGCGTGATGGCGCTGTAGGCCCCGAATTTCCGCGCCATCAGCGCGTGGCCCAGTTCATGCACCAGGATCGAGATGAACCCTGCCACCACGAACAGTCCGATGCCCAGGATCGCGGCCGCGGAGTTCGCGTCCAAGGCCCCGCCCAGAATCACCAGCGTGATCCAGAAAAACGGCTGAACCTCCACCGGGATGCCAAAAATTGAAAATCGAACCATGTGCGCTGCTCATAGCCGAGGATTGTCCCCTGCGCAAGACCGGTGACAGGCCAGCGCCAGATGATCCACCGGATCGGCCCCCACATTCCCTGCGGGCAATCCTTTTTCAGTGAGTCGCATCACGCGCGTCCCGGATTGCGCATCGCGCCGCGTTTCAATGATGGCATGCGCCTCCAGTCGCTGGATCTGCCGCCGCAGTCGCCTTGAAAGAACGGTGAACGGTGAGCGTATTGCAAACGCCTCGTTGCCCCGACCCATACGCTCCTGATTCATATCAATGGTGATGTGGCACCCGTGGGAGCGTTCGTCAGAACGCGCAGGAGTCAAGAAAACCATCGCGTGGACCGATTCCAATCTCCACGGCCAGAAACCTAAACGACCGCCATCATCACCAGTCATCCAATTTCAATGCAAACTCCATTCCCTGCCCACTCAAGTTACGCCCGGCCTCACCCAATCTTCACACAGGCGCGGGCGACTTTATTGTTGGGCACGCTGGCCGGCTCCGCGCTGGCCGATGTCCAACTCGCCCCCGTCTTCCAGGACCACATGGTCTTGCAGCGCGACCTGCCCGCGCCCGTGTGGGGAACCGCCACCCCCGGCGAAGCCGTCAAGGTCAGCTTCCAAGCGCAGACCCGCGCAACCCAGGCCGGCCCTGACGGCAGATGGATGGTCCAACTCGCCCCGCTGGCGACCAGCAGCCAGGGGCTTGAACTAACCGTCCAAGCTGAAAACACGCTCAAACTGTCCGACGTGCTGGTGGGCGAAGTCTGGATCTGCTCGGGCCAGTCGAACATGGAGTTCATGCTCAAGCAGGGCAATAACTCGTATGCGGAAGTCGAGAAGGCAAATCATCCGATGATCCGTCTCTTCAACATGAAAGGGGTGACCTGGACCGGCAAACCTTACACCAAGGAAGAAACGGAACGCCTGCTCGCAAACGAGCCATTTTTCACCGCGGCCTGGTCCGCCTCCAGTCCCGAGAGCGCCAAGGAGTTCTCCGCCGTCGGCTATTTCTTCGGACTCGAACTCAACCAATCCCTCAAAGTCCCCGTCGGCCTGATCAACAACGCGGTCGGCGGCTCGCCCGCCGAGTCGTGGACCAGCCGCGAGGCGCTGGCCGCCGATCCGCAGCTGCGCCCGGTGCTCGCTGGCGATTGGCTTGAGATGATAGGCTACGACTGGTGCCGGAACTCGGCCAGACAATCGCTGGCTCCGTGGCTCGATGAAGTCGCCAAGTCCAAAGCGCAAGGTCGCCCGCTCCCGCCGTTCCCCGGTCACGTTTTTGCCCCCACCTTCCTCTACCAGAAAAACCTGCTGCCGCTCGCACCGATGGCGTTCCGCGGCGTCATCTGGTATCAGGGAGAATCCAACGACCGCGACGGCTTCGCCTATGCCAAAAAATTCCAGACGATGATCCAATGCTGGCGCCGCCTCTGGGGCCGCGAGTTCCCGTTTCTCTTCGTCCAGTTGCCCGACTACGGCCAGGACATCCAGCAGCACCCCCGCATCACCTACAACGAACGCAGCTGGGCGCTCGTCCGCGAGTCGCAGCGCGCCGCGCTCGCCTTGCCCGCCACCGGCATGGCCGTCACCGTCGGGTTGGGAGACCCGTATAACATCCATCCAACTCACAAGCAGGACGTAGGCCACCGCCTCGCCCTGCTCGCCCGCCAGCAGGTCTATGGTGAAAAAGTCGTGACCAGCCCGATGTATCAGTCGCTGAAGATCGACGGCGACCGGATCATCTTGAACTTCTCGAACGTCGGCGAGGGACTGGTGGCCAAGGACGGCATCCTGCCCAGCTTCGTCATCGCCGGTGCCGATAAAAAATTCCATGCCGCCGAGGCGACCATCGAGGGAGTCACCGTGGTGGTGCGCAGTGAGAAAGTGCCCGTGCCTGTGGCGGTTCGCTACGGTTGGGCGAGCAACCCGGAATGCGACCTCTATAACAAACCCGTCGCCCCCGCCCGCTTCGGGCTTCCCGCCGCGCCGTTCCGCACCGACGACTGGCCATTGCCGACCCGCTATTGGCGCACCGATCCCGATGACAAGCCCGCGAATTACAACGACACCCTGATCCTGGACAACCCGCAGTGGACCCGGCCGAAGTGACACCCAACCCAATGGGACTGAACCGAATGAGCTAACTCAACCGCCTGAAGGCGGTACTACATACCTCCCCCGGAACGCCGATTCCAGCGTAAGTAGTCCCGCCTTCAGGCGGACTCTGAATCCACCACCGCCCCATTCGGGACAAGCCCTCTGAGCCCTCACTTCACGGGCTGAAGAAACCGCCTGAAGGCGGTACTACATACCTCCCCCGGAACGCCGATTCCAGCGTAAGTAGTCCCGCCTTCAGGCGGACTCTGAATCAACCTCGTCCGTCCCAAATAAGTCATAATTGAGCGCCATTCGGCACCGAACATTTGTCTTCCAACCCACGAATCACAATCCTCATGAAACCCGTCTCATTGCCCCAGCCGTCGTGCGGCAAATCCCTCGCGGCGGGCGCGCTGATCTGTGCCCTTGCCGCACCCGCGTGGGCCGAAACTGTCTCACCTTCATCCCCGGTGAAGAATCCGCCATCCGCCCAAGCGCTTGATTTGCGTGCCGACTACCAAAAGAACCCGCTTTAATCGGCCTTCGACATCGCCAGCCTGCAGACGTATCCAAGCTGGGGGGTCATGCTCGCCAAGGGCGCGACGACCGGCTGGGAACAATGGAACGGGTATGAAAACTGGTACCACATCCACGCCAGCTTCCTCTCGCTGGATAGTTGGTTCTAACAGGGAATCGCCGGAATCCGCCCGGACGAATCCGCGCCGGGGTTCAGGAAAATCCTCATCAAACCGGCCATCGTGGGAGACATCACCTGGGCCAAGGCGACCTATCAATCCATCCACGGTCCCATCGTCAGCCACTGGAAACTCGACGGCGCACGTCTCAAGATGAACGTCACCATCCCCGCCAACACCACCGCGATCATCCATGTGCCCGGGGACAAAGGCACCATCCAGGAAAGCGGCCAACCCGCGGCCCATGCGCCGGGAGTCAAATTCCTGCGTGTCGAGGGCGACCGCGCGCTCTACGAGGTCGGCTCTGGCGCCTACACGTTCGAATCCACGCTCCCTCGATCCTAGCCTGAGGAAGCCAAGTCGCCAGCGGGGTATTTATACTAACATAAAATCGACACCCTTTGGCGGGACAACCAAGGGGCAGTCGCTTCGTCTCCGCGACAATCCCAGGTCCGATCAGACATCGGAGCGCGAGTCTCCAGACTCGCGCTCCAGCTCGCATTCTTTGGCCGCCCTACCTCTAGCGAGTCTGGAGACTCGCGGTCCTCGCCCGTGCCACCCATCCTTCGCGCCCTCGTGGCCGGCGGTATCACCACGCGATGCGGGCCACCCCACAAAATCGATTGGTTGAAATGCTGACCCGCCCCTGGAGACTACGCCACGGTATCGCCTTCGCGGATGAAAGAACGGTGATTCGAGGGAGTATTGCAATCTCGCCGACACCCCAATCCAAGTATTACCCTGATGAATATCCACTCTTTGATGGTTCTTTTCACCCTGGCCTTGGTACCATTGCAGGCGCGCGCTGGGACGACTCCGCCCCCGGAAATCGTGCAGGCACAGGCGTGGTCGGAACGGGCGTTTGGCGCGGCAGCAACCAGCGCCCCGGGGACCGCCGCACCGGATGTCATTTCGTCCGGAGTGCCCTTTTCATTTGTCTATGGGGGCGCAGCCTCGGCCGGTTTGTTGAAAGATTGGCAGATGAACGTAGAAACCGGGAAGTCGGTCGGCGGCAAACAACAGCGGGCGGTCACTTACACCGATCCCAAGACGGGGCTGGAGCTGCGCTGTGAGGTGACCCGCTTTGTCGATTCTCCGGCGGTCGAGTGGGTTCTGTATGCCACTAACAAAGGCAAGGTCGATACCCCCATGTTGGAGAAATTCCTGCCGCTGAATCTC
>Ga0194037_1002147_pt1 | contig 13460 bp, 12 predicted proteins | sample JunL306m_MetaG_FD_148653 | JGI IMG/M metagenome (GOLD analysis project Ga0194037, IMG submission 148653) | Anoxic zone freshwater microbial communities from boreal shield lake in IISD Experimental Lakes Area, Ontario, Canada - Jun2016-L304-6m | ecosystem: Environmental > Aquatic > Freshwater >...
ACCTCGTGGCGGCCCTTGGGCGCGCCGAAATAGATTCCGCCGGTTAGCTCGCGCACACACAGCACGTCGAAGCCGTCGGCGATGAGTTCCTGTTTGACGGGGGAGGCGTGGGTCAGGGCCGGCAGGCAGACGCCGGGCCGCAGGTTGGCGAACAGGCCGAAGTGCTTGCGCAGCGGCAGCAGCGCCCCGCGCTCGGGCTGGATGTCGGGCGGCAGGTTCTCCCATTTTGGCCCGCCCACCGAGCCAAACAGGATCGCGTCCGCCCGCTCGCAGGCCTGCACGGTGGCGGGCGGCAGCGGGTGGCCGGTGGCGTCGATGGCCGCGCCGCCCACCAGGTGTTCGGTGCGCGCCACCGTGAATCCGAATTTCGTTTCGACGGCGGACAGGATGCGGACGGCTTCGGCCATGACTTCGGGGCCGATGCCGTCGCCGGCGAGGAGGGTGATGCGGTGCTGGCGTGACATGCGCGGGAAAATGGCGGGCCGGTGCCGCTCTGGCAAGCGTGCAAAACGCCGACCCGGCGAACGCGGGCTTGCCGCGCGCAGCATCCCCGGTCATGATTTCCCCATGGAACCGGTCACCGAACGATTGAGGAATTTTCTCCAGTATGTCGCCGTGAAGCTCATCGATGAGCCGGCGCAGGCGCAGCTGAAGGTGGCCGAGCTCACGCCCACCAAGCTGCGCTTCAAGCTGGTGCTCGCGCAAGCGGACGTGGCGATGCTCATCGGCCGCAACGGCTTCACCGCCTCGGCGATCCGCAACGTGCTCAAAGCCGCCGCCGAACGCGAAGGCGTGCAGGTGACCTTGCAGATCCACTCGCACGAGGAGGAAACCGAGTTGCTGGCCCGCGGCGACGGGCAGTGAGCCGTGGAATCACGCTCCCAACTAACAGCCAAGGGCTCGCCCCTGAGTCGCAAAGTACGCGAAGGAACGCAAAGCGCTGGATAGGTTATTTTTGATGATGTTCTATCCTTTGCGCTTCTTTGCGATCTTGGCGGATTTGCGGTAAATCTGCATGTTACTTGGGAGGATTACTCGTCGCGGCCGTCCTCGTGCAGCTGGAGGTGCTTGCGGAACAGCACCGCGCCGAGCGGGGTCAGCAGGGCGGTGCCGCCGATGATCAGCCACATCACGCCGGACTGGCGGGGACCTTCGGCCGGGCAAAACCAAGCTAACAAGGGGCCGGATATTCCGCCCACCAGCAGCTTGGCCCCGAAAAACGGCAGCATCGACAACGCCATGTAGGAGGCCTCCTGGCCGCGCGGGGCGATCGCCGCCGAGTATTCATAGAGCCGCGGCGACCACAGCGCCTCACCTAACGACAGGAAGACGGTGAACAAAAAGATCGAAACATAGAGCGGGTTGACCTGGCCCGGCACGCCCAGCCAGCTGTGCGCGATCAGGTGGCCCAGCCAGCCATCTGCCAGCGGCGAGAACCACGCCGGGGGCAAGGCGATGAAAAACACCGACAGCGCGGAGATGGAACTTCCCACCGTGACCATCCGGTAGGCCGTGATTTTTTGGGTGAGCACCCCACCGATCGGAACCAGCACCACGATGAGCAGCGAGTTGAGCATGCCGGTCAAGCGGGCGAAGGGCGCGCCATCGCCCAGTTCGCGGATGGCATATTTGGGAAACGTGTAGTTCAGGTGGAAAAAGATCATTTTCACCCCGACGACCAGTGTCATGAACAGCAGAAACCGGTAGAACGCCGGCTGCCCCCACAGACCCGCGAAGATTTGCCCGGTCTTGAGCGCAGTGGCCCGCGCGCTGCCTAGCAACGTGGCCAGCGCGTTTTTGCCGGACGCGATGGCGGCCGCCTTGGGCGTGACGCTCACTCCGGCCTCGGTCATTTCCACCCCATCGCGCAGGAACCCCCAGACCAGCAGCAGCCCGGGCACGGTGAACACCACGCTCAGCAGGATCAGCACCCGATAGGTGCTCAACTCCAGGCCCAGCCACGGCATGACCCATGAGCCGTGCTCGCCGAGACCAACCGGCGGCTTGGCGCGGACGCGGTCGATCATCCATGCCCCGCAGGCGAAGCCGAGATTCATCAGGGCGTAGTAGAGTGAGAATGCGACCGAGCGCTGGGCGGCGTTGGAGTAGCGTTTGACCGCGGCGATCATCACCGGCACCATGAGTGCCAGACCGATGGCCTGCAGATAGAGGCCGCCGGGCAGGGCGATCCAGCGGTTCACGCTGGTGGTCATGACGATGCGCGAGATCAGGCAGACGGTGAATCCGAGGAGGAAGGTCCGGCGGATGCCCATGGCATCGGTGAGCGACCCGACAAACACCGTGATCAACGTCATGATGGCCGACCACCCGGCAACCATGGCTCCGGCCTTGACGTCGCTGAAGCCGAGGTCGGAGGACAACCACAGCGGCAGCACGCTGGCGGCCCCGGCCATGTAGGCGAGGTTTTCCAGGACGTAGGCGAGGTAGATGATCCAGAGCTCGCGCGGCGCGCTGCGCAGGCAGGTGAATTTCTGCCAGAAACCCGGTAAGCCTGTGGCGGAGGTGCTAGGGGTCATGAGTGCGGGTGCGGAATGCACAGGGATTTGGGGCCTGCCAGCCCAATGCGCGAGTTTTTTCCACACTCCGGCGCGTTCCCGCAGTCAGGTCTTGCGGTAGGCGTCGGGAGTCTGGCCGGTGCCGCGCTTGAAGAACCGGCAGAAGTAGGTGGCGGAGGCGAAGCCACAGCGTTCGGCGATGGCGGCCAAAGTCAGGTTGGAGTTGCGCAGCAGGTGCTGGCCGCGCTGGAGGTGGACGCGGGTGATTTCCTCGGCCACGGTGCGGCCCAGATGTTCCAGAAACAGATGGTCGAGGGTCGAGCGCGAGACGCCCGCGGCCTGGCAGATCTGCTCGACGGACGCCTTGTGATCATTCTGATTGCGGATGATGCGCGCGGCCCGGGCGACCAGCGGATGTTTCGCCCCGACGGTGTCGGTGGACTGGCGTTGGACGACCTGGCGCGGCGGCACTAGCAGCCGCGGGGCGACCCGCTTGCCTGCCAGCTGGTCGGCGATCAATTGCGCGGCCAGATAGCCGATTTTCTCCACGTCCGGCTCGATGCTCGAGAGGGTGGGGCGGCACAGCCGGCAAATCATCGTGTCATTGTCGACGCCCAGCACAGCGACCTCGTCGGGCATTTGGATCCCGGCTTCGCGGCAGGCGTTGATCACTTGCTGGCCGCGGATGTCGTTGCAGGCCAGGATGGCGACGGGCTTGGGCAGCGCGCGCAGCCACGAGGTGAAGCCGGCATCCTGCGCGGTGAGGTCTTTTTCAAAACGATAGAGGTCCTCGCCCACCCGCTGGCGCACGCTCGGGGCGTAGACATGCACTTCGGATAGGTCGCGCGCTTGCAGCAGGAACGCCTCCTGGCGCTGGTCGGAAAAGAACACCCCCGGATAGCCGCAGTAGGCGAGATGCCGGAATCCCGACTGGAGGAAAAAGTCGCAGGCCAGCCGCACGATCACCTGGTCGTCGGATTCAATCACCGGGATCGCCGGGGTGCGACAGCGGCCATGGACATCGACCGCCGGCACCCCCAGCGCGCTGATTTTCTTATACAGGGTGCGGTTGGGGATATACGCAATGATCGCATCCAGTCGCGAGTTTCTGAGCCAGTCAGGCAACTCGTCCAGCTCGGGCCGCTCGTGGGCCAGCACGATCCAGTCCTCGCGCGACTCGGCAAAGTTGGCCACGCCGCGGTAAATGCCCCGGCCGTAGGCGCGCGACGCATCCACCAGCAGGCCAATGTGGGTGGGGGGAGTCATCGCTGGGTGGTCCTGGTGGGCATCTCCGTTACGCAAAAAGACCAAGGATCCACCTTTTTTTCAATGCTTTTCTCCACCGGTCCCTTCTTGCTGCTCTTGGCTTTGGAACGGGACGAGACGTCCCTGCTCCTTAAACGAATTCGCCCCAATGACCGGGTCGTGATCCACGGGAGGGTCACCGTTCAGGGCCGGTTGCGCGATGGTGTTAGGTCGGCCCCGCGGCTCACGAAAAATAGCCGGGGATTACCAAAAAAGGACATAGACCCGCCTTTTCTTAAATGATTGGATGCCGTCATGACAAACCCAAGGCGGGCCATGTCTTAGCCCTAATACTCCAATTCAGCCGACCCTTCCATGAACACGTATTTCCCGAATATCACCGCCCCGATCGCCTACGAAGGCTCCAAGAGCCGCTCGCCCCTGGCCTATAAATGGTATGACTCCAAGCGCGTGGTGCGCGGCAAGACGATGGCCGAGCACTTCCGGTTTGCGGTGGCGTTCTGGCACACCTTCAAGGGCAACGGCAGCGACATGTTCGGCCCGGCGGCCTGGACCCGTTCGTGGAACACGGGCACGCCGATGCAGGCTGCGGCACACGCGCTGCGGGCGAACTTCGAGTTCTGCCAGAAGCTGGGTGTGCCTTACTATTGTTTCCACGACCGCGACATCGCCCCCGAAGGCGCGACCTTCAGCGAGTCGGTCAGCAACCTCGACATCATCGTCGCCCAGGCCAAACAACTCCAGGCCGACACCGGCATCAAGCTGCTGTGGGGGACCGCCAATCTGTTCTCCAACCCGCGCTTCACCCACGGTGCGGGCACCAACCCGGACGTGCATGTGTTCGCTTATGCGGCGGCGCAGGTGAAGCACGCGCTGGAAGCGACCCACGAACTCGGCGGTGAAAACTATGTGTTCTGGGGTGGCCGCGAAGGCTATGAAACCCTGCTCAACACCGACTTCAAGGCCGAACAGGAACACTTCGCCCGCTTCCTGCAACTCGCCGTCGATCACAAAAAAGCCATCGGCTTCACCGGCCAGTTCTTGATCGAGCCCAAGCCCAAGGAGCCGACCAAGCACCAGTATGACTTCGATACCGCCACGGTGCTGGGCTTCCTGCGCGCCCACGGGTTGTATGACCACTTCAAGATCAACATCGAGGCCAACCACGCGACGCTCGCCGGCCACACCTTCGAGCACGAACTGACGGTGGCCGCCGCCGACAACAGGCTCGGCAGCATCGACGCCAACACCGGCGATCTTCTGCTAGGCTGGGACACCGACCAGTTCCCCAGTGATCTTTATTCCACCACCGCCGCGATGCTGGTGGTGCTCAAACAAGAGGGCGGCATCGGCGCCGGCGGGTTCAACTTTGACGCCAAGTGCCGCCGCGGATCCATCGACGAACTCGACTTGTTCTATGCCCACATCGGCGGCATGGACGCGTTCGCTCGCGGGCTGCTGGTGGCGGACAAGATTATCGAGGACAAGGCGCTGTCCTCGTTTGTCGGGGAACGCTACGGCTCGTGGCAATCGCCGCTGGGCACCGAGATTCTCTCCGGCAAGGCGAACTATGCCTCGCTGGAACAATGGGTGCTGGCCAATGGCGAACCGACTCCCAAGAGCGGACGCCAGGAGATGCTCGAGATCGCACTCAACGATTACATCCTGGGCTAAAGCCCTCACAAAACCCCGCCCATGTCCCTCTACCTAGGTTTTGATAGCAGCACCCAGGGGGTGAAGGCGATCCTCATCGATCCCGCGCGTGGTGCAATTGTATGCGCCAAGGCGGTCAATTTCGAAAAGGACCTGCCGGCCTTCAATTGCCCCGGCGGGGTGCTGGCGGATCCCGATCCGCTGGTCAAGCACGCCGACCCGCTGATGTGGCTGGCGGCGCTTGACCTGCTGCTGCTGCGGTTGCAGCAGGACGGCGCGCCGCTCGGGCGGGTGGCGGCCATTGGCGGGGACGGCCAGCAACACGGCTCGGTCTATCTAAATGACGGCTTCGCGCGGATTGTCGCCGCGTTGAATCCAGCCCTGGATTTGGCCAGCCAGCTCGCGCCGGCGCTGTCGCGTAAAACCTCGCCGATCTGGATGGACAGCTCCACCGGCGCGGAGTGCGCCGAGTTGACCGCCGCGGTCGGGGCTCGCTTGCAGTCGTGTACCGGGTCGCCGGCCATTGAGCGGTTCAGCGGCCCGCAGATCCGCAAGTTTGCCCGGAGCGAACCGGCGGCCTATCGTGACACCGCGCGCATCCACCTGGTGTCCTCGTTCCTGTGCTCCGTGCTCATCGGCGGCGACGCACCCATCGACAGTGGCGACGGTGCCGGAATGAACCTGCTCAATCTCGCCACGATGCGCTGGGATGAGGAGATCGCCGAAGCCACCGCGCCGGGGTTGTTAGCAAAACTGCCCGCCATCGACGCCACGCCTGCGGTCGCCGGCGGGCTGGCATTCTATTTCGCGAAATACGGGCTAACCGCCGGGATCCCGGTGACGACCTGGACCGGCGACAACCCGGCCAGCCTGGTCGGGTCCGGCGTCTCCAGCCTGGACACCGCGGTAGTTAGCCTGGGCACCAGCGACACGTTTTTCGCCTCGATCAGTCCCTATCGGGTAGATCCTGCCGGGTTCGGGCATGTCTTCGGTCTGCCCTCGGGCGGGTTCATGTGCCTTACCTGCTTCAAGAACGGCTCGCTCGCCCGCGAGCGCGTCCGCGCCGAGGCCGGCGTCGACTGGGATTACTTTGACGTGACCGCCTTTGAACAAACCCCGCCCGGCAACCACGGGCAATGGGCACTGCCCTGGTTCGAACCGGAAATCACTCCCCTGGTGACCCGCGCCGGCCTGCGCGCCAACTTCGATTTTGCCGCCGCCGCCCCGCAAGTCCGCATCCGCGCGGTGGTGGAGGCCCAGGTCATGGTCCTGCGCCGCCACTCCGAGTGGATCGGCAACTTCAAGACGCTGCGGGTGACCGGCGGCGGGTCGAATAGTTCCGGCATCCTCCAGACCCTAGCCGACGTGTTCAACGCCACCGTGGAGACGATCTCCACCGCCGATTCGGCAGCGCTGGGCGCGGCGATGATCGCCGCCCACGTGGCCGGAGGCGTCAGCTATGCCGCGCTGGCTGCCGCGTTCTGCCCGCCCACCCGCACCATCCGGCCGCGCGCCGCGGCGGTGCAAATTCATGCCGACCAGATGAGCGAGTTCGGTGAATTCGAAGCCACCGCGCAAACCAACTAGCTGATTGAAATCCGCCCCCCCGATTGAGCCTGAAAGATATATACTAACAAAGCGTAATCATCCCCACATGAAAATTCCATCGTTGTTTGCACCCGTCGGTGCCATTCTGTCCGCCGTGTTATTGCTTCCCGCCACCGCCGTGGCGGCACCCAAGAAAGTGCTGGTGGTCAGCGTGACCACCGGCTTCCGGCACTCCTCGATCCCGACCATGAACCGGGTCATCGGCGAGTTGGGCGCGGCCAGCAAGGAGTTCACCGTGGACTACCTGGAGCAACCCGCCGGTAAACCCAGCGACCTCAAACGGCCCAAAGCCCTGGCCGCTGGTGCCAGCGAGGCGGATCAAGCGAAATTCAACGAGGCCCAGGCCAAATACGACGCGGACCTGCCCGCCTTCAAGGAAGCCCAGGCGAAATGGGACCCGCTGCTCAAAGCCGCGTTGCTGAAACTCAGCGCCGAGTCGCTCAAGAACTACGATGCCGTGATTTTTGCCAACACCACCGGCGACCTGCCGATTCCGGACCGCGAGGGCTTCCTGGCCTGGCTCAAATCCGGCAAGGCGTTCATCGGCCTGCACGCCGCCACCGACACCTTCCACGGCTGGCCCGAGTATAAGGAGTTCATCGGCGGGGAATTCGCCGGCCATGGCCCGCAACTCTCCGTGAGCTGCATCAACGAGGACCCGCAGCACCCGGCCAACAAACACGTCGGCAAGACCTTCGACATCGCGCTCGAGGAGATGTATCAGATCAAAAACCACGACCGCGCCAAGGAGCATGAACTCCTCTCGCTCGACAAGAAACCCGTGCTGGCCGATCCGCAACCCGGCTTCTATCCGGTTTCCTGGTGCCATCTCTATGGCAAGGGCCGGGTCTTCTACTCGTCGCTGGGCCACCGCGAGGACATCATCGACGCCGATCCGGCCCTCAAGGACCGCAAGAATCCCGTCGAAGTGAGCCGAGCCTATCAGGAGCACGTCCTGGGCGGGATCCGCTGGGCGCTCGGCCTGGCACCCGGCGACGCCACGCCCCAAACCAAGTAACCTTTTTTTCTTCAATCATCAATTGAACCATCCATGAATACTCAACCAACCACACGCCGCGGTTTCCTTAAAACCACCGGTCTGACCACTGCGGTGCTGGGATTTCCCACCATCATTCCATCCTCCGCCCTCGGCAATGCCGACACCCCGCCTCCCAGCGAGCGCATCGTGATGGCCGGCATCGGCCTGGGCAACCAGGGCGGCGGCGACATGGGCAACTTCCTCGGCATGAAGGACGTGCAGTATGTCGCGGTCTGCGATGTGCGCCAGAGCGTGCGCGACACGCGCAAGGGGAAGGTGGACGCCCAATACAAGACCAAGGACTGCGCCGCCTACAACGATTACCGCGAGCTGTTAGCCCGCGAGGACATCGACGCCGTCCACGTCGCCACGCCGGACCACTGGCATGCCCAGATCGTCATCGATGCCTGCCGCGCCGGCAAGGACGTCTACTGCCAGAAGCCCGAGACCCGCAACCTGGCCGAGGGCCCGCTGATGGTCGCCGCCGCCCGCCGCTATGGCCGGGTGGTTTCGGGCGGCAGCCAGCGCGTGTTCGCCGACTACCGCGACACGGTCCAAAAATGCTGGGGCGGCGAGCTTGGAACCATCAAATCCATCAACGTCAACGTCGGCCCGCTGCCACAGGCGTGCAACCTGCCGGCCGAGGAGGTCCCCGCCGACATCGACTGGGAAAGGTGGCTCGGGCCGGCACCCTGGGCACCCTACAATTCCAAACGCTGCGACGGCAACTTCTCCACCGGCGGCAACAGCTGGCGCTCCTACAGCGACTATTCCAGCGGCGGCCTCACCGACTGGGGTGCCCACCATTTCGGCGGCGCCACCTTTGCGGTCGACGTGCGCGAACTGCAACCGTCCGAAGTAATCTATCACGACGAGGGTGGCAAGAAGTTCCTCACGTTCAAATACCCTAACGGGATTGAGCTCACCCACAACATGCCCGGCAAAGGCAATCTGGAAGTGGTGGGCGCCGCCGGGTCGTATGTGCATGCCGCCAACCCGAAGCCCGGCGAAATCGTCAAACCATGGGTGGCGACCGCACCGGGTGAAACCCGACCCGCCAAGCCGGTGCCCGGCTACAGCGTCAAGGGCGGCATCTTCGCCGACTTCATCAATTGCGTGAAAACGCGCGAGAAGCCGTTCCGTGACATCGAACTCGCGGTCAACACCGCGGTGCTCTGCCATCTCGGGATGCTCGCCTACACGGTGCAGCGCTCGCTGAAGTGGGATGCTGCCAAACAACAATTCCCCGGCGACGAGGAGGCCAACCGTTTCCTCGACAACGCCCGCCGCGAACCCTGGCAGCTGTGAGCCCGGATCCTCATTTTTCAATAACCAAATCTTTACCCGGAAACCAACTTGTTATGTTAGACGAAACCTTTGATGCTTTGAAGACCTACGACTGGGGCGTTGATCCCAAAATTCTGCGCCCGCTCGACGAGGCGGTGGTAGCCGCGCACGGCAATGCCGCCGCCTGCAAGGTGCTGGAAGACCGCCTGATCGCAGTGCTCAAGACCGATGCCCCGCGTGCCGCCAAGGACGCCATCTGCCGCGTGCTGCGCACCATCGGCACGGTCGCCTCGGTGCCGGCCCTGACGGCATTGCTGGCGGATGACAAGCTCTCTCACATGGCCCGTTACGCGCTGGAGCGCATCCCCGCGCCGGAAGCCGGCAATGCCCTGCGCTCGGCACTGCCGAAAGCCGCAGCCAAGCAGCAAATCGGAGTGCTCCAGTCGTTAGGTGCCCGCCATGACGCCACCGCGATTCCGGCGCTGCAGGTCATGCTGGGCTCCAAAGATCCGGGAGTCGCCCCGGCCGCCGCCCGCGCCCTGGGCGCGCTCGCCCTGCCCGCCGCCAACAAGGCGCTCGCGTCGGCCAAGCCCACTGCCGCCATCGCCGACGCCTCAATGGCCTGCGCGGAAAACCTGCTGGCCGGGGGCCTCAAGGCCGACGCCAAAGCCACCTATCAGCGGGTGCTGGCCAGTACTCCGGCCAAGCCGGTCCAATTCGCCGCCACCCTGGGTCTGAAAGCCTGCGCTGGCGGTTAGGCTGGCAAGAGAATTAAACCCGCAGGTGGACGCGAGGGCATAGATTTCAAGAGGCACGACCGCGGTTCCAAGCTAGCTCGCGGTCCTCGAAAGGATGTGCCTCAATGATCGGGGGGGCATGCCGATTCACCGTGCGGAAGAAGTTCAAGAGGGAGTCGGCTCGTCGGCGAGCAGTCGGAGGGCGTCGAGGGCGGCTTCGCGGGAGGTGAGTTTGCCTTCGAGTTGGTCGGTTTGGATGGCTTCGAGGATGAGTTTGAAGCGCGGGCCGGGCTGGAGACCGAGGCGGATGAGGTCGCCACCCGTCACCAGAGGTGGGGGGATGAGCGGTTGGGCGGCGAAAGCGGCGGCCTGGGCTTGGAGAAACTCGTAGTTGTCGGTGAAGCCGTTGGAGGAGGCGCAATCGACGCGGTGGAGTTCCATTTCCTGGGCGAAAGTGGGAGTGGCCATGAAGCGCTTGAGCTTGGCGACGCGCATTTTCTGCACGTTCATGAAGTGCATGTGGCGGGCGACCATCGGGACGACGGCGGCAATGGTGTGGTTCGGGTAGCGCAGGCGGCGCAGGATGGCCTCGGTCATTTCCGCGCCCTTGGCGTCGTGGCCGTTGAAGCGGATTCGGCCGGTGTCGCTGTCGATGGTCCGGCACGGTGGCTTGGCGATGTCGTGGAGCAGGACAGCGAGGCACAAGTCGAGCGGGGAGTCGGGAGCGAGCATATCGAGCATGATGCGGGTGTGGGTGTAGACGTCGCCTTCCGGGTGCCATTCCGGCGGTTGCTCGCAACCGATCATCGGCAGCACTTCGGGGATGAAGTGGCGGATCAGATCGGTGTCCACCAGGTGCTCGATGCCGGCGCGGCGGCGCGGGGAGCTGAGGATTTTGGAAAACTCGTCGCGGATCCGTTCGGGGGAGATCCGGTCGAGCAGGGGTGCGCACTGTTGGAGTGCCGCGTCGGTGAGCGGGTCGATGGTGAACCCGAGGGTGGTGGCGAAGCGCACGGCGCGCAGCAAGCGCAGGCCGTCTTCGGTGAAGCGCGCCGCCGGATCGCCGATGGCGCGGATGAGTCCGGCCTGCAGATCGGCCTGGCCGCCGACCCAGTCGATGACCTCGCCGGATTCCGGGATTTCAAACAACCCGTTGATGGTGAAGTCGCGGCGTTGGGCGTCTTCCTGCGGGGTGGAAAACGTAACCGTCTCGGGCCGCCTCCCGTCGCTGTAGGACCCGTCGGTGCGGAAGGTGGCGATTTCCACGTGCTGGCCGCCGAGTTTGGCGATGACCACGCCGAAGTGCGCGCCCACCTCGTTGGCCCCGGGAAACAAGCGGATGACCTGTGCCGGCAGCGCGGAGGTGGCGATGTCGTAATCCTTGGGCGGATGGCCGAGCAGGCGGTCGCGCACGCAGCCGCCGGCAAACAGCGCTTGGTGGCCCGCTGCGGTCAGGCGGCGGGCAAGCTCAAGCGCGGCCTCGCGGGCCGACATGACGGGTGGAGTTTTCACAGCGGGCGCGTGGCCTGATAGATCGCCACCACTCCGCCGGTGAGCGGGGTGGCGGTGGCAGCGGTGAATCCGCAGCTTTCCAGCAATCCGGTCATCGCGGTGCCGGAGGGGAATGCCTCGATCGAGCCGCCGAGGTATTCGTAGGCGTCGCGCTGGCCGGTGAGCCAGCCGGCCATGCGAGGCAGGACGTGGTGCAGGTAGAGCCGGTAGGGTCTGCGGAGCAGGCCGTCGGGCAGGGCGAAATCCAGGATCACGAGTCGGCCGCCGGGGGTGAGGACGCGGAGCATTTCGCGCAGGGCGGCCGGGTAGTCGGCCATGTTGCGCAGGCCGAAGGCCACGGTGACCACGTCGAAGCCGCCGTCGGGAAACGGCAGGTTGAGGGCATCGGCCACCAGCGTGTGCTTGACCCCGCGGCTGGCGGCATGGACGAGCATTTCGGCACAGAAATCCGAGGCGATGACCTCGCAGTCCGGGCACTGGCGCTGGATTTCCAGGGCCAGGTCGCCGGTGCCCGACGCCACGTCGAGGGCGCGGGTCGGTTGCCATTGGCGGATGCGGGCGGTCACGACCTTGCGCCACCAGATGTCCGCGCCGCAGCTCAGGACATGGTTGGTCAGGACGTAGCGATCGGCGATGCGGGCAAAGGCGTCGCGCACATAAACGGCATCGGGCATGCGGGGACAGTCAGGGGGTTTCGCCCTCGAATCAAGCGGCATTCCGCCGCCATGTGGTCCATTACGTTAGTTGCGCAGGGCATTGGCAACCTCGATTTGCCACCAATCGGCGAGGTGCCAGTCTGGATCCTTGAGAAACAGATTTGTGGATTTTTCGCGCAGTGGGTGATCGAGCAGCAGCGCGATCACCAGATTGGAATCTGCCAGAATCATGGGTTATCGGGCATGCCCCGCCGTTCAAGCCCATCGTCGATGAAGCGCAAGGTTTCCTCCATGGTCGTGGGCCGGCGCATCTTGATGGGTTCTGGAAGCCGGGGTGGGGCGGGGACGGTTCCTCCGTTGCGGAGACCCAGCTCAAGGGTGGCGATGGTTTCCTGGGTCACGGAACGGCGATGCTCAGTCGCTGCTGCCTTGAGGCGAGCGTGCAAATCGTGAGGCACATTGCGGATGAGCAGGTCTGGCATGAGACAAGGATAGCATTATGATATCATTTTGCAATCTGATTTGGCGAACTACGAACTAGGCTAGGGGAACCGCAGATGAAGAGGGGGCCAGATTGGGTGTGATCTGGGGCACGCCGTTCATTGGGGGTTGCACCAAGCCGGCTCAAGCCGGCGCTCCGTTTTAATCTGCGTCTTTGACCAGCGCGGCGGCGTAAAACCCGTCGTAGCCGGTGGCGGCGGGGGAGACCGGGAGCTCTTCCACCAGGGAGAAACCGCCGTGATTGATTAATGAATCAATGGCCGCGCGGTTTTCGGACGGCAGGATCGAACAGGTGGCATAGACCAGACGGCCGCCGGGCTTGAGCATGGCGGAGTAAGATGCCAATAATTCTTTTTGGATGGAGCGGACGCGCTCGAGTTGGGCGGGTTTGAGGCGCCATTTGAGGTCGGGCTGGCGTTTCAGGGTGCCGAGGCCCGAGCACGGCGCGTCGATGAGCAGGCGGTCGGCGATGCCGGCGAAATCCACCGGGGTGGTGGCAAGGATGGCCTTGGATTTCAAACAGGTGGCACCGGCACGTTTGGCGCGGCGGTCGAGTTCGGCGAGTTTTTTGAGTTCCACATCCATGCCGAAGACTCGGCCGTCGTTGCCCATCAGGGCGGCGAGGTGGAGTGCCTTGCCGCCGGCACCCGAGCAGGCGTCGATGATGCGCTCGCCCGGGTGGGGG
>Ga0194037_1002148_pt1 | contig 13460 bp, 9 predicted proteins | sample JunL306m_MetaG_FD_148653 | JGI IMG/M metagenome (GOLD analysis project Ga0194037, IMG submission 148653) | Anoxic zone freshwater microbial communities from boreal shield lake in IISD Experimental Lakes Area, Ontario, Canada - Jun2016-L304-6m | ecosystem: Environmental > Aquatic > Freshwater >...
TACGATTAATTTTTACTTTATTAGCTATTTTTAGTATCAATTGTAATAGCTTTTCACAATATAATTTAAATGATAAAATACCTTCCGATCCGGAGCTGATAATCAATAAACTACCTAATGGGCTTACTTACTATATTAAAAGGAATACAAAGTATAGAGGAATGGCTCATCTGCAACTGGTTGTTAATGCAGGTTCTGTTCTGGAAGATGAAGATCAGCTTGGATTAGCTCATTTTCTGGAGCACATGAATTTTAATGGGTCGAAACATTTTCATAAACAGGAATTAAAGAGTTTCTTAGAATCTTTAGGAATGAAGTTTGGTAATGATATGAATGCTTTTACCAGCTACAATGAAACCTCTTATTATTTAGATATTCCAGTATGGGATGAAAAAGTAAGAAATAAAGCATTTAATGTTTTAGAAGACTGGTCAAGATATGCTTATCTGGAGGATGCTGAAATAGATAAGGAAAGAAATGTAGTTTTAGAGGAATCGAGATTACACAAAAATGCCAATAACAGAATCTGGAGGAATCGTGAAAAACAATTTTTCAATAATAGTAAATATGCTTCAAGAAGTCCTATTGGCAAAGATTCTATAATTGCTAATTTTAAACATGAATCATTAAAAAGATATTATAGTACCTGGTACAGACCCGATTTAATGGCGGTAATAGTTGTTGGAGATGTGGTGCCTACCAATATTGAAAAAGAGATATCGGATCATTTTAAAAATTTTAAAAATCCTGAAGAAGAGACTCCCAGACCACTTATTTCTATTCCAAAAAGACTAAAGGATGAAGCAATAGTATTTACCGATAATGAAGCAACTAATAAGATGCTTTTAATAGAACAATATTTTCCTGAAAATCCTAAAAATTCCAATACCTGGGAATCTTATCATAAATCTATAATTGTAAAATTATTGAATACTATTATCAATGATAGATTAACAGAAATTGCTCAGGGTTCAAATCCTTCATTTATAGCTGCAAGTATTAGTGTTCAGAATTATATAAAGAATGCTACTTTATTGTCTTTTAGTACAAATGTTGGAGATAAACCAGCGAAAAAAGCTTTAAAGGATATTGCTTATTTAATAGAACAAATAAAAAAATATGGAGTACTACCAAATGAATTGGAAAGGGCTAAAGCTTTAGTATTAAATGAAGCAAAAAATAGTTATGAAAACTGGGGAAAAACATTAAACTATTATATAGCCGAAGATTATATGAATAACTTTCTAACTGGTAAAAACATCATAACAGTTCCTGATAGATATAAGTACACTAAATCAGCAATCCCTAATATAACTTCAGATGAATTAAAAGAGTTTTATAAAAATTTCGAATCTGCTTCCGGGAAGTTAATTACCTTATCAAAACCTGAATCAGATTCAGAAACTGTATCAAATAATGAACTTTTAAAAATAATAGAAACTGCTAAAAGTTTATCTGTTGTACCTTATGTAGAAAAGGTACTGCAAAAGAATTTAATGGATTCTATTCCCAACCCTATTGAACCTTTAGAACAAATAACATCAGATACTCTGGGCACCACAGTACTTAAATTTAAAAATGGAGTTTCCGTTACCTTAAGACCTACCTCTTTTCAGAATGATGAAATAATTGTGAAGGCCTCCAGGCTTGGAGGGTCTCATAACTATGGTTTAAATAATAAACAAAATGCACAAACAGCAGCGCCCATTGTGATAGATATGGGCGTCGGGAATTTTTCTTCATCAGATCTAACCAAAATATTAACCGGTAAAACTGTCTTTGTAGCACCATCCATTGAGAAGTATAAGGAAGGTTTTTATGGAAACTGTAACAAAGATGGATTGTCTGATTTATTGAAGTTAATTTATTTATATTGTACTCAACCTCGCAGGGATGAAAATGCATTTAATAGATATATCAGTAATAAAAAAGAAAGTTTAAAAAACAATCTTTCCGATCCTATATTATTCTTAAATGATACTTTAAATAAGATAGAATATCAAAATAGTCCTTGGTTAAGCAATTATAGTTCTCCTGCAGATTTTGATAACATAAATCTCGATTCTGTTCTACGTATTTACAATAATGTGTTTGGAAATGCATTCAACATGCATTTTACTTTCGTAGGTAATTTTGATAATAAAAAAATAATTCCATTATTGTCTTCATACTTAGGAAACTTACCTTCCTCTGAAAGAAAAACGGGCTGTTTTGATGAAGGGCTAAGACCAGCAAAAGGAATTATACAAACAACTATAAAAAAAGGTAAAGAGCCTAAAAGTACTGTAGTATTTAAATTTACAGGGGAAGTGAAATATAGTGTTGAAAATTTAATTAAACTTACTGCACTTACAGAGATATTAAACATTGAAATGTTTGAAATATTAAGAAAAGAACTTGGAGGTGTTTATCATGCATCTATAAGTGGAAATATTATTCGTCAACCATACGAACATTATGAGATAAATGTTCAATTTCCTTGCGCTCCTGAAAATGTAGATAAATTAACGGAAGCTTTGTTTGGTTTAATCAATAATATAAGAGAAGAAAAAGTGGATAGAGTCCATTTTGATAAAGTAAGAAATCGTTTAAAATATTTTTTTGGAGATAATCCCGCCAATAATTATTCCTGGTTAACAATACTTGATAATTACTGGATTAATAACGAATCTCCTATGCTCTTAAAAAAGGATAAAGACAAATTAGAATCATTATCTAAAAGGAATCTGAGAGAAGCCGCTAAGATGTTTTTTGATATGGATAACTATATAAAACTGGTACTAAATCCTGAATAATTTTATCCGGTTTTATGGTTTAAAGCAGATAGATAGGAGCTGTGAAAGTTATATACCGTTCAAAACTTTACATTTGCCCCCGTGAGAAAGTACAAACAACCAGTAATTTATAGAGATATTTTAGTAGAAGACTATGCTGCCGAGGGTAAAAGTCTTGCCCGTGTTGATGGTAAAGTGATTTTTATCGAAAAGTCAGTGCCCGGCGATGTGGTAGATATACAATTGAATAAAAGTAAGAAAGACTGGGCAGAGGCTTTTGTAGTAGAATATAAAAAATATTCTGCTGAAAGAGAGACACCTTTCTGTGAACATTTTGGAACCTGTGGCGGATGTCAATGGCAGATGCTTCCTTATAAAAAACAACTGGAATTTAAGCATCAGCAGGTTATAGATAATCTTACCAGAATAGCAAAAGTCCCTTTGCCAGAAATTATGCCTATTATAGGTGCAGATCAGATAAATAGGTACCGCAATAAAGTGGAGTACACTTATGCTACTAAAAAGTATTACACTCAAAAAGAGTTTGATGCAATAAGAGCTGAGGGGAAGGATTTGAAAGATGTTATGTTTGGTAGCTTTGGAGGTTTTCATGCTAAAGGAAGTTTTGATAAAGTAGTGGAAATAAATGAATGTCACCTTCAGGCCGAGCCAACCAACGAAATAAGGAAGTATATTGTAGAATATTGTCGAAGTAAGGAGATTCCTTTCTATGACATTAAAACGAAAGAAGGTTGGTTGCGTGGTATAATGATTAGAATAGCTACCACGGGTCAGATAATGATAAACATAATGGTAGGCTTTGATGAAGAAAGTTATCTTAATGGATTACTGGAAAGCGTTAGAACAGCGTTTCCTCAAATTACCACTATTCTCTATACTATTAATGTAAAATGGAATGATAGTATTTACGATCTTACTCCAGTAGTATATACCGGCAACGGATATATAACAGAGCAGTTGGAAAACTATCAGTATAAAATTAGTCCAAAGTCCTTTTTCCAGACTAATACTAAACAGGGAGAGAAGCTTTATACCGTAACCAGAGAGTTTGCGGAACTTACCGGCAACGAAGTGGTGTACGATTTATATTGTGGTACAGGTAGCATAGGGATTTTTGTAAGCGAGAAAGCAAAGAAGATTGTTGGGGTAGAAGTAATTGAAGATGCTATAAGCGATGCAAAAGAAAATGCAGCTATCAATAATATAGATAACTGTTCGTTTTATGTGGGCGATGCAGAAAAGATTTGTAACGATGAATTCTTTGCTAAAAATGGTAAACCCGATGTAATTATTACCGATCCTCCAAGAGTAGGAATGAGCGAAAAATTAGTTAAGAAATTACTGGACATCGAAGCACCTTTAATTGTTTATGTAAGTTGCAACCCGGCAACGCAGGCAAGAGATTTAAGTTTGCTGGATGAAAAATATACGGTTACTAAAATACAACCGGTTGATATGTTTCCACAAACACATCATATAGAGAATGTAGTGCAATTGAAATTGAAAAAATAGTTAGAACATGAGAGATTTCAGACCAAGTAGGTTTCAGATATTACCCGTAATTATTAAGAACCTGCTGATAATAAATGTTATATTCTTTTTAGCCCAGAATACAGTGGGTAAAAAGTTTTTTGATATGGACGATTTATTCGCCCTTCATACTTTTCAAAGTAGTTTATTCCGACCATGGCAATTGATTACCCATTTGTTTATGCATGGCGATTTAGGACATATTTTTAGTAATATGCTGGCACTATGGATGTTTGGTTCTGTACTGGAAAATTACTGGGGTCCTAAGCGTTTTATTACTTTCTACTTCGTTTGTGGTATAGGGGCAGCGCTGGCACACATGACAGTTCTGTTTATCGAAAACCAGCAGATGATAAGTGCCTTCAATCACTTACAAATAAATAGTAATGCAGCTGTGGAAGCTTTTGTTAGTAAATATCCGCCAATGTATAGGGTCGAAACTTTGCAGGATCTTATAACCTCCCGTTTAAACGAAGCTACTATTGGTGCTTCTGGCGCTGTGTTTGGTTGCCTTGCTGCCTTCGGTTATTTATTCCCGAATACGCTTATCTATTTTTACTTTTTTATCCCTGTAAAAGCCAAGTGGTTTGTGCTGATATATGCTGCCTTCGAATTATCGATGGCTATACATAATTCTGCCGGAGATAATGTAGCGCATGTGGCCCATCTGGGTGGAGCATTAGCTGGTATTGTAATGGTTTATTTATGGAATAAAAGAAAGCGCGATACTTTCTTTTAGCATTTTCGAAAAGCAATATTATTATACTATAAAGTTTCAGGCACCACAGTATATAGCTAACCATAACTATATATTTGCCACCTGTATAGCATTTCATTTCTTTTAATAAGATAGTTAATGCCTTAGTTTTATACTGCCCTTATTCATGGGTTAGTATTATTGATAATCAATAACAGAGATGTAGTTTTAATCATGAAGAATTTTGTTTTAATTATATTATATACAGCCATACCTGCATGGGTACTTTCTCAGGTTAAAACAAATCCAGTTTCAAACTGGACTACTCATTTTCAAACTACAATTGTTTATCAGCATCAGAATTCTTTTGCTGCTAAATATTCTGGTCAGAATAGCCTGGATACTAATGCCAATGAAGCCTATTCTCAGACCTCTACTTTTTACTTTGGTAGAAAATTATGGAAAGGTGCTTCATTTTATTTAAATCCCGAAATTGCAGGAGGCACCGGTATTAGTCATGTAGTAGGATTGGCAGGTGCCACCAATGGGGAAACCTATAAAGTAGGAAATCCTACTCCCACTATGTTTATTGCCAGGGGATATCTGCAACAGATTATTCCATTGGGTAATGCTAAAAATGAATATCAGGCCGATGGAGTAAATCAACTGGCCGATAGCATCCCTGCTTCCCGCTTAGTGTTCTCTGCAGGTAAGTTTTGTATAGCCGATTTTTTTGATGATAATACCTATAACCACGATGCAAGATCTCAGTTTTTAAACTGGAGTATAATGGCGCATGGTGCCTGGGATTTTCCTGCCGATGTTCGTGGCTATACTTCCGGTATAGTAGTAGAGTTAATAAAGCCTACTTGGTCTCTTCGGTTTGCTGCTGTAAGAGTGCCATTACTGGCTAATGGATTATCGATGGACTGGACAATCAGTAAAGCTAATTCCGAAACGCTGGAGCTGGAGAAGAAATGGACTTTACATAAACGTCCGGGTGCTGTAAGGGCTACCACCTTTATTACTTTTTCCAGAGCACCGGAATATAAATCTGCTATCAACGATTTAAAGAATGGCGATAGTACCCGATTATTAGTATTAACAGGGAAAAAAGAATGGGATAATTATGAAGGTAGAAAGGTTGGTTTTGCAATCAATATCGAGCAGGAAATTGCCAATGGAATAGGCATGTTTGCAAGGTATAGCTGGAGTGATGGCCATTCGGGGGCATGGGCATTTACCGAGGTAGATAGAAACTTTCAGCTTGGAATAAGTGTGGATGGAAAGTTGTGGAAACGTAAAGACGATGTTCTTGGTTTTTGTGTTGCAGTAAATGGTTTAGCACCCGATCATAAGGCTTATCTGGAAGCAGGGGGAATGGGCTTTATTATAGGGGATGGAAAGCTGAATTATGGAACAGAAAATATACTGGAAGCTTTTTACAGGACTAAAATAACACCTTACTTATATTTGTCTGCCGACTTCCAGTTTATAACTAATCCCGCATACAATAAAGATCGCTCTGGCCCTATATATGTGCCCGGAATAAGAGCGCATGTGGAGTTGTAGTATATACACATTTTTTATTTTTTACTTGGGCGTTGCCTGCGGCCGGGCTATATCTTCCTATCTATCTGTACCACAAAAGCTACAGGTTAAAAAAGCCATGTATAAAGATAAAGGTTTCCATACTGTGGTACAGATAGGATATTCCTTTATATCCCTAACGCAACAACAAATACAACGCTCCGCCGTTGACACACCCCAAAACCATCTCCACCGGATGATTGGTAAGTACATACTCATACAGATGGTATCAACAACCGAGTATCAGGTAACCATATATGAAGCAACAAGATTATAGAACACAGCTAACGGTTACACATAAAACAGATACCAGTTACACATATCGCAGACAACGGTATACGACTGCAGGATTAACAATGATGCATACCGGACTTAACGGTGTAGCATACACGGACTGTTCGGTGATATGCACGGATCGTTCGTTGGCCATACACGGATCGTTCGTGGTCCATACACCAATCGTTCGGGCATAAGCACGAGTCGTTCGTGGTCCATACACGGGTAGTTCGTGGTCCATACACGAGTCGTTCGGGCATAAGCACGGATCGTTCGTGGTACATGCACGGGGAGCTGGTAAAATGAAAAAATGGTGTTCAATCAGCTAAATAACTACTTACAAAGGCAGAGCGATGTATTTGTATTCGCGTTAGTTGCAGCAGGGAATATCCTTTTTATACCACACCTGAACATGTTGTAAAATGGAGCATGATATAGTGGTAGCAAAAGATAGGAAGAGCAGCAACGGCCGCCTCAGCGGAACGCCCAAAATCAAGTAAAAAGTAAAAAACAAAAAGTAAAAAAAACACCTGCCCCCACTCGGCACAGCTTACAAATAATCAGCGTGTTACTCGGAACAGGCTGCGCCTGTTTCGTAGTTCATTGCAGCTTGTAGCTGCGTTTACTTACTCAAAACAGTTTACAATACTTTTATATTCAAAATATTAAATGCTAATCAAAAATCATCAACTATTTTCAAAGAACACACCTAAGTACAAAACTAATTCTTACAAATTAAATTACATTAACAAACCAAATGTAATAAGATTAGATTTACACCAAAACAAAATGGGAGAAGCTTATCACATCAAAGATCCTTTTGCAACTTATTTTCTTACCTTTCAAGTAGTCAAATGGATAGATGTTTTCACTCGTAAAACATACAGAGATATAGTAGTGCAATCTTTTAATTATTGTATCAAAGAAAAAGGATTGGTAGTGTATGCATGGATAATAATGAGCAATCATGTCCATTGTATTGTCAATAGCACACCAGGCGTGTTAGCAGATACAGTTAGAGACTTAAAAACATTCACAGCAAAGCAGATTATCAAAAGCATTCAGGAAAACGGAGAAAGTAGAAAAGAGTGGATGTTAATTCAATTCAAACAATCAGGGTTAGAAAAAAGTCAGCAATTCCAACTTTGGACACATGAAAACCACGCCATAGAAATTAATCCTTATCAGCCCAAATTCATGCAGTCTAAAATAAATTACATTCACAACAATCCAGTAAGAGCAGGTATTGTTACAAAACCAGAAGAATATATTTATAGCAGTGCAAATCAGTATTACACAGGTAAAGCAAGTTTAATTCCAGTAGAAGTAATAGTATTATCATAAAAATTAAAATACTTTTTACTAAAACCAACTTAACTCATTACAATCCTACCATTCAAAAAACAAAATAGCCTCTCAAACACACTAATTGCTACAGCAGAGGCTCAAATACACTCTCAGAGAGACTAATAGCTACAACAGACACACAATTAAGTACGAAAGTCACACTAATAGCAACAACAGAGACGTTAATAAGCTCTCCACAAGACTAATCAATACACTCACGAGACAAATAGCAATAAAAGATGGAAGAATTGATAGGAAAGAGACGATAATAAAGACCTTCACGTTAATAATAGAGGTTCTACGAGAAGAATAGGTCCGAACACCACAATAATAGGTCGGTAAGCAACAATAATTGATACAAAAATGGTAAGAATAAGCCCGTCACCACAATAACAGAAAGCAAAGCAACACAATAAGCCTAATTAAAGAACCCATTAAACAACTTAAGCGCATTAAACATTAAACCACACCCTCATGCCTCCCAATGTATTCAATTATCAAATCTTCAAATTGTCAAATTGTCACATTAATTATCTCATCCAGTTTCTAAACCTTAAATCATACAGAAATTCATCGTCGGTAAGGGTATTTAAAAAGGCAATCAGTTGAGCCTTTTGTTTATTGTCAATGATTAAAGGTTCTCTTAATTCCGGTGCAAGCGTTGGGCTCTGCACTACCCCCGTTCTGTAATGGTCTATCACTTCTTCCAGCGTATTAAACCTACCATCGTGCATATACGGATAAGAGGCCGCCACATTTCTTAAAGAGGGTACCCTGAAAAGCAAAGAATCCTTAGGGTCATGGGTTATCAGCATCCTTCCATAATCCTTATAAAAAGGAATTACTTTCATGCCAATATTCTTAAACCTATTGTCGGTAAACAAGGGCTCTTTATGGCATTGCGCACAATGATTTCTGAATATTTGTAAGCCTTCTTTTTCATCCTCCGTAAAACTGATGTCCTTAGTTTTCTGTACAATTACTTTGTCGTATTTAGTATTATAAGACTGCAATGAAACGAGGAACTGTGCCAATGCTTTCAACACCTGCTGACTGGTAATGGTAGTAGTGCCAAAAGCCTTTTTAAAATCTTCTTTATAGGAAGTAGATTGACTAAGTTTATTGACTATATTCTCCATGGTATTATCCATCTCCACTGGATTGGTAATTGGATTTACAGGTTGTTCTTCGAGGGTCTTCACGCGTCCATCCCACATAAAAGAAGTGTTCCATGCCATGTTGAAAATAGTAGTGGCATTACGGGTACCTTTTAATCCATTGATACCATGGCTAACCGGATGATCGACATGGGTAAATGCACTGAATTGAGTATGACAGGAATTGCAGGAAATACTGCTGTCGCTGGAAAGAACGGGATCGAAAAATAACCTTCTACCCAGTTTAAATCCATCCTGGGTTACCGGATTCTTTTTAAAATTGTAAGCGGGTTTTGGCCACCCTTTAGGAACACTAAAAACCACTTCGCTATCGCCGGTTTGCTGAACAGAAAATGAGATTATAATTACCGAAAAGGTTATTAAAGTAATAACCAGTAAAAGTGTTTTAGGTATACTCATTTATAAAGCAATTGAAAACATGGCAGCATAATTCTGTGCCATCTTTACTGCTTTAGCAGAAGGAACAGTAATGCTGGGTTCATTAGTAAGTTGTATATCGGTAAACCATTTTGATAAATCTGCATTTAGCTCCAGTATATTGTTATGAATTTCCTTACCTGTTAATGGCAAAGAAACTTTCTGAACGGACTGATAAGGAGCAAGATAACCGCCTATATGATACTCGAATCTATTCTGAGGAGTGTTGCACTTGCTGGAAGTACCTTCTATTTTTGCATTGATATAACCACTGTTCCAGGCCCAGTACATAGCAAATACTGGATCGAGATCGCCCGTTAATACGCCCATTGTATTTGCAAGGCTATCCACACCAATACAAAATTCAAGCTCGTCGAAAACATCTTTTATATTTCTTAATACAATGGAGTCTCTGTGTTTAACAGGATTGATGAAATGATAACTATAGTTCTCTTTGTAAACCTCTTTATGCTGGTGTAGGAAACGGAAGTTTGTAAGATACATTTTACACATATCTATTATCACGGTATCGCCGGCAGGAGTGATATAAGAGGAATCTCTAAAAACCAGTGGTTTTCCTTTGAATGTGAAATGAATTTTTATAGTAATGTTTGCCTCAGCAGAAGCTCTTCCAACAAGGAGCATTAATATCAGGAATAAAGGCAACAACTTCTTACACATAACATTTTGATGCTGGTTAATCTGCAATCCTTTGGTGGAATTTCTTAAAATATCTGGAAGTGTGATAACGCAAATTTAATGTTCTCTTCCATAAAAGCATAAAATATCAAAATCCTTGCCAGGTATTAATCTCTCCATTCCCCTAATCCCTGTCTTGTAACTACATATTCATCTGTAGTGCAATCTACAATGGTAGAGGGCGTCATGCCGCCTATACCGCCATCTATTACAATATCTACCTGATTGCCAAAGTTCTCGTAAATCAATTCCGGGTCGGTATACTCTTCTACCATTTCGCCGGGTAGTGATGCGCTAAGTACTGGTCGGCCCAGTTCAGTTACAATAGTATGTGCTATTTTATTATCGGGGATACGCAAACCAATGGTATGTTTCTTGCTCTCCAGTAGCTTAGGCACTTCCTTACTGGCAGGAAGGATAAAAGTATATGGCCCAGGTAAATAATTCTTTAGAAGCCTGTAAAGAGGAGTGGAGATACCCTTGGTATAATTGCTCAAATGACTCAGATCGTTACACACAAAACTTAACATCGATTTGTTGGGCTCTACCTGTTTTAATCTACAGATTCTTTCTATGGCCTTTGGTTTAAATATATCGCAACCCAGTCCATAAATTGTATCTGTAGGGTAGATGATAATGCCTCCATCCATCAGGCATTCCACCACCGTTTTTATGTGGCGGGGATTTGGATTATCAGGATGTATTTGTAGCAGTGGCATAAAAATATTTTTACAAAGGTATTATGCTTACCAGTTTCTGCAAATGATATTTGTCTGTTTCGTCAAAATAGTCATAGTGTTCGCTATCTACATCCAGCACGCCAATTACCATTCCATCCTTTATAAGTGGTACAACAATCTCCGATTTAGAATAACTGCTACAGGCAATATGTCCGGGGAATTTTTCTACATCAGGTACAATTAAAGTAGTAGCTGAAGCCCATGAACTACCACATACACCACGTCCTTTTTTTATCCTGGTACAAGCAACGGGTCCCTGAAATGGCCCTAATACTAATTCGTCTTTTTTAACCAGATAAAAACCTACCCACCACCAGTTAAATTGTTGTTTTAGTGCAGCAGCAATATTAGCAAGGTTTGCTGTTAGGTCTTCTTCGCCATCTACTAATGCGCTTATCTGTTGTAGTATGAATGTATACTGTTCCTCTTTACTTCCTGTATGTATGTTTAAGTCTTCTGCCATAATTATCAATCATCAATTATTCATTATCAATTAAAAGTACTTCCCCATCTCCAAAATGCTGTATCAGCTTCATCTTTCTATGCTGTTGAATAGTAGCCAATGGTAGTATATCATCGTTGCCTTCTTCCTTAAACCAGATAACATAAAACTGTGGTAGGGTATACATAAATGCTATCTTTTTATCATGTGTTTTCTCGGGCAATAAATGAAAATAAGTATTGGTAAACAGGTATAAGGAATGTGCCGAGTTGGAGTATACCGGTATACTATCGCTATACTGTTTTAAATGTTCATTTATATATTCTATAGTTTCCGATTGTCTCCAGGAATCTTCTGTATAACCACCAATTCCACTATCCTGTACGTCGATATAAAAATCATAGGAGGCCATTACTTCCTTGGATAATAGTACTACAAATATCATGCTGACAATTATAGCCTTCGTTCTTTGTAAGGAAGCAAATAAAGTACTGTTTATAAGCCTTTCACCTATATGAACCATTAGCAATAATACTGGAATAAACAGCGGAGAGAGTAGCCTGTTGTTAATAGTTTCGAACCGAGATAGCGTAGCAATAGTTAAGATAAATAAATAGTAAATAGTGCCATAGATAGTAGCCACTTTGTAATAGGTAGTGGTGCTTCTGTATTTATATATTCTAAATAGAATATAGATAGAATAAACTACTAACAATACAAGTATTATTAAACCAACCGTAAAAGTAGTGGCAGTAGTTAAAGAGGTATTGTAAAACCATTCGCAGAAAACTTTACCAGAGAAACTGATGTTATCGTACAAAGTATAAATTCCCTTTTGTCTGTTGCCTGCAACCTCGGTAGTGCTATAGTAATTACGAATAAGATTAATAGCCAGTGGCGTAATACCTACAATGACTCCTGCAATAATATTCTTCCATCTTTTCCATAAGGTGATATTGGTATTTAATAAAACCAACAATCCAGGTACTACAATAAATGTGATGCCTGCAAAGCGGGTGATAGCAGCATAGGAAGCTATAAATACAGCAATAAAATAGTAGTATTTTTTTTGTAGCGTAAAATAATGTGTAAGGGAGATGATGAGCAATACTTCTAATAGTATAAATACCGATTCCGACCAGAGCATATAGAACTCCTCGTGCAGTGGAACTGCAAATACAAGTATAGATATAAGAGTAATAGTAATGATGCTGTTGGGGAATACCATTTGCTTTAATATGCAACCCAGTAGATAAATAACAACGGCAAATAAACCTGCATTCAGATAGGCTCCAAAAACGATAACAGGACTATGTGTAATAAATTTAACTATACCTAGTATAATAGGATATCCTACAGGGAATAAAGCCAGCGGAACATGATCGTACTCTACAAATCCTCTGCCATCTACAAAGCTGTTAGCAGCCGATAGGTAGGCAATAGAATCGCGTGAAACTCCAATACCACCATGATGCGTAAATAGCAGGATAATAATACATCCCAATATGGCACCTAATAAAGCTTCTATATTTTTGAACGGTGAAAACATGATCATCTGTTGGCTACAAATATCACGATATTTTATTTAGCTGTATTAGAATGTTATTCTTCAGCACATGCAAATATTATTTTTTGAGAAAAAATAAAAGGAATTGATTTGTTATGATAATTTGCATTTTTCCAAGAAGGAGACCTGTCAATAACTCTTAAGGCTTCTTTCACTAATTTGGGATGAATATTTTCTATATT
>Ga0194037_1002151_pt1 | contig 13431 bp, 10 predicted proteins | sample JunL306m_MetaG_FD_148653 | JGI IMG/M metagenome (GOLD analysis project Ga0194037, IMG submission 148653) | Anoxic zone freshwater microbial communities from boreal shield lake in IISD Experimental Lakes Area, Ontario, Canada - Jun2016-L304-6m | ecosystem: Environmental > Aquatic > Freshwater >...
ATACACTTACTAGTGCAGTAGTAATACTAGGCAGACAACACTTTTACCTTATTCTTTTCCAGAAAGGTTTCCCATTCTGTATGCTGTGTACCCTTGAGTACACGTGGAAATTTATTCATGCCACCTTCCTTGCCTTGGCTGCGCATGTAATCGTAGAAAGTGCTGCTAGGAAGTACTTCTACAAATACTTCTTTAAGAGCAGAGGTGCGCTCTATAGCATAGTCGTCGTTTATCTGACAAAGTGTTTCTTCTATTACTGCACGTATCTCTGTAGCATCGGCATTAGGATCATCGCAACCGATGTACCAACGATGTGCAAAGAGGTTCTCGTATTTAAAGCCAGCAACTGTGAATTCACGAACGGTGATATTGAGTTTGCGGGAAGCAGTGTCGATAGCTTTGTTCATATTGTCTACAGACATATGTTCGCCACAGAGACTTAAGAACTGTTTGGTGCGACCAACGATCACTATCTCATGCTGGGCAACATCTGTAAAGCGAACCACATCGCCAATGATATAACGCCATGCACCTGCGCAAGTGCTTATCATTACGGCATATTCCACGTTCTCCTTTACCTCGTGTACCAGATAGGTAGTAGGATTGGGTTTAGGATTGCCATCTTCATCAAAATTGGCAGCAGTAAAAGGTACGAATTCGAAGAAGATACCTGTATTCAATACCAGCTTGATGCCTTCGGCCTTGGGGCGTGCCTGAAAACCGAAAGAACCTTCAGAAGCCATGTAGGTCTCGATATAGGTAATAGGTTTGCCTAATAATTTTTTAAAGCTTTCGCGATAAGGCTCGAATGAAACACCACCATGAATATATATGGTCAGGTTGGGCCAGATCTCGTGTATGTTCTTTACTTTATGATAGCGGATAATTTCTTCGAGCACTATCTGTACCCAAGCAGGTACACCACAGATAGTAGCTACATCCCATTGTTTGGCTTTGCGCACAATGAGTTTTATTCGCTCTTCCCATTTAGGGCGCTGAGATATTTTTTGTCCGGGTTTGTATAATAAAGTTGACATCCAGCGAGGCATGTTCTTGGCACTGATGCCCGACATATCGCCTTCGTAATATTCACCCTTCTCGTACAAAGTAGTAGTGCCACCCAACATCAATACACCCTTGCCGAAAGCGGCAGTAGGTATCTTGAAATCGGCCATACTGTATAGCTGCTTGAAACCCACATTCTTGATAGACTTGATCATGTCGTGGGTGACAGGAATATGTTTGCTGGCAGCATCGGAAGTGCCGGAACTGAGTGCGAAATATTTTACTTTGCCCGGCCATGTAACATTCTCCTCGCCCTGCTGACAACGGTACCACCACTGATCGTACATTTCTGTATATGTATGAACGGGTACTCGTTTGCGAAAAGCTTTGATAAAATCTACTTCCTGACCGAGTATCTTATCAAAACCGTAATGTTTGCCAAAAGAAGTATACTGCCCACGCTCTAGTAAATGACGTATTACGTGGCGTTGATATATTTGTGGTGTGGCTATTCCCTTTCTAAATTTTTTTCTGAGTTGTAAGGACCGTGCTATGATATTTCCTAAGAGTGCCATCGGGATATTATAAAATATTACTTTTATTAATCAGCTACAAAAGTAACCATTTAGGATGTAGTAGCGAAGTTAAAGAAATGTGTAAACGATGAGTAGGGAAATGGGGTGGTTTAATGCGACTATGACGCATGTGGATAAAAGTAAATGTTACACCAAGCTCATGCATTATTGTTAGTGTTGCTGACGCAACAAAAAGGAGATTGCGGCTCGGGGGCCGCAATGACGGTAGAGGGGCTGAGCAGTGTAGCAATGATGAGGCAAAAGTTACATTTCTTGAGATTTTTTTTATTGTTTGTGGGAAGTTTAAAGTGTTGATTTTCATAGTGTTGTGGTTTTTCAAAGGTTACCCCGAAACGAGTTCGGGACTCCCCGAATCTGTTTAATTTATTTTTGAGGGTCGCATTTGGGTTACAGTGTAACATTAGGATCAGTGTTGAATTGTTATCTTGCCTATCTGTAAGACATTGTTTTGATCTGTGAGCTTGTAGAGGTATAAACCATTAGGTAAGGCAGATGTATTCCATTGTAGCTGCCCTGACTTATCAGGTAGTGAGAAAGTCTGTATTACCTGCCCCATGAGGTTAGTAACCGTGAGTACTAGGCTATTAGATGCATATGGTATAGCATAGCTGAATGTAACATTATCAGTGGTAGGGTTAGGATATACTCTGGTATAGTTAGCACCATATACATTAGCCACCCCCTGTGGCCACACTATCACTTTTACAGTGTCATATGTAGATACTCCACAGAGTGTTTGTTTTACTACATAACTAGTAGTAGTGGTAGGTTTTACCCACAGACCACCACCACTGTCTATGGGTGTAGCATTGCCTTGTATATACCATGTACAGGGCATAGCCTCATCATGCAGACCTATGTATGCACTATCTCCTACCCCTATTATGGTATCATGCCCAGCGTATGCTATGGCATCACTAGCTATTACACTTACATCGTCTATAAAATACCATGCATACCCACAGCCACATAAACTGATGTAGGGCACATAATTGGTGTGAGCCTTATCTCTAAAGTTGCCTATAGTTATGAATTTCTCTGTACCAATTGCAGTAAAAGTCCCTTCTATCTTTACCCAATGCATAGTATCATAAATGATGGTAGTATTCTCTACTTGCGGTATATAGACCGTTTGTGGTGCTGCACAGCCAGCAGAATCAGTATTGTCGATACCCCCATTATCCAGATAAGCCCCTATATTGGCTATAGCATAGTCTGAGCTTTCTTCTAATACTGTATAAAAGGTTACGCAATATTGTTTGCCACTCACAAATGTTTGATACAATCTGCCTTGTAAGTAATCCCTAAAATATGGTGGCGGAGGTGGAACGCCTTCATCGTAGAACATTTGTACTTGTGCCATTCCATTACCTGTAAGGGGATATTGATAAAAAGAACCACTTCTTGGCACACCACAAAATGGATTGTTACCAGCACATACATTACAATATTCTGGTGAACACAATGGATTAATTGAAAAAGTATCAATTGGTGACCAATAATCTGCTGCCTTAATTTGATTCCAAGCATTTGGGCAGAATGAATACTGTTCAAGGCTTGGGTTACGAACTAAATTCACCTGTGCCTGTGAAGAGAGGCAGAAAAAAAGTAAGAGGGAAAATATAGAGAGGTTTTTCATAAGTGTGGTAATAAAGGTAGGGAGAATTATTAATGTGGCAATTGGGAGAATGCGACAATGTGATGAATGTGTTGAATGTGTTTGCTGATTGCAAGTGCTTAGGAGATCTCTTCCCGAATCAAGTTCGGGATCGCGATGACGACCTTGATGGGCAAAAGTTACATTTTTTTGGAATTTTTTATTGTTAGTGGGAAGTTTAAAGTGTTGATTTTCATAGTGTTGTGGGAATTCAAAGGTTACCCCGAAACGAGTTCGGGACTCCCCGAATCTGTTTAATTTATTTTTGAGGGTCGCATTTGGGTTACAGTGTAACATTTGAATTAGTGTTATAAGAGCTAATTGCAAGGGCTGGGGAGATTGCGGGTCAAGCCCGCAATGACAGCTTTTTTACCGATTCGTTACCGAAAAATTACCGATGGATTTCCGGTTGTTACCGATTGATTACCGAAGAATATTTTGCAATATGAAGGACGAATTGCAAATACTTGGGAGATTCATTCTAGCGTTGGGAGGACGACCTAGAATTGAGATAAAGATACGAAATGGAGGTAGGGGTTTCCAAATAGATTTTGATGATGGAGGTTCTTGAAGGCGCAATATGCTTATACAATATACAATTATTTATATACTTAATAGAACCCTTAGAGACTTAACCTTTGAGGGTTTTTAGCCGTCTATTATATAGTAAAAGTTTGTTAAATTTACTATGCCGTATTGTGCTTTGACCATAAACATATGAAATATCGTTACTCACTTTATTTATTACTTCTACTATCTTCTTTAGTGCAGTATGCCTATGCGCAGTCGCCTATAGAATTTATAGAGAACCAAGGGCAATGGGATGGACCTTTCAGGTATAAGGCCATGACGGGCAAAAGTGATATCTACTTGCAAACAGATGGTATCACTTACCTGATAGGAGACCCATCGAACGATGGCAGAATAGACGGCTATGAGCATGGGCAGGTACTGAACCCGCCAATACTGAAATATCATGCTTACAAAATGAGTTTTGTGGGGGCATTAGCACCTGAGATAGTGGGTAGCAAAGAGGAGCCTTCTTATTTCAACTACTTTCTGGGTAAGGACCCCAAGAGATGGAAAAGCGGTATACACCCTTATATGGCCATGGACTATAAGCAGCTGTGGGAGGGTATCAATATGCACTTATCGTCTACATGGGGGAATCTGGAATATGAGTTTGTGATACAGCCGGGAGCAGATGCGCATCAGGTACAATTACAGTTCGAGGGTGCTGATAAATTATCAATCAAAGAAGGTAGTTTGATCATCGGCACATCGGTAGGTACGGTGCAAGAAATGAAACCTTATGCCTATCAATACATCAATGGCAACAGAGTGCAAGTGGCTTGTAATTACAAACTGAAGGGAACAATGGTAAGCTACAATTTCCCGAATGACTATGATGCCACACAGACCTTGGTAATAGACCCTACAGTAGTATTTGCCACCTTTACAGGCTCTACGGCTGATAACTGGGGCTTTACGGCTACTTATGATAATCAAGGGAATTTCTACGCAGGTGGTATAGCGCATGGGCCGGGTTTCCCGACAAGTGTGGGGGCTTTTCAGCTGAATTTTGCAGGAGGTGTAGGTGCTACGGGAACACAGTATGGCAGTGATGTAGCCATCATCAAATATAATCCGCTAGGTACAAACAGGATCTATGCTACTTATATAGGTGGAAGCATCAATGAGCGTCCGCATAGTATGATAGTAGATGCTTACAATAATCTGATCATAGCAGGGCGTACCAATTCGCCGGATTACCCTGTAACATCGGGAGCATATGATGTGAGCTTTAATGGTGACTATGATATCATGGTGACGAAGCTAAATGCAGCAGGGACAGCATTGTTGGGTTCTACCTATATAGGTGGTAGTGGACCTGATGGAGTGAATTTTGACTCTACAGAAACTTATTATGGAGGCCTGAAACATAACTACGGCGATGATGCCAGAAGTGAAGTGCAAGTAGATAAACTGGGACAGATATACATAACAGGCTCTACACAATCTATAGATTTTCCTACAACTGTGAATGCACTGCAAAGCAGTCTGCAAGGCACACAAGATGGTATAGTATGTAAATTTGACTCTAATCTTACCAGCCTAGTATGGAGTACCTATATAGGAGGTAGTAATCAGGATGCGGGATATGTAATGGTATTTGATACAGCACAGACATCGTTGTATGTAGCAGGTGGGACACAGAGCCCTAACTTTCCTACAACGGCAGGGACACTATACCCTACTTATCAAGGAGATAGTGCAGATGGGTTTATCTTAAAATTTCAGAATAGTGCACCTTATACCTTGCAGGCTGGAACATTTATGGGTACCAGTGGTTATGACCAAGTATATGGTATACAAGTAGATGCCAATGATAATGTATATGCGATGGGACAAGCATTGGGAGGACAATTCCCAGTGCAACCTACGGGCGTATATAGCAATCCAAGTTCATCACAGTTCGTTATCAAGATGAACAATACACTGAGCAGCAATATCTTCTCTACCGTATTTGGTAAAGGGGACCCTCTTCATACAGATATTTCGCCGGTGGCCTTTTTGGTAGATACTTGCCAGAACATATATATATCGGGTTGGGGAGGTAATTTGTTCATCAATACAATGCCGGTATCGATAGGTAATACCACAGGTCTGCCAATAACAGCGAATGCCTTACAAAGCACTACCGATGGGCGGGATTTCTACTTTATAGTACTGAGTAAAAATATACAGTCGTTGCTGTATGCTACCTTCATGGGAGAACCTACAGGCGTGGGAGAACATGTGGATGGTGGTACCAGCAGATTTGACAAAAACGGTATCGTGTATCAAGCCATCTGCGGTGGTTGCGGAGGTTCTTCGGCATTCCCTACAACACCGGGAGCATGGAGCAATATCAATAATGGTTTGTCTGGTGGTATACCTAATTGTAATGAGATAGCATTGAAAATACGTTTCGATCTGGGATCGGTGAATGCACAAGCACAAGCTAATCCTACTGCAACGGGATGTGCACCATTGCAAGTACAATTCTCTAACGGATCAGTGAATGCCACATCGTATACATGGGACTTTGGAGATATGGGTACCAGTACAGCAGTAGCCCCTTCGCATACCTTTATGGCACCAGGCGTATATACTGTAACCATGGTGGCCTATAACCCTAATGCCTGTAAAGAATATGATACCGTAAAACTACAGATAACCGTGCTGACCAATAGTATCAAGCCGGGATTCAATGCAGTAGTGACAGACAGTTGCGGACCATATACCATAGGTATTACCAACACATCGCAATACAGCGCTACACCAGGTGCACAGACATTTACCACATTTACATGGAGTTTTGGCGATGGTGGCACTGCTACAGGGGCAAACCCGGGCGGACATAGCTATGCAGATACCGGTACCTATCTGGTAACCATGACCATGAAAGATACTACTGCCTGCAACTCTCCGGATACTGTAACACAAGTGGTGCATATAGGTAGCCAACGCATGTCGGCAACATTCAATGTACCGGATGCGTTATGTTCTGCACATGGTATTACACTGGTAACACATCCGGTAAATGCTACCAGTGTATTGTGGACATTGGGAGATGGAGCTACCTCTAATCTGGACTCATTCAAACATGTTTATGATTCGGCAGGTACTTATATAGTAAAACTGTTTGTAAGTAACCCTAATACCTGTGAGAAAATCGACAGTTTTAGCAAGGCCATTACTATCAGTCTGGCACCTACAGCACAATTCACTTTTACCCCTAATTATCCGGAGATCAATACCCCTACTACCTTCATTAATTCATCTACCAATGCGGTATCGTATATGTGGAATTTTGGGGATGGAGAAAACAGTAGCAAAATAAACCCTGTGCATCAGTATAATGTTACTAATTCCTATACTGTATGCCTTACTGCTATTGGTTCTTCTGGATGTACAGACTCAATATGTAAGATAGTACCTACAGAAGTGCAACCCATCATAGATATACCTACGGCATTCAGCCCCAATGGAGATGGAGAAAATGATATTTTGTATGTGCGCGGTGTGGCCATCAAAACTATGGACCTGAGGATATTCAATAGGTGGGGACAACTAGTATTTGAATCTACCAGTCAGGCAGATGGATGGGATGGCAGTTTCAATGGAAAGCAACAAGAACAAGATGCCTATGCCTATGTGCTGACAGCTACTTTTTATGATAAAACTACTTACCAGAAGAAAGGTAATGTGACCTTAATACGATAGAAGAACATGAAACGAGCGACATATCATACCATACGTCTATTAGTGATGAGCATCATGTGCCTGAGCGGTAGCTATGTGTATGCACAAGACATGCACTTCTCTCAGTATTACAATGCACCTATGCTGCTGAACCCTGCAAATACGGGGCTGATGAGTGAAGATAATTACAGAGCAGGTGCCAACTATCGCAATCAGTGGGCATCGGTACCGGTACCATATAGTTCCTTCTCTGCCTATACAGATTATCAGGTGTTGCGTAAAGACCAAGGAAATAAGTGGTTTGGTGTAGGGCTGGCATTATTCAATGATCAAGCAGGAGATGGCAGTTTATCTTTATTCAGAGCTCAAGGTTCATTGGCATTTCATCTGCAAATGACACAGACCAGTATGCTTAGTGCAGGTATGTATTACGGGTATATTCAGCGTAGTGTGAATTTTGACAATCTGACCTTTGATGCTCAGTGGGATGGGTTTACATTCAATAAGAGTCTTGCCAATAACGAAAAGAATGGAGTGATCAAGACGCACTTCAATGATGTAGGTGCTGGTGTGAATTATGCTTTATTCCCAAATGAGCTGGTATATGTGAAAGTGGGGGTAGGTGTGGCACATGTGAATCAACCCACCGAGAATTTTTTGGGAGGTATGAAAAATATAGTAGGCATACGACCTACAGCTAATGTAGATGCACTATTAGGTATCAACAAAAAACTCACATTCAACCCATCTGTGTACTTTACCAGTCAAACAGGTGCTTTAGAGATCAATTATGGTACCTTATTCCTGATGCAAGTAGCAGAGGACGACCATGGAGTGACCAAACTGATAATAGGTGGCTATAATAGGCTCAATGATGCCCTGATAGGTGTAATAGGTGTAGACCTGAACGGATTGAGGGTTATGGCCAGTTATGACTATACAATTTCTCAATTAGCGGTGTACAATCAGGGTAATGGGGCTTTGGAGATAGGTATCATCTACCAAGGCAAGTACCCATGGCGAGAAAAGAACCAGTCCTATATGAACTGCCCGCGCTTTTAACAAAACATTACGTGTAAAAAAATCCTTTACTTGTTACTTTTGGTAACAGATATTCAAACTATTATGGAAAAAGAACGCTTTAAAATATTATTGGTAGAAGATGATACCAACTTTGGACAGGTACTGAAGAACTATCTGGAGCTTAATGATTTTGTGGTAGAACTGGCACGTGATGGTATATTAGGTCTTGCAGCTTTTCGTCGTGAAAAATTTGACATATGCCTACTGGATGTGATGATGCCGAATATGGACGGATTCACGCTAGGAGAAGAGATACGTAATGTAGATCCTGATATGCCATTATTCTTCCTTTCGGCCAAGAGCATGAAAGAAGATATATTGACAGGTTACAAACTGGGTGCCGATGATTATATCACCAAACCTTTTGACAGTGAAGTATTGCTGCATAAGATCAAAGCCATACTGAAACGTAATCAGGAATTACAGGAAAAACAACATGCACAGATAGACTTTAATATCGGACGTTATAAATTCAATAGCAAATTGCGCACTTTAGATCTGGATGGTGATGTACATACATTATCTCCTAAAGAAAATGAATTGTTGCTGATGCTGAGCGAATATAAAAATGATCTGTTGCCACGTGAAAATGCACTAAAACGTATTTGGGGTAGCGATACCTATTTCAACGGACGAAGTATGGATGTTTACATAGCCAAACTGCGTAAGTATCTGAAAGAAGATACAGCTGTGGAAATAGTGAATATACATGGTAATGGTTTCAGGCTGGTTTGTCCTGAATAATAGAAATACTACATATTTACCCCGAAGCATGTCATATGCTTCGGGTTTTTTATTTGAAATGGAAGCGCTTACATTTTCCACATTCCCTCAAGATTGCTACTTTTGATACCTCATGAAGCACTTACCTAACCTGTTGACATTAGCGAACCTGTTCTGCGGGTGTATAGCCATTGCATTCATTTTGAATTCGCAGCCATATCTGGCCAATGTAAATGGTGAAAGTTATTGGGTATCGGGTACAGAGCAAGCGTATCTGGGAGGTATATTCATTTTCATAGCTGCCATCTGCGACCTATTGGATGGAGCTGCAGCCAGAGCATTAAGGGTGTTTTCCCCTATTGGAAAGGACCTGGATTCATTGGCAGACCTTGTTTCTTTTGGGGTAGCACCATCCATGATACTGTTCAAAATGCTATGGGGTGCCAATATGAGCGAACCTAATGCAATGGATGCCAGTATGTGGATGACCGCACCGGCTTTCCTGATAGCAAGTTTCGGAGCACTAAGACTGGCACGTTTCAATATTACTTCTGATCAGCAAAGCACAGGTTTCACCGGTATGCCAATACCTGCTGTAGGTTTATTTATAGCATCTTTTCCACTGATTAATTTTTACAACCCATTTAATATTGGCTCTCATATGCAGAGCAAATGGATGTTGCTACTTATCATCGCTATTTTATGTTGGCTGATGGTATCAAAGATCCGTTTTATAAAACTGATGCCTAGTAAATGGCAGATGAAATATGTATGGCCACAAGTAGTATTGATAGTAGTAACTGCTGTTGCTATACCTGTACTTAAGATCGCTGCTATACCTATCGCATTCATTCTATACATTTTGTTATCTTTTATTTACAAACAACCGGAACAAGTATGAAATACACAGCACATATCAACGTAATGCCATTGAAAGAATTGTTGGACCCTCAGGGAAAAGCAGTGAATAACAGTTTGCATAACTTAGGACTTAGCCAGGTACATGACGTGCGTATTGGTAAGCACATCACACTGAATATAGATGCTGCCAACAAAGAAGAAGCACAACAACTTACACAAGACGCTTGTAAGAAATTATTGGCCAATCAGGTAATGGAAGCATTTGATTTCACATTAACAGAAGGATAATTATTCGCTGTTTCATTTAGGGTAAGTTTTTAAAATCATTCATCATTTGCGCTTGTATCTTATACCATCACCCATAGGTAACCTAGGCGATATCACATATCGTGCGGTGGAGATATTGAAACAAGCTGACGGCATACTATGTGAGGATACCCGCACCAGTGCAGTATTGCTGCGACATTATAATATACAAAAACAGCTTACCCCTTACCATCAACATAATGAACATAGAGTACTTACATATCTAGTAGAACAACTACAAGCAGGTAAGACCTATGCCCTAATAACAGATGCAGGTACACCGGGAATATCCGATCCCGGGTTTTTACTAGTACGCGAATGTCTGCGCAATAATATACCGGTAGAGTGTTTACCGGGTGCTACAGCCTTCGTACCCGCATTGGTACAATCAGGCATACCCAGTAACCGTTTTGTATTCGAAGGTTTTCTACCCGTAAAGAAAGGCAGACAAACTATGATGAAACAACTGGCTGAAGAAGAACGTACTATCATACTATACGAGTCTCCGCATAGGTTAGTAAAAACATTAACAGAGCTGGCTACTTTTATGGGTGCAGATCGTCAGGTAGCAGTGTGCCGTGAGCTCACTAAAATATTTGAAGAGACTAGAAAAGGTACTCTTGAAGAAGTTGCTAAACATTACGAAAGCCATGCTCCTAAAGGAGAGATCGTAATTGTATTAGCAGGTAAGGAATAGTATAATATACGAAATAAAAGTACATTATTTTTGTTGTATTTGTAGCATAGTCCCTAGCTTTGCAACATTATCTATAGCATTGCCGGCTGCAGCTTTTATCATTTCCACACACTCTATATTTCGGTCCGAAAGTAACATGTATCTAATTGATCATTTCTGAAAACAATGATCATTCTGATACTTAGCTACTTACATTTGAATTACTAGCTTGAGTATGAAATACTCAGGTTGTTTGAATAATTATTCTTAAAATTCTAAATGTTAGTGTCTCGTTAACATGTCATTGGCACTTGTTATCTGTATGTAAAAGAGACGTTAACGCATCATGAATTGTTTACTATATCCCTCTTTATGTCTTTATCTTTAAAAGGAAATTCTGCCCTATATATCATCTAATACAACAACTTTAACAAAACAGAACCATGAAACACCGGAAACAATTCAGAACAGTTATTACCACTATTACACTTGCAACTTTATGCTTTTCCCAACCAACGCAAGCACAAGTAATTAATACTATTGCAGGTACCGGCAATTCGGGCTATAGTGGTGACAATGCAGCTGCTGTATCAGCGGATCTAAACAATCCTTACGGCGTGGCAATGGACAATTTTGGCAATATATATTTCGCCGATAACAATAATCATTGCATACGTAAAGTAGATACGGCAGGTATCATTACAACAATAGCAGGAAACGGCATGGCTGGATTTGGTGGAGATAATGGACCAGCAACTGCAGCCCAATTATTACAGCCTACGGATGTATCGGTAGATGCTATGGGCAATATATATATCGTAGATGGTGGTAACGGCCGTATCAGAAAAGTAGATGCAGCAGGTAATATTACTACCATAGCCGGTACAGGTATTCCCGGCTTTAGCGGCGATAATGGCCCTGCTACCGATGCTCAGTTATCTTCATTATCATTCATCACATTAGATAATTACGGTAATATTTATTTTTCAGATAATGATAATAACCGCATTCGTAAAATAGATGTGGCGGGTATCATTACTACTATAGCCGGTGATGGTACAGTCGGGCATACAGGAGATAATGGACCAGCGGTAAATGCACGTGTAGGTGGCATCTTAGGAATAGCAGCAGACCTGGCTGGTAATATTTACTTTACAGAACAAGATTATCAATACATACGTAAGATCAATACTAATGGTATCATAACAACTATAGCAGGCACAGGCGTAGCAGGCTGTACAGGAGATGGCGGACCAGCTTTGTCTGCAGAATTGCATAACCCATCGGGTGTAGCTGTAGATGCTATGGGCAATGTGTATGTTACTGAACTGTATAACGAAAGTGTACGTAAGATTGATGCAACAGGAAAGATCACTAAACTGGCCGGTAACGGAGTATCGGGATTTGGCGGTGATAATGGGCCGGCACTCGCTGCATCCCTATATGTACCTGAAGATGTGGTAGCTGATGGGAAAGGCAATGTTATAATTGCAGATTTCTTCAACAACAGATTGCGCTATGTATCTTGTGTAGCAGTAACTCCATCTGTTACTATTGCATCTAATGTAGGTACTAATATTGCAGCAGGTACAGCTGTAACTTTTACAGCTACTGCACTGAATGGTGGTACTAATCCATTCTATCAGTGGAAAAAGAATGGTAACAATGTAGGTACCGGTACAAATACTTATACAGATAACGCATTACAAAATTCAGATGTTATTTCTTGCGAAGTGACCAACGACGGTGCATGCAACAACAATGCCATCGCATCGAGCAATGCAATGAATATGACAGTGATAACTGCTACAGGTATTCACCAAGTAGCAGGCAACAATGCTGTGTTGGTATATCCTATCCCAACTACTAATATATTGCATATAGATAATGTATTAGAGACAGCTGCATATAGAATGTTAGATGTGTTTGGCAACACCGTATTACACGGAACAATATTAGCAGAAAACAACAATGTATCTTTAGATGCCATAGCGCCAGGAAATTATATGCTGGAATTCAATTACAGCAATGGAGATACGCACATGATCAGGATCCAGAAACAATAAGTAATTATATCACATTTATTACAACGGGCAAATAAATGGTTTGAACCATTCATTTGCCCGTTCTCTTTTTTTGTCACATGTCCCATTCAATATTGCCATACATATGCAATCCAATTTGCACATAAGAATAAAACAATACTAGAGGATAAAATGATACCGAAATAAAACAGAAAGGGCGATACCGATGGTATCGCCCTTTCAAATAATATC
>Ga0194037_1002154_pt1 | contig 13413 bp, 13 predicted proteins | sample JunL306m_MetaG_FD_148653 | JGI IMG/M metagenome (GOLD analysis project Ga0194037, IMG submission 148653) | Anoxic zone freshwater microbial communities from boreal shield lake in IISD Experimental Lakes Area, Ontario, Canada - Jun2016-L304-6m | ecosystem: Environmental > Aquatic > Freshwater >...
CTGGCTTTGGCATTGGCAGAAGGCGGTGCAAGCGTTGGGCTGATGGATGCAGATATTTATGGTCCAAGTGTACCCATCATGTTTGGAGTACGTGGGGAAAGACCTATGATGAAAGAAGTAGATGGCAAAGGGATTATTATGCCATTGGAGAAATATGGTATCAAATTGATGAGTATTGGTCTATTGGTGGATGAAAAGAATGCCGTTGTATGGCGTGGACCAATGGCGAGTAGCGCTATCCGTCAGTTTGTGACCGATGTAGAATGGGGTAATTTAGATTATTTAGTAATAGATATGCCACCAGGAACGGGAGATATTCACCTTACTTTAATGCAAACTGTCCCGGTAACAGGGGTGGTGATTGTAACTACACCGCAGAATGTTGCTTTAGCTGATGCTAAAAAGGGTATAGCCATGTTTGGACAAGCACAAATAAATGTACCAATCATTGGGTTGGTAGAAAATATGGCCTACTTCACTCCTGAAGAATTGCCTAACAATAAGTATTATCTATTTGGAAAAGATGGCGGAAAGAATCTTGCTGAAGAATACGACCTTCATTTCTTAGGTCAGGTTCCTATTGTTCAAAGCATCAGAGAAGGTGGTGACTGTGGTATTCCGGCTATGATTGGCACTGATGAAATTTCTAAACATGCTTTAAGGAGTTTTGCATCGAATGCGGTAAGACAAATTGCTATCCGCAATGCCAGTTTGCCAAAGACAGGAACAATAGTAATGGAAAATTAATAGCAGAATTTTTCTAACTCTGAGTTATTTTGTATTCTTGCGTTTTAATGCTTTTTTAAACTTATTTGGTATATTCTATATTCATGAGCGACACAACGGAAATAAAAAAGGATGATAAAGCATGGATGGTGATTTATACAAGATCCCGCAGCGAAATGAAAGTAGACAGTCTGCTTACATCCAAGAATATAGAATGCTATTGCCCCACCAGAAAAGTGGAAAAGCAATGGAGCGACAGAAAGAAGATTATTGAAGAAGTAATTTTCCGTTCATATGTATTTGTCCGTATTACTGAAGCAGAAATACAAACTGTTTTAGGTACCGATAGGGTTATGAATTTCATTTATTACAACAAAAAGCCTGCAGTAATAAGGGATGAGGAAATTGACATTATCAAAAAATATCTTAACGAGAAAGATGTTGAAGTAAGCACTTTTAATGCTGATGATTTTGAACCTAATACTAAGGTGATGATAAATCATGGTGTTTTTATGGATAACAAAGGGGTGGTGCTAAAAAGTAATAAAAGTAAAGTTTATGTGCTGATAGAAAGCTTATCGCAGGTTATGGTTATTGAGTTTTCGAAGAGTCATGTAACCCCAATGGTTTAATTGAAATAATAACAGAATGATATTCTCCTCCTTATTTAAAAAGAAAATGGACATAGTAAATGCACTTTCCTTTATTGGAACAGATATGCATTCCCATTTACTTCCAGGATTAGATGATGGATTACAGACAATAGAGGAGTCTGTTGCTTTTATTAAAGAGTTGCAAACGCTTGGTTATAAAAAGCTTATATGCACTCCTCACGTAATTACAGATGTCCATCTTAATAGTGGAGAAACTATATTACCTAAGCTTGATCTTGTTAGAAAAGCGCTGAAAGAAGAGAACATCAATGTAGAAATTCAGGCTGCAGCAGAATATATGGTGGACTATGAATTTGAGCGTAAGCTGAAAAACAAAGAGCCCTTTTTAACGATGGGCGACAACTATATTCTGATAGAAATGTCTTATGCTATGCCTCATCAGAATATTGAAAATGTAATATTTGATTTAAATATTGCAGGCTACAAACCAATTCTGGCACATCCCGAGCGATATGGGTATTTTCATTCCAATTACGACTATTATGCTACACTTAGAAGCCGAGGCTGTTATTTTCAGCTAAACATGCTTTCTATCTGTGGTTATTATGGAAAAATGGAGAAAAAAGTATCCCACCGACTCCTTAAAGACAATTGTGTGGAGTTTGTAGGAACCGATATGCACCACCTGAATCATTTAAATGTCACAAAACTATTTGGAGGCTCCGGAGATGCTTATAAGGCTTTAAAGGGGGTAGAACTCTGGAATAAGTACTTGTAAATCAAGTATTTATAGCTTTGAAAGCTGGTTAACAATACATTAAAATGTTGTATTAGCTATTCAGTTTCAGACTAAAACAGCTGTTAACAACAGCATAAATGGTGAAAACAACGAAATAAAGCGGAAATTATTTGCATAAATATATTCTAATCCCTTACTTTTGCCGCCAATTATAAAAGAAGTAAATTTTTCAGTAGAAAAGAAATTATCAGATGCCAATTACAAAAGAAAGAAAAGTTGCGATATTCACTGAATTTGGTGGAACAGCAGCAAACACAGGATCCATTGAAGCTCAGGTTGCTTACGTTACAGAACGTATTGCTCACATCAGTGGTCATTTAAAAGAGAACAAAAAAGATTTTTCCACACACCGTGGTCTAATGAAAATGGTAGGTAAACGTAAACGTTTATTAACTTATTTACAAAAGACTAACCTTACCAGCTATCGTGAATTGATTGCTAAGTTAGGTTTAAGAAAATAATTTCTCTCTTCCACTGATAGTGGATAGAGGATGGGTTATATACCGGTTATAATTATCTTTAACACTATACAAATCCCAACTTCTTTAATGATGTTGGGATTTTCTTGTTTTCTGTATATCACTTACCCCCTCTATTGCTACCAGCTTAATCAAAATTAAATTAATTAAAAATGTTATCACAACCAATTCAACAAAGCTTCAAGCTGCCTAATGGTGCTGAAGTGATTATAGAGACCGGCAAATTAGCCCGTCAAGCGGATGGTGCTGTAACGGTTCGTCAGGGTAATTGTATTATCCTTGCTACTGTTTGTGCCAATAAAGAACCTAAAGAAGGACAGTCTTTCTTTCCATTAAGCGTAGATTATCAAGAGAAATTTGCATCTGCAGGTCGTATCCCTGGTTCTTTCTTTAAGAGAGAAGCAAGATTAAACGACTATGAAATATTAACCAGCCGTCTTATTGACCGTGCTTTACGTCCACTTTTCCCTGAAGATTATCTTTGTGATGTTCAGGTGTTAGTTACTTTGGTTTCTTCTGATAAAGAAGTAATGCCAGATGCATTGGCTTGTTTAGCTGCATCGGCTGCACTTGCAGTATCAGATATTCCTATTAAAGAAATTATTTCTGAAGTAAGAGTTGCCCGTGTAAACGGACAGTTTATTGTAAATCCTTACCGTTCTGAATTAGAGAAAGCGGATATGGACTTTACCATTGCAGCTACTGAAAAGAATCTGATGATGGTGGAAGGGGAAAGTAAAGAGTGTAGCGAAGAAGAGCTTGTAGAAGTACTTCAGATTGCGCACGATGCTATCCGTGTTCAGATTGCTGCACAAGCTGCTTTAGCTGCTGCAAAAGGTGTAACAACTAAGAGAGATTATACCAAACCAGCTTCTGACGAAACAATCAAAGCTAAAGTATACGAATTTGCAAAAGATAAAGTATATGCTATCTCTGCCAGCGCAAGCAGCAAAGAGCAACGTACTGATGCTTATAAATTATTAAAGGATGAAGTTCTTGCCAGCTTTGGAGAAGAAGCAGAAGCATTAACTAAATCTTTAGCTAAAAAATACTACGAAGACCTTCAGTGGGAAGTAGTAAGAGACATGATCCTGGATGACAGAAAGAGACTAGACGGAAGAAGTTTAGATCAGGTTCGTCCTTTGGCTATGGAAATTGATCCATTGCCTACTCCACACGGATCGGCTTTGTTTACCAGAGGTGAAACGCAATCTTTAACTACTATCACTTTAGGAACTCCTTTAGATGAGTTGTTAGTAGAAAGCGCTGCAGTTTCTGTAGATTCCAAATTCTTCTTGCACTATAACTTCCCTCCTTTCAGTACTGGTGAAGTAAAGATGATGAGAGGACAATCTCGTAGAGAAGTAGGTCATGGTAACCTTGCTATGCGTTCTTTAAAACAAATGATGCCAGGTTCCGAGTATCCTTATACTGTAAGAGTAGTAAGTGATATTCTTGAATCAAACGGTTCTTCTTCTATGGCTACTGTTTGTGCAGGTTCTCTTGCATTGATGGATGCTGGTGTGCCGGTGCCTAAGCACGTAAGTGGTGTGGCTATGGGATTAATTACCAGAGGAGATGGCAAATACGCTATCCTTACTGATATACTTGGAGATGAAGATCATTTAGGTGATATGGACTTTAAAGTTACCGGTACCCGCGATGGTATCTGTGGCGTACAAATGGATATTAAAGTAGACGGTTTAAGCATGGAAGTAATGCGTGAAGCATTGAATCAGGCAAAAGCTGGTCGCTTACATATACTGGATGCTATGTACAACACTATTGGCGAACACCGCTCTGAAGTGAAACCACATGCTCCAAGAATGGTTAAACTGATAATCGATAAAGAATATATTGGTGCAGTAATTGGCCAGGGTGGAAAGGTTATTCAGGAAATACAACGCGAAACTGGTGCTACTATCAATATTGAAGAAGTAGGCAACACTGGTGAAGTAAGCATCTTCAGTGCTGAAAAAACAAGTCTTGATAAAGCTATTGAGTGGGTTACCAGTTTAACTACTCCTCCTGAAATAGGCAAGGACTATGATGGTGTGGTAAAGGGTGTTAAAGAATTTGGTGCGTTTGTAGAATTCTTACCTAAGAAAGAAGGTTTATTACATATCAGCGAAATTAGCTGGAACCGTATTGAAACAATGGATGGTATATTCAATGATGGCGATAAGGTAAGAGTGAAACTGATAGATATAGACGCTAAAACAGGTAAGTTTAAGCTGAGTGCCAAGGCTTTATTGCCAAGACCAGAAAGAACGGCTAACGACCGTCCTGAAAGAGGTGACAGACCAGAAAGAACTGATAGACCAGGTCGTCCGGAAAGACCTGAAAGAAGAGATCATTAATCTTATCTGATAGATATAAATTTAAAAAGAGCTGATGAATTTCAGCTCTTTTTTTGTGGGGATTATTGACCCTATAATATTATACTTGCTATGTTTTTTTTTGCAATTTCTATAGTTTCTAAAATTGAACTTCCTTGCGCTATTAAGCCTTGTAAATTATTGGATGTTGCCAGATTAAACCCCTTCAAGCAATTTTTGTATCTGTAAATTAACGATCACAATTTTAATTGAATGAATAACCAATTTATAAGGTCTTATTTATTTAGCTCCTTTTGTAAGTATAGTTCCAATAGTTCTTCTGTAGTGATTATCCTAGGAAATAATTTCTTTCTTAATCCAACAATAAGTCTTTTATCTCCTGTCCACAGTTTGCAACGTAAATGATTGGCCAAAGCTACAAACAATGCATCGTCCTCATCAATGTTTTCTACAAGCTTAAAGGAGTCTTTAATATCTTTATCTGAGATTAAAAGATCATCAATGAATTTTATTTTATTAATAATTAGCTGAAAGATTTCATTGAATTTATCTTCAGAAAAACCTGAGATGGTTTGTATTTTGGACTGATGGTTTATTATCTCTTCCTTTAACAGGCCAATAGTATAATAATCGAAATGAGAAGATCCGTTTATAATAAGTTGACCAATATTACTTCTGGTATTTAAAATAGCGCTGAAAACAATATTAGAATCAACTACAATTTTCATTGTATTCCTCTTTTTTTCATCGCTTTTTGCAGCATTGATTTGTTGGCATCTTTTACCATAGCATCAACAGCTGATTGTTTTGCTTTTGGTTTTACAGTAAGCTCTTTGTATCGCAAATAATCAAGCATATTCTGCAGTTCCGACAAATCAATTGTAGAAGGAAGCCTTACGAGTATTTCGTTTTTTGTTCTTTCGAGAATCATAAAATGATTTTTCCAAAAATAAGGTATTTATTATTAGAAGTCTATTTATTATATACACTTCACTAACTATCTACTTATTTATGATTAATAATATCATTAGCAAACTATTCGCTTACCACTATCCTCTTTGGCTTTAAAAACACAGGGCTAGGCATTCTGGCCAATGCAGGATTCCAGTCCCAGTTTACATCTCCTAGTTTTACGCTTATAAAAGTTTAGATGGTTTTATAGTTGGAATTAAACTCATATCAATTACCTATTCTTTCATGTCCAACAATTTCTTCATTATTTAATTCAATTAAATCATAATGATCAAAAAGTTGCATAATAGTATCGAAGTATTTATCTATCAAACTTAGTAGTAACTTATTGGAGATGTTTCCTGTAGCAATAAAAATAAGTTTTGAAGGAATTCCTCTGATTAAGTGTGAATCAAGAAAATCTGCATCTTTTGTTATAACTATTCTGTTTTCATCCAGTGATACTTTTCTTATTGCTTGATCTGTAGTAAATTCTTTTTGCGGTAAATTATCAGTATGAATTACATCCAGTTGCTTACTCCTTAATAAAAGTACTAACTTAAAAGGTAAATTAGCATCTACAAGGAATTTCATGCTACAATTTTATTAAGCGATTTTACCTTCGTTAATTGTGATGCAAATAAAAGGCAAGCCTTAATATCAGCAGATTCTATGGCAGGATAATCATCTAATATTTCAGTCTCTGACATGCCCGAAGATAAAAGGTCTAATATTAAATCAACTGTGTAACGGGTATTACGAATAGAGGGTCTGCCATGGCAAACTTCCGGATTGATTGTTATCCTATTAAATAGTACTCTATTCATTATTTATTTTTTCCAAATATACATTTTCTAATTGAATACACTTGCAATCAAATAAATGTAACAGTTGTACTTAGGTCTTATTATATAAGTTATTGTAAGATAAATATACCTTATTTCAATAATTCTATTCACTAACCACTAGCCTCTTTGGCCTTACAAATAACTTACTAGGCATTCTTGCCAACGCAGGATTCCAGTCCCAGTTTACATCTCCTAGTTTTACGCCTATAAAGGTTTGGTTGGTTTTATTGGCGCTTAAACCAATATAACTAATACTATCCTTAAAAGGAAAAGGATTAGTAGTATCAGGGAATTGATAACTGCTATCTACAAAAGCCCATAGTCTGATTTCTTTAGTTTTACTGTTGGTAAATGTTGTATCTATACCCAGTATTAAGCGTTTCATATACACCAGATCGAGGCTGGTTATTTTACCATCTCCATTTACATCGGCGGCTATTATTTTGTAGGGATTGTTTAGTTTAGTCTTGCCAAGAATATGGCTTTGGGTTAATGCCAAATCTAAAGTAGTAACTCCATTGGTTTTATTGATGTCGTTGTTTTTGGAGGGGGCAAGGGTGTAGTTGCCATTGTACAAACTAACAATATAATTACCTGAACTATCGGAATTATCGATACCAGCGCCATCTCCAGTAAAGTTGACGGTGGTTTTCTTTATTGTTTTGCCTGTAGGAGTAATTGTTTTACCTTCTATGATAATTTTAGGTGTTGCTGTTATACCACTATCTACCATAGCTATCTGATGTTTACCCTTAGCATTATTATATCCAAAATAAAACGCAGTATTTAAAGTATCTCCAAAACCACTAATAGTTCCGCTATCAGGGTTTTTAAACATAATATAACCAGTATCGGTATATCTGCCAATACTTATGCTGGTACTATTGTTACCTGTTCCATAATACCCTATATACAATCGAGTATCAAAGCTTATATTTCCAGCACTTCCTTTAGATATTGTATCAGGATTATTGATGATAGTAATTTTTGTACCGTCAAATTTTGCCATATAATTTTTACCATTTACCTTGGTATAAGTAAAGTAAAGAGCATTCTTATATATCGTAAATTGATAATTGCTTATTCCAACTCCATTATCTGGATTGTTAAGTATATTGGAACTTGAGCCATCGTACCAACCAAGACTATAGGTGCTATTTGTTTTATTATAATAATTGAAAAATAATTTGTTATTGTAAACAACAAAATATTTTGCGTTACCTAAATCTGTTGTGTTAGCTGGATTGCTGAGTACCGTGGTAATTATATTTCCATCATATTTAAATAAATGATAGGAATTGGTAGTGTCAAATACTTGCGCTACAAAATATAGATTCCCGTTGTATCCAATCATGTACTCCAAATTAGAGATTATATTGGAAGAGGTATCTTTTAAAGGGATTAAGTTTATTGTATTACCATCAAATTGAAGAATGCTTTCATTATAATTATCATCATTCTGTAACATATACAGCTTATTGTTGTATACATAGAATCCATCATGTCCCGAAAATGAATAGAACTGATTATTTACAATGCCAGGGGGATTATTAATAACAATAAAACCATTACTTACAGTATCATATTTGGCAAGATAATTATTGTTGTTGGTGTCACATTGAAGAATAGTATATAAATTGTTGTTGAAATTAATAAAGGGTTTTCCATACCAGTAATTATTAGAGAAATGAAATTGAGCAGGCATAGGAATATGGGAAACTTTTTTTCCATCAAATCTAACTATACTATATACATAAGGAATACTATCCTGATATAAAAATAATAATTGATTGCCAGTAGCAGCAACTGTACTTTGATAAATACTTCCAGTATCAGGATTTGGATAAAGTATTGTTTTTTTACCATCAAATTTTGCTAACTGATATCTGCCAAGTGTATTTTTATAGGGAGTATATATAGCACCGTTCATTGACTGTGCTGCATAACCAGAGAATCCTTCGCTTAATGTATCTGGATTAGGAATTAGTTTTATAGTTTGTGATTGAGTACTATTAAAGTATGCGATTACAATAATTATTAGTAATATTCTAAGTTTCATAAAGGGAATTTTCACCTCAAATATTCATCATTCTTTCCAATTACCAAAAAAATATACCCAACCATAACAGTCAGGTATATCTTTTATTTAACCTTAAACGATTTAAACGACTTAAACGTCTTAAACTACAAAGCCCCTATCGTATCATTCTCACCATTACTACTACGCCAAGGTCTATATTGTTTAAAGTATCTATTTCCAGTATAATATTCTTATCTAAAAATCCATCCATAGTAAGGCGAATATTTACCATACCAACAACAGTTACTTTTATAGATAATGCACCCTCGGAACCGGATACAAAATTATCATCAGTTTCTACCACAAGAGCGTTTACACCTACCACCGGCACAGGCGCTGTACCTATCATTTCCATAATATGTGCCGACACCATTACCGGATTGCCGGAATTTGTATATACCACACCCCATAAACGAGCATTTTTCCTTCTGCTTTCTACCGTTCCTTCATCATAATGTGTTTCTACTTCATCCCATACCTTTTTTACCACGGCTCCAGCTTCTGAATTCATGGCTAAAATAGTTTCTTTCGAAACATCTAAGGCATCTAATGCATTTAGGTGTTTATTAATTTTAGTAACAATTACTGCATGGTGAGTGCTTATTTCTAAGACAGTAGGATACGGAATAGCCGCACCTCCAGCTGCAATCATTAAAGCTTCGCCATCAATAATATTCTGTCCCACTGTTTCTGTTTCAGAATCGGTTCTTTGATGTGGTACTGCACCACTACTAATAGTAATACCAAAATAACTACGACTGCTTTCAGGTATTAATCCTCTATCAATTTTAAAATTAAGTACTTGAATATACTGACTGTTCAGCATACGCTGCTCGGCAACTGCTATATCCTTTTCAGCAGTAGCCTTCGAACTATTTGCCTGCTTAATAAATACATCAGTTCGGGCAGCACTAAAAGCAACCTCCGAATTATCAAGGCGCAAGGATAATGCTACAGAAATAATGTTTCCAGAAGCAGGTGGATTATCCTTTCTCTCCTTTGCTTTCTTTAATGCCACATAATGGCTTTCTGTACTATTGGGCAATCTTCTTCCTAAACTCATAAAATAAAAATTTAATTTTTAATAAATATTCATCCATACAATTTCATATCTCCTCATTTTTCAAGTTCTTACCCTTTCGTAAGCATAAGCGGACAATCTTCCGAGCACCCTTACGAACCTGTAAGCATAGTCGGAAGATCTTCCGGGTACCCTTACGAACTCGTAAGCATGGGCGGAAGATCTTCCGAGCACCCTTACGAGATGGTAAGCATGGGCGGACAATCCTCCAAGCCCCCTTACGAGCTCGTAAGTATAGGCGGACAATCTTCCGAGCCTCCTTTCCAGTAGGTAAATGCCTACTAAAATGAACCTCCTCTAAAATTTAATCTGAAAATAACCCAATCAGAATCGATTAGTTGCGTTAAAGCATGGTAGGAAAGTTCTCTAACTTCATCCTGCTATACACCGTAGATGTTAACTGTAGTACTACTTCTAATGCCTCATTTGTAATATTACAACAGATAGCGAAATACGTATTTCTAAATCCCTTTATTCCTTCGGGATACGGTAAGGTAAGAATACCTTTTATAGTCCTACAAAATAGTGTTGCTAAATAGAGTAACAGTACTTTATTGGCACATAAAGGTGGCGAACTATTTCTACCCTTGTTGTTAAGGTGAAGACAATATTCTAATTAATGAATTAAATAATAAAAACAATAAATTAAATATTATTAATTATGATGTGTACATGTGCGTCCCTGATATAGGTTGACCGAAAAAAGTCAATTTATATGCAATCAAATATCAAGAAAATTAGAAAAAGTAGACGCTACTCTATAGAGTTTAAACAATCGATTATTAATCTATTTGAAAGAGGCGAATACAGTGTTCCTCAGCTAGAGAAATTGTATGGTATAGGAACAACTCAGATATACAACTGGATATATAAATATTCTACATTTAATGAAAAATGTGTTAGAATTGTAGAGATGAAAGACAGTAATCAAAATAAGGTTAAAGAACTTCAAAACAAGGTAAAGGAGCTTGAGCAGATAGTTGGTCAGAAACAAATAGCTATTGACTTTTTAGAAAAGATGATAGAAGTGGCTAAAGAGGATCTGAATATTGATATAAAAAAAAATTACAGTTCTCGACAATCCTCTGGTTCAAAAGAAATAAAGAAAAAATAGATTATTCCATGAATCAGTTGTATAGAAGTATAGGAATAAGCAAACAGGCTATAGCACAATGTGAGAAGCGGCAGGAACGCTTTGATATTCAGGTTATAGACTTAATGAACGAAGTGGAATATTTAAGAAGTGAACATCCAGGCTGTGGACTTGAGAAGATATATTTTTCATTAAATCCTTCATTTATAGGTAGAGATAGATTTATAGAACTCTTTACCAGATTAGGTTTTAGGCTGAAAAAGAAATTAAATTATAAACGTACCACATATTCATCTCCATCAAATTATCCGAACCTAATAAAAGGAATGGTTGTAAAAGAACCATCTATAATATGGCAAACAGATATCACGTATTTTGAAGTCTGCGATAGGTTTTATTATGGTGTTTTCATCATTGATGTATTTACTAAAATAATAGTTGGGCATCAGGTATCAGATAATATGAGAGCAACAGCTAATATAAGAGCATTGAAGATGGCAATTAAGAAATACAAACCACCCAAGATTCATCATTCTGATAGAGGTAGTCAATATACCTGTAACGAATATATTGAACTATTAAAGGATTATAAATGCAAAATAAGCATGGCTCAAAGTGCTCAGGATAACGCTTATGCGGAAAGAATAAACAATACGATTAAAAACGAGTATCTAAAATATTGGAAACAGACTACATTTGGGCAATTAAAAATACAGGTTAGTAAGGCTGTAAATAACTATAATAATACTAGAATACATAATAACTTACAAAGAGAAATTCCTAATACGTTTTATAATAACTGGCAGAGTAATAAACGGTTTAGAAATAAAGAAATGACTATTTATAATAACGAAAATTAATAACAAAAGTGGTCAACACTATTCAGGGAAAGACAACAATCAAAAATATTTTCTAAAAATAAACCCCTCAAACACTTCATTCTTTCAGAAAACATTAGTTACTTAGCTAATTAATACTGAACAACATATAGAGTTATTGCACACAATATTATTAAAACAATCATTTAAAAGCTACTATCATTTCGGCTAATAGATATACTTTTTAAAATGTAAATCAACGTTATTATGCTTTCTTTTTTTAAACATTGTAGTTCTTGCCATAATCTTTCCAAAAAGTGTGATGTATTGCTGGAAGATGTTGCAAATGTTACTCAATTAAAGACTTTTGAAAAAGGAGATGTTATTTTAAAAAAAGGAAATGTATGCAAACATTTAATGTACATAGAAGAGGGCCTGGTGAAATTAGTATTTCATAAAGAACACAATGAATATATCTTATGTTTTTATCAGGAAAACGAAACCTTTACTATACTGGATAGTTATCAAACTCAAACCCCTTCCAGTTTTATGATAATAGCTTTAGAACCCACAACTATTTCCTGTATAGAATACGAGGATATGGCACAATTATGCAAAGACAACCATTGTTTAGAAACATTTTTCTTAAAATTAATATCCTCCATTTCCTTACAATTTATCAGTAGAACCTGTGAACTTATTCAGTTTAATGCTATAGATAGGTACAGCCGTTTTATTAGTTCTTATAATGAATTATATAAAAGAATAAGTCTGGGAGATCTTGCTCATTATTTAGGTATTAATCAAGTTACCCTAAGTAAAATACGACGTAAGAAATGATTATTTAGCATATGCTAAAAATTTAAAAGAATGTATTTGGTTAATTTGTACTTAAAATAATGTTCAAACATTAAATTAAGTATTATGAAAACTATGTTACCAAAGCAATTGCTCTATGTTTTTCTGTTTGTCCTCCTTACAGGTATAGTAAATAAAACAAATGCACAATTTAGTGCTGGCACCTGGTCGCAAATGCCGGGAAGTGACACCTTAAATTTATGGAGTGGCAATTCATATCAAACCAATGGTATTTGTAGAGACAGAGCTGGAAACCTGTATATAATGGGTCAATTTGCAACAAAACTTCAAAACAGTTATGTAGCAAAATTTGATGGTACTACCTGGTCAGAATTAGGTGGCATTGAGTCTTTTGGTGCAATATCAAATGGAGGAACTATAGCGCAAATATGTATAGATAAATTAGATAACATTTATGTTGTTGGTAGTTTTTCACAAAAAACAAATGGATATGCTTTTGTAGCAAAGTTTGATGCCCAATCTCAAACTTGGGGTGAACTTGGTGGTGCTGGCAGTTTCAATGCATATGATTATGTAAGATGTATATATGCAGATGCGCAGAACAACATATATGTAGGTGGCGACATTTACAACAATAATGGCAACAGATACGTTGCAAAATATACAGCCGGCACTAATACCTGGAGTGAAATGAGTGTGGATAATCAATATGATTTTAATGGCAGTATATTATGTATTACCGGAGATGATAATAGCAACATATATG
>Ga0194037_1002155_pt1 | contig 13408 bp, 11 predicted proteins | sample JunL306m_MetaG_FD_148653 | JGI IMG/M metagenome (GOLD analysis project Ga0194037, IMG submission 148653) | Anoxic zone freshwater microbial communities from boreal shield lake in IISD Experimental Lakes Area, Ontario, Canada - Jun2016-L304-6m | ecosystem: Environmental > Aquatic > Freshwater >...
CAGTTGGACCCCGTCAACCTCTTCGGACGTTGCCGGGTATCGGGTCTACCGCCAGGGTACTCTAGCCACCGACCTTCAGAATCCGACCGCCACGGGCGCCGACTTCAGCGGTCTTACCCCCGGCGTGCCGCAGCAGTTCCGGGTGACCGCCTATGACACCTTCAATAATGAGAGCGCCGGGGTCTACACCTCGGCCACGCCGCTGGACGCTGATTCCCTGGCTCCGACCGGAAGCCTCGCCATCAACGGCGGCGCACTGTATACCACCGCGCGTACCGTACTTTTGACTCTTTCGGCCGCCGACCCCAGCGGTATCGGCGGCATGTGCATCAGTAACAGTGCCGCTTGCGGCGCTTGGGAGACGTATGCGACGTCACGCGCCTGGGACCTTGAGCCGGGCGACGGAGTTAAGACCGTGTACGTCTGGTACAAGGACGGCAAGGGTAACAGCACGGCGCAACCGTACAGCGCCGCGATTACGCTCGACACCACCCGGCCCGTTGTCACGCAACTGGCCCTGCCCAAGGGAGAGTATCCGCTAAACAGCGCCAAACCGATCACTGTGCCGTTGGTCTTCGTCGCCGATGATAACCTTCAGGTCGTTGATTACTGCCTGACCGAGACCAACGATGCAGCCGCTTGTGTCTGGAAGCAGAGTCGTCCCGACCGGTTTACCTTTACCGGCTTCGGCTCTCATACCTTGTATGCATTTGCCCGTGACGCGGCCGGGAATGTTTCAGACCCGGTTTCGGCTTCAGTCGCAACGGTGGCCACGGCAACCCTCACGGTCACTATATCCGGGACCGCCGGCGGCAGTGTCAACGGGGACGGTATCGCCTGCTCCTCACCCCCCTTGTCCGGTATCTGCGCCGTTGACTACCCTCTGAATACCCTGGTATCTCTGACGCCAAACAGCGCCGGACTCTTTACCGGGTGGACCGGCGCCTGCTCCGGAACCGGCGCATGTTCCGTGAAACTGGCCGGAAACCTTGCGGTCAGCGCCACCTTTGCCTCGGCCAAGACGGCTCGCCTTGCCTGCGCCGCTCCGGCCAAAGAGTACGCCACGCTCCAAGCGGCCTACGCCGACGCGACCGACGGTTGCGTCATTATGGCGCAACAGGGGACACTCCTGGAAAATCTGCATCTCAATGCGCTCAAAAACGTCACGATCAAGGGGGGGTATAACGCCGACTTCTCGGCCGTCACCGGAGTGACTTCATTGGATGGCGTTCTGATTATCGGTAAAGGATCGGCAATCTTCGACCATCTCCTTGTCACCGGGAGTACATCACCCCTGGTCAAAGACAGTGAAGCGCCGACCGGGAGTATTCTGATCAACCAGGGTGCGCCATTCACGGGATCACCGCTCGTTACCCTTGATTTTGCCGCAACCGATCCCAGCGGCGTTAGCGAGGTCTGTCTCACCACTTCGGATACCTGTACCGAGTGGGAGCCCTTTGTTCCAACTCCAAGACCGTGGCTCTTCAGCAACGGCGAGGGTATGAAAAGCGTAACCGCCCGGTTCCGTGACGCAATGGGGAATACCACTCAACCGTATTCCGCCCAAATTACTCTGGATACCACGGCGCCGACCATAACAAGTTTAATTACCCCTACCGGCGACTATCCGCTCAACGTCGCCCTGCCGTTGGCGGCGCCGCTAACGTTGGCGGCCACGGATAATTACCACCTCGCGGACTACTGTGTGACGGAGCAGAGCAGCCCCGCGGCCTGCTCATGGCAAACGCATGCTCCCGATAAGGTTACTCTTGGCGGTTTCGGACCACACACCATCTCGGCCTTTGCCCGCGACGCCGCCGGCAACATCTCTCAGCCCGCCACGGCCAGTATAAATCTGCTTCCTACCGCCAGCCTGGTGGTCGAGTTGAACGGGACCGGGGGGGGATATATCAAGAGCGACCCATCCGGAATCTTGTGCAATTACGCGCCGCTTTCGGGCGCGTGTACAGCGGAGTTCCCCTTCAACAGTTCAGTGCTGCTCCAAGCTTTTCCGGACAGCAATTCGGTACTGTCGGGGTGGAGCCCGCCGTGCGGTGGAACCGGAGATTGCCTACTGAAACTGACCGACAATCTGAAGGTAACCGGCGCCATCGATCATGTCGCGCCGATACTCATGACCTGCGTCACACCCACCAAGGGTTACAGCTTACTCCAGCAGGCGTATGACGAGGCGCCTGACGGGTGCGTGCTCAAGGTTCGGGCGGTTTCACTCCAGGAAGACCTGACACTTGGTCAGACAAAAACGGTCAAGATCAGGGGTGGGTATGACAAGAAGTATGAATCAGTCATCGGCGTGACCGTTTTGAAAGGAGTTTCCATTCTCAAGGGGATGGGTGTGGTGGAGAATATTGAGATCAAGTGACAAGCGTTGCCCACTTCGACAGTTGGCCTGATGAAGATTACAGCTCATTTCCGCTCGGTTAAGCTTTTTATCTGCTTTTCAAAGGTATTCTCGATCTCTCCTTTGTTGCCTGGATGTCGATAATTGGCTAAGAAGAAGATAAAGCCGGCACAAACGATGATCACGAAAATGAGTTGAAGCATTTCCCGAATCTTTCTCTTGGAAAAGAAGGGTTCTTCCGACTCGGTATCCTCAATCTGAATTGCCTGGTGCAGGGACTGCTCCCTCAGCCGACCAAGCTGTTCTGATTGCGCATTACTGATAAACCGAACCAAGGTTGCGCGGCTGGGATCATCCATTGCGACAAAGCGGAGCATTGTACCATACAGAGTAGAATAGCCAGGCTGGCTCAACTCTACGACATGCATCACCTGACCCACCAATGATAGCGTCTTTACATTTTGAGATGATGAATCTACGAACGACAAATATAGTTTGAGTTCCAGAAGTTCATCGATATTGAAACGCCTGGGTATGTTTATCCTGACCCCGGCAATGCTCAAGTTTGCGGCTACCGGCAAGGGATTCCTTGGATTGGCGGAACTCTTTGCCCGGTTTCCCTTTCTTTGGGAACTCTCCGCCTCCTCTTGCATGATTCCCCCCAAGAAATTGAGAGAAAATGGGCGGTATGTGAGGGGGATAAAGACATCGACCCTCAAGAATGCCCGCTCGTTGAAGGGTACGATCTTCCCGACCAGCCTCACATGCAGGCGATGGAGGTTGTCGTTCCGCAGAAATAAGGCGCGGCATTTATATCCTTGTCCTTTTTTCGGTGATGTCCCCATCCTGTTGACACGATTTCGTAACTGAGCATTTTTCCTCTATTTTCATGAAATCGCTGGTCTCTGCCAACCTACTGATTTGTAACGATATGTTAGATTTATGTCAACAGGATGGGGACATCACCTACTCTTCGGTCGAAAGTTTAAAGTTGTTGTTGACGTGTTTAATGCACCAAAGAGGAACTCCGCCTCTTGTAAATTCTTCTTGGCGAAGCTGAGTGCCGAAGGGGCCACATTTAATGTCATCCTCATTCACGCAAAAATCAACAAGGCGATGGTAGTGGGAGTGAGTCGGCAGGAGTTCATCTTGGAAGTGAGAAAAGAAGATTGCCGGAATCAGTTCTGCTGTTTTGGCTTCGGCCTCGGCGCGGAGGCGGCGGATTTCCTCGGCTTCTTGCAGAATTTCCACAATCCGCTGCTGCTCGCTCAGGGGTGGGAGGGGGATTTGTTCGAGTGCGAGAGAATCACGAGTTATCCCTGAAATGGTTGAACCTTGGTTTTTTTGGAGCAGCGCTTCCCTTCTTGCACGAAGAAAGTGTGCGACATAAGCAGGAAGGGCTATTGCCGGAAAATGGATAAGAATAGCAGTCACATCCTGGCTAAAGCAGATAGAACAACCTGCTACGGCCGTTTTTCCTACAGACACACGTGTCGTAACCAGCACTGCGCCAGCCGGGACAACCCGCGTCGCACTTTCTTGAACAGCCTCATTCGTGACGTAGTCTCTGGCTGATGAAATCTCAGCAACATGACTTTCAGGTATGTCCTGCCCGGTTATCCATGGAATGGTTCCTTGAAAAAACTCAGAACGTTTACGGCTAGGTGTCCCGCCGCCATGTAACCGACCAATGTCGCGTATGCGAACGATAGGCCAGCCTGCTTTCAGCCAGTCTCTAGTCATTCCACACCGCCAACCATTGTTAACAATTTTCCAAGCCTCTTCATCACCTCACCATGAATAGCCCGCAACTCGCCAATGAGTTCGGCGGGCGGGCGATGCTGTCCGGCGTCGAACACAAACGGCTTGTGGCGTCCGGCGGAGAGATTGAAGTCGAGGGCTTCGAGACAATCGGGATCGAGCCGGTCGAGAAACTCTTTCTTTACGGTGGCGTCGTCATCAAAGACCTTCAGATCGTCACGAAGCCGGATGAGGTACGCGGGATCAACGATACCGTCCCGGTGCGTCGGTTTGACAATCAATTCGCTGGTTTCCGGCTCTTCGCCCCAGTTGTCCACCACCGCCCACCGGCGGACCGGAACAATCCAACTGAGGAGCGTCGGCTCGCGTTTCGGCTCGCCGTCACCTGAAGAGGTACGTTTTCCGGCAAGGGTTTGGGTTTCAAGGTCGCGCCGCCGGACGTTGTAGCCGTCGAGTTTGGCAAATTCCGTGAGTCCCGGCGCCAGGGACTCGGCGGCCCCAGTGACGTCGGGCTCTACGGGCGTCTTGCTTGGTTTCTGTTTCGGAACCGGAACGGCGGCGGCCCATTCCTGAACCTTGGCCGTCACCTCCTTGAACAGACTCTTCAGTGCATTCTGGCCGAACTGATCGAATTCGCGGTCCAGCAACCCGCCATCCCGGACCTTCTTGTTCAGTTGCGTTATCACCCCTTTGACGTTCTTCTCGGCCGCGGCGACAGCTTTCTCTTCTTCAGGTGTGCGGGAAGAAGCGTAAACATACGTCACCGTCTCTTCGACAAGTCTCCGGATCACCTTCTCGAACCGAGGGCGAACGCGGGTCAACACCCCGTCGTCATACTGTCGCGCCCCACGAGCATCAGCGGGATCAAAGGGAAAGTCGTCACGCCACAACTCGTGCAACGGAAAAGTATGTCCCTTGTCTCCCGATTTGTCCGGAAAGATTTTCAAAAAGTCATCATCCACGCTCCGCCACCGTTCCTCCCAGTAGACGGGCTGGTGATATTCCACGGCGATGGCGGCGGCGCGGAGGGACGCGAGGGTTTCCCCCTTTTCGTCGTCGACCTCCCCGTTGCGGAAGCGGTTCCAGGCGTCGAATTTGACCAGCGCGTCCCAGAGGTCGTTATCCTGGCCGTAGAGCGCCTTCCGTTTCTGGTCGAGGGAAAAGGCTTCATCAGTAATTTCGTAGAACCAGACTTCGCGGGTGCGCGGCTCGGAACCGGCGGCCACGGTATCGCCCGCCTTCTGGAAGAGCAGGATGGAGGTCTTGACCCCGGAGTAGGGCTGGAACATGTTGGCCGGGAGCGAGACGACGGCTTCGAGGGTGTTCTCGAACAGGAGCTGCCGCCGCAGCTCCCGATGCGCCTTGGTGTTGCCGAACAGAACGCCGTCCGGCACGATGACGGCGGCTCGCCCGCCGATCTTGAGCAGGTCGAGCATGAGCCAGACGAAGAGGAGTTCGCTCTTGGTGGTGAGGGGGACGGCGCCTTTGCCGGCGCGGGGGAAGCGCTGACGGTTCTCGCTGAGGTCGCCGTCGTCCACGCTGCCGGTGAAGGGGGGATTGGCGAGGATGTAGTCGTAGGTCCCGCTCTCGTCGTCCGGGAGCCGCTTGCTGAGCGAGTCGAGTTGGCGGACTTCGGGAGATTCCAGGTCATGCAGGACAAGGTTCATCCAGGCGATGCGGACCATGGTCCGGTCGTTGTCGTAGCCATGGAAAAGATTGCTGAAATTATGCTCCTCCCCTTCGGGCCAGACCGGAAGGACGTCGCGCGGAGCGCCGTCCCATTCGAGACGGAGCACCTCCCGGTCGGTATGTTGGGCCTTCCACTGCAACAGGGCATTGAGGAGAAAGCCGCCGGAGCCGCAGGCGGGATCGAGGATGCTCTTGCCCAATTCCGGCTTGAGCAACTGCACCATGAACCGGATGACGTGGCGGGGGGTGCGGAACTGGCCGTTTTTGCCCGATTCCTTCACCTCTTCCAGGAGATACTCGAAAATGTCCCCCATGATGTCGGAGTTGACCGAGCGGGTATCAAGCTGGCGAAAGAGTTCGTCGATGAGACTGACGGCGCGCTTGAGGGTCTCGCTCTTGTTGACGTCGAGGATGAAGTAGGCGTCGCCGAGGCGACCGGAGATCCGACCGAGGGTGGTGTTGCCGTTCCGTGCGGGACCGACCCGCTCTTCCAGGCTACGGAGCCATGGAAAAACGATATCGTTCAGCAGACCGAAGGAGACGTTCTGGCGGATGTACGACCAGCGGCACTTTTGGAAGTCGGCGTCCGCCGGGTCGGTCGGGCGTCGGTCATAGATGGAAGTTTTGTCCTCCTCAACCCGTGCCCGGTCCAGGGCTTCCAACTGCCGGATGAAGAGCAGGTAGGTGATCTGCTCAATGGCGACGAGGGGATTGGAAAGGCCCGAAGACCAGAAGAGCGACCAGAGATCATGGACTTTGCGGCGAAGCTGAGGTGAGAGCATGCGGGTTCCTTAGGCGGCGATGGCGGTGATGAGTTCGAAAAGCTCGGTAAGTTTCGCTTGTTTGAAGAGTTGTTCGGGGTCGCCGATGGTGGAGAACGGAGGCTTTCGCAACGCGGCGAGCGAGGTAATTTTCGCCTTCTGCATCACGGCCTTGCGTAGTGTCCGGACAAACATCACCTGGGTGGCGGTAAGCCGGGGATGCCGGCAAACCCATTCATCAAAGGCCCGTGAGATGGATTCTTCGCGGGACGGGAGCGTGGTGACGTTGAGGATATGGCGGAGGAAATCGGCGAGGCCGGCCTTGGGCTGGTGAAAGGCTTCACGCAAGCGCTCCTCGGTGACGAAGAGGTCCGGCCCGTTCAACGCGGCGGCGATTGCTTCAATATCGTCGGGCGAGAGTTCCTCGCCCCGTTGGAGTCGTTGCAGCGCCGGATTATCACCGGCCAGATTCTTGACCAGGGCTTCCACCTGGGCGCGATAGGTCTCGGCGAACGTCCCCTCTCCGGACGGCCCGTAGATGATCCAGTGACGGCGTCTGATCGGGTCGGGAAGCGAGAGCCGGACAAACGTCCCGGCCGGGCGGCGGTTGCGGAACCGCATGAGCGGCGCAAAGGTTTCCTGCATCCGCATGATACGCGGGTAAGTCAGATTGTGCCAGAAAGGGTCAATCCGGGCGGCGGCGATGGCTTCCAGATGCGGAGCAATCTCCGGGATGGTGGTCGGGAGCAGGGAGAGCTGTTCCGTGATCCGTTCGCGGAGTTTCCCGATTTCGACTGTGTCCGCTCTCAGATGGGCCAGCGCCGCCTGCTCGGTCTGGTTCTCAAACTGCAGCTCCGGATAGGTACCGGCCATGGAGAACCGTAGCAGCGGGGCGATGGTATGAGAAAGATGGGTGATGGTCTCCTGGGTAAGATCGCGCCACGGCTCGTCGCCGGCGGCGAGGCGCCGGATTTCGTCCGCGTGGGGGGCGATGTTGATGTTATCCAGGGGGAGGGAGGCGACCAAGTCGCGAAGCTGGCGCACCGTATGGTCCGCCGAGGGGGTATCCTCCCGACCACGGAGAATCTGAAGTTTTTCCAGACGGAGACGGAACAGGCGTGACGGAAGCGGTTCGGAAACCGCGCCGGCGCGGCCGTCCCTGTTGACCTGGAAATAGTCGAAATTATCCCAGTGATCGATGACGAGAAAATCGGCCTTCTTATGCCCATTGACCGGATCGATCCAGGGGCGGGCGCCGCGACCGAGCATCTGCCAGAATTTCACCTTGCTGAAGACCGGCTTGGCAAAGACGAGGTTTCGGATGGAGGGGACGTCGATGCCGGTATCGAGCATATCGACAGAGATGGCGACCCGGGGGAAATCCTTGTTCTTAAAGTCGTCGAGAGTTTTTTCGGCCCGCTCCATGAGACTGTCGATGACCTTGGCGAGCCCCTTCCTCTGAAGGTCGGGGTAGAGACGGTTGAAGCTCTTGTAAAGTTCCAGCGCGTGTTTATGGGAAACGGCAAAGATGATGCTCTTGGCGGGGAGAGCGCCGACGGCGTCCTTGATGGCGTTGTCCATGAACTCCCGGACCATGGCGTCATTGGTGCCGCTGTTCGTCACCGTCCGCTCCAGGTCCGACCCCTCGAAACTAAACTGCGCGGGATCAATCCCCTGTTCCCGGACCTGCCGGCTCACCTCGTCGGGGAGTTCGCCGGGTCTCAGCCCTTCGATCTGAAAGCGGGTGCGGGCCACATGGACAGGGCGATAGGGGACGAGATAGTTGTCCCGCACCGCTTCTTCGTAGCCGTAATAGAAGGTCGGACTGTCGTCGAGGCAGTCGAACAACTCAAAGGTGTTATGATCCAAAAAGTCGGTGGGGGTGGCGGTAAGACCGAGCAGCAGGGAGTCGAAATGGTCGAAAATGCCGCCGTAACTCTTTTTTTCGTAGATGGAACGGTGGCTTTCATCGGCGATGATCAGGTCGTAATAACCGGGAGAGAGCCGTTGATAGAGCGACATCATGCCGGGATAGGTGGCAAAATGAATCTGGGCGTCCTTGTCGATGGCTCCCCGTTCGATCCATGAGCGGGGCACGCCGGGGAGGTGTTCCTTGAAAGCGCCAAGAGCCTGTTTTACCAGCTCCCGACGGTCGGCCAGGAAGAGCACGCGCCGGATCCGCTCCCGGCGCTGGAGCAACTCCACCAAGATCCGTTCAAGCGGCATGGCGCCGGTGAGCGGTTGGCCGAACTTGTCGAGATGGGCGAGGCGCAGCAGGTCGTCCTCGGAAAAAAATCCGCTGATCTTGCGAGGTGGGTAGAGTTTGCGTCGTTTGATAATCAACCTCCGACGAGTGCGCCCCGCGGGTTCTCTTGACAAGAAACTCGCCGATCAGGCGCCTGCTCCCCACGGCCCATCCGGCGCGACCAAGTTGAAGGTCGATCTGTTCCTGTCGTGTCCGGCGTTCAGAGGTCATAGTTCGGCGTTCCCAAGTCTGCCGGTTGGAATTGAGTGGAAGCGGAACAGCACTATAACCCTAAACTAATCAAATTTCCAGGTATATTCGGGCGCCTTGCCGATGGAATACCCGCGAACACCTCCGCTAAATACTGAACTTGACTAGATACTATAATGAGGTATAACCTTAGCCATGACGGCCACGACCTTAGCCATCGGCGGGCCGGTCCAAATCCCTTTCTCAATCGAGTACATTGTCTTGACGTGGGGAAGGCCAACTGTCGAGGTTACGCGATGAACAAACCGGCGGCGCTTGCAATGCTCTGCTTCATCATCATCCTGGTGGGGTTCGCCACTTGGCAGTTCTTTCGGGGGAACCTGGAAGCCGCAATGTCCACCCTCCCGTTTCTCGCCATTGTGTACCTCTTTTTGGTGAATCGACGTAAGAAGGAGTGATTGACGATGGACAGCCGGGCAAAAGTATAGTAGAAAGAGTAACATGGTGTAGGAAACTTTTGCGTCATCGGGGCGAGAGACGCCAAGTGTATCGTTGAGATAATCTTTATGCGCCCGTAGCTCAGATGGATAGAGCAACGGCCTTCTAAGCCGTGGGTCGCAGGTTCAAGTCCTGCCGGGCGCGCCAATAATAACAAGTAGTTACGGTTTTGCTCATCCGGAAAAATTCGGACTTATTCGGACTGTTTTATAGGTATCTCCGGCGCCACATCCAACAGAGCATCAAACAAGAGATAAATGAGATAAATGGGGACACTTCCCATATTTCTCTTGGGTGCAAGGAGGACATTCTTAGCTGATTAGCTATCGTCCCTTGCACACTTGGTAATTCCGGACAGGAAATTCTTGTTGACTGCCATAGCGATGAGCGGTATCCAAAACAGGATATTGAAATGCTGGAACAGACTGAAACGCGGGGTTCTCCATGCATGCAGGCGCAACGCATTGTAACACAGGTAGATTCGACGGGACATCTGACTGGTTTGCCCCTCCTGTCTCCCGGCTGAACAGTTGAGGTAATTATAGAATTCAGGGGACACCTTACTTAATTGTATCAAAGAAGCACTATCCCCCCGCATTTCCCAAAAACATCTTTATTCAAATAGTTCAGCGCGTGTGCCGGTACGCACAAAGATAATAAAACCAGATATTCCACAGTCATCGAGCTTGTAAGTTAACAGGAAATCACCACCTATGTGGCATTCCCGGTGCCCCTGCCAGTCACCACTCAGCGGGTGGACGAGCCACTCTGGTCCAAGTGGCCCCTCATTGGAGATCAACTGAAGCATGACTTCTTTAAGGCGATTCATGTCGTACCGGCCGGATCTTGACAGCCGTTCCCAGTCCTTGAAGAAAGACTTTGTATAATCGGCGGCACGCGGTAAGCGAGCTCGCTTACTTGACGCTGTTTTTTTCGAGATCATCGAACAGTTCCCATGAACCGGGGCGAGGGGACCGCGGACGATGCGGTAAGCCGACCAGAGGCCAGGATGAGGGCATTGGCCTTCAGGGTAATGGTGTTGATGGCGACATCGGAGTTGACTGCGCTTTGTAATGGGGTTCCAGTTTCATCTTCAGGGACAGTTACAGAATACACGGACATTACGTAAAGTTCTGTCAAGATGGTCGCGGGTTTTGTAAAGATTTGCAAAGATCGGCTTGACAATCCATGCAATTATCGGCGGTAGGGGAAAGATTTGAAATACTCTAAAGGATGCGGGGGGTAGTCAAAGAAGAACGGGCATCACACCGGCAATTTCACGTTCCGGTCACATCAGGATCCGGTGCGCGAGTAGGTTTTGATTGACAGTTTCACATAACGATAGCATAGTGATTTCATGTAGTGATGTCATACTGTTCAGGGATCGGCGGATGAAGCGGATTATCATTGACACTAAGTCAAGGGGTTTAACCCAATTGTCTCTTCCCGCATTTGAGGCAATGTCTTTTGCTAATCGGGATTTCATTCCAGACTCCGTTTGCCCGGGAAAACAACGTTCCATTTCCTTAAAATAGATTTCAGAAGCACGAATGAAAGGAGCCGGGTCTCCTTCCGCGAATCCTTTGTACAATTCAGCAATGAGTGAATGTATTGCATTCAAATCTCTTTCCCAAAACACCGTGGTTGCATGCTCCCAAGCCCAAGGTACTGCGGACAGCGCCAATTGAAAAGTATTCGAGCGTATTATCGGGCAGTGCATTCCTTCTGAATACTTCTCGGTTTCTTCTGCTTGAGTTGCCTGCCAAACAGATGACGTAATGACGGTTCCGTCTTCGGAACCGACATAATCTCCCTCCAAATATGAACACACGCGGGCTCGAGCACAAGCATCAGGGAGAAAAGCTTTTCCCAGGTAAGGTAGACGCGCGGACGATGGAGTGGCGCCAGGTTCAACGACCAGTTCTAGTAAATTACTTCCATTAATCAGATATGGGATGGCAGGTTTTGCAGTAAAAATCTGTTGCTGCTGGGGTCCAACGCGGCCAACAGGGATGCCATTGAGATAAATCTCTGCAGGATATTGGGGACACTTCCCGTATTGGAGTCATTACGGAGTCTTTACGTTGTTTATTTGTCAACTAACCTGGATTATCCATTATCTATCAAGCCATAACGCTCAACATCACTTTCTCACCTGCCACTGCTTCGGGTCCCGCTTTGCATTAAAATTGCCATGGTAATCGTACTCATGCCTAAGTCCTCTCTGCACGTGAGTCCGATATATTCCTGTCGCTTCTTGCCTAGCCTGGATTCCCACGTTAGTTTTTTGAGTTAACACCATGCGCCTTCAAAAGCGCTTTGCGGCGTCATCAGAAGGAAACCCTTTGACGAAAAAAGCACACAATGCCTCATATTTCCGGTGGGTGGTGGCAGAGGGTTCAAGAAGGCATTTGTTAGCTTATTTACAATACTGATAGACATACTTCCACTATGTCAAAATACAAGATAACATCAAGATAAAAGTTATATAATGCTATAACTATGAGTTTTTTAGCCATTCATGACAACAGCAGGATTAGCATAATAAATATTAACATAGTGGATATGCTTTTATATGTTTACAGTTGAGCTAATGCAGAAAAATAATAACTCTTACAATTACAGCATTTTACATGGATTTGCCTTAAAATTAGATGCAAAATGGGTTACGTGGGAATCCAGGCTAGGCAGCCTTGCGGGGTTCTTCCGTGGCAAACATCGACTCTATGCTGAGGTGATAATCAATATCCGGCCATTCAATGCCGGTGCCTCGGCAGATGAAGTGGTAGTTTTTCAACTGTTGCAGTGATGCCTTGGTCAACTCGGGATACCATTCCATCGGTGTCGAGATGATCCGGTCATCGGAAAGCTCTACATGGAGGTACCGCTCATCAAAATGCACCATTTTACCTTTGAGCAAAAAACTCATGCCATTTCCTCACAAAGTAACTTTTGTGGACGCGGGTCAAATCGATAGCCTTCTGAACATGCACATGAAGCGGCTGGTGCTCGTTGGCGTAGAAGAAAAACTTGAAACCATCCTGAACCAGAAGAGTCGGCATGCTGAAAATGTACCCGTTCTTTCATCCCTCTGCAAGAAAGAAACTTCATATTGTGAGATAAATCATCTTTCAAACAGCGCCGTCTCGAACGACTGCCATGCCGCTTGGCGTTTTCCGGCGGCGTCAGTCAGTCGTTTTCCGGCTTCACGTCTCACACATTCCAACTCGGCAATCAAGGACGTCTGAACCGACAGGAAATTTCGGGTACTCTGAACGAGTCCATGCGAAAATGACCAGGATCTGATAGCAATGGGTTTCATGGTTACGTTCCTTCCCGCAGCGCTTTTTCCTGAGCGCAGCAGTGTTGATGATTGGTTGCCGGGGCGTCCCATAGCGGCGGGCGCCCCCGTCCCGTGGTGTCTTCCGTACTGCTACAGTCCGGTGCTCGTGTACGTTACATTCACCTGACTGCTACCGACAATCAGCGAACCGATGGTGTCGGTGAGGTTTTTGCCGGTAACCGGGGCTGTGAGCGTCGGGGTACCGGAGAGGGCATGGAGCGTGAAGGTGTAGGTCTTCTCGCCGGGGCCGGACGAGCAGGGTGGATAGTAGCGGAGATCGGGTCCGTCGGTGCTGACACCGGCGGTTCCGACGGTGCTGGCTTCCGCCAGTGACGTCACGCTGTTGGGAATGTGGTACAGCACCCAATTCCATTTTGTGCCGTCCAGCGCGATGGTGGAGATCGTCAGCGCGAATTCGACCGTCCCCGCGGGAGCGCCCGTCCACGCCAGCGGGGGACTGGAACTCAGCATACCGCCGGCGCCGTCACAGGTGTACTGGCTGGGGATGGCGCCGCCAGCGACAAAGGCGGAGCTGGTCA
>Ga0194037_1002156_pt1 | contig 13405 bp, 9 predicted proteins | sample JunL306m_MetaG_FD_148653 | JGI IMG/M metagenome (GOLD analysis project Ga0194037, IMG submission 148653) | Anoxic zone freshwater microbial communities from boreal shield lake in IISD Experimental Lakes Area, Ontario, Canada - Jun2016-L304-6m | ecosystem: Environmental > Aquatic > Freshwater >...
CAGGGCCTTGCCGCCGCCATCGACGTAATTTTTATAGAGATAGAGGGTGAACGGATAGTGCAACTCCCGCAGGATCGGCAGGGCGTCGGTGTAAACGGATTTCCAGCCGTCATCGAAGGTCAGCAGCAGCGATTTTTCAGGGATGGTGCCGCTGCCATTTTTCCAGGCGACAAAATCCGCCCACGAAATCACCGTGATGCCGAGCTGGCGGAGGGTTTCCATCTGCTTGCGGAACTTCGAGGTGTGGATGCGCATCGCGGTTTCCGGCTGCTTCTCGGCCAAATCATGGTAGCCGAGCACCGCCACCCGCGCCCCGTCATCGGGGCGGACCGGATCCGCCACGGCCGCCAGTTCCGGCCGCTCCGCGTCCTGCGCCCACAGGCACAGGCTGGCGAGGAAGCTGGCAAGCAGGGTGAATTTCATCATCGGCGCGGGCGAAACTACGCGCGGCCGGCGGATTTTGAAAGCCCCAAGACCAGTGGATTTTGATTGCGGCCGCCCGCCCTCCTGCTTCAGAGTGACAACTGCAAAGGAGGAATCCCTATGAATGAAAGCATCCCGGCCATCACCACGGAGGATCGCAACAGGATTGCCGCGCTTCTCAGTCTGCTCCCAGGCCTCGGCCACCTCTACAAACACCATTACCTGGCTGGCGTCAGCCTGCTCATTGCCGGCAACATCATGACCGGCTTCGTGGCGGTGCTGATGGCGTTGGGGACATTCGGACTCTCCATCCTCCTCATCCCGTCGGCTTATATCGCCGCCGTCGCCGCCGCGGCCTACGCCCTGCCCGACTGGCATGGCCACCACCACTACCTCCATCCCTGGAAGCCTGCCCAGCCGCCGGATGACCCGGGCGCTTGATCCCCTCACTCCGGCTTGCCCCAGTGATGGTCGGCGAAGTTCATATATTGTTCCCAGTCGAAAATCAGGATGTCGTGTTTGCCGGTGCGCGAGTGATAGCCGATAAAATCGCCGACGCTGTGGTCGGCGGGTGGCGGGGCGTTGAGACCCAGGCCCTTTTTGCCGAACAAGGCATAGACCGGCTCGGCAAGCTTGCCGCCGAGGAACTCGCCCGTGGGATCGGACCACAAATCCTCGGTGGCGCTGGCAATATACACCGGGCGCGGCGCGATGAGCGCGATGAGTTCATGCTGGTCCACGGGCAGCGCCCCCTCGTGGTCCGAATACTTGTTGAAGTTCCCACAGAACCAGTTGGGGAAGCTGCGGTTGAGCCGGGCGGCGGTTTCGCCGAAGGCGCGCTTGCTCAGCGCGGCACCGCCCGCCCCGGAGTTATTGCTGATGACGAGCGCAAAGCGCGGATCCTGCGCCCCGGCCCACAACGCGGCCTTGCCCAGCCGCGAGTGGCCGAGCACGGCGAGTTTGTTAGGATCCACGGCCGGCAGCGTCACGAGGTAGTCCGCCATCCGGCTGAGTCCCCACGCCCACGCGCCGATCGCGCCCCACTCGTCGGCGGCGGGCGCGGTCTGCCCGGGCTTCAAAAACAACGCCCTCACGCCGTCGGGCATGCCCTCATTGTGGTCGGGTTCAAAATCGCCGTAATAGGCCGTGGCCACGCCGTAGCCGCGGGCGATGATTTGCGCGATGGGCCAGCGCAGCGCGGCCGAGCCGCGCGACTGTTCGGTGGCCTTGTGAGCCACGAAGCCGGCCGGCTCGTCGTCGGGAAACCAACCCGCCGGCAGCCGGATCGCCGGATCGTTAGCCACCGAATGATTGCCGCGGAAGCTCAGGCTGACGAATACCGGCACCGGCCGCGCGGGCTTGTTAGGCAGATACAGCAGGATCTCCGCGCGCGGAGATCCCTTGGCGTTGAAATAAACCGTGACCTCGCGCCGGGTGGCCGCGCCGCCCAGCGCGTGCTTGTCCTCGGCCAGGGTGACGAAGCGCAGGTCCGCCAGCTTCGCCGCCGGAGTCTTGCCATAGACTTCGCGCTCAAAGAGCCGCAGCAGCTCGGGCCGGCGCTTCTGCGTCCACTCCTCCGCCGTGGCCACCCGACTGCCATCGTCGCAGGTGAGCGGATCGGGGATGGGCAAAGTGCCGACTTTGGCCTCGTCGTAGTTGAAGCCCGGGATCGCCTGACCGCGCAGGACGGAGACGGAACCCACGAGCCAGATGAGTAACAGCGCACGCATCCGTGAACGTTAGCAACCCTGCAGGCCGTCACCAGCCAATACTTTGCCAGGGTGTTAGCCTCAATGCGGCGGCAGCTTGCGGCGGAAATCGTCGGTGAACAGGCCGATCGCGTGCACCGGGATGGCCTCAAACGAGGGCAATACCTTGCGCAGGCGTGCGTTCTTGCGCAAGGTGAAATCCCCCGCCGCCGGATCCGCGAAGCCGAGCACCACCGGCTCGTCCTTGGTGCCGGCAATGCGGCTCCACCCCTTGGGATCCTTGGCCGCCGCCTTGCCCGCCGGCGCGCCGTGCGTGTCCACAATCAGATTGTCCTCCATCACGAACTTGTCGAGCAGCTTGATGACATTGCCGTCGAAATCATAAACCTTGCGGGTGCAGTCCACAAACACGTTGCGCCGGATCGGGTTGTTGAGCGGCTGGCGCGGCTCCTCGTTCATGATCGCCGCCAGCCGCGGATACTTCACGCTCCACGGCGGCTGGGTGTAATTGAACGCCTTGGCCTTCTCTTCCAGGCACCAGCTGGGGTCGTTCTTGTTGTTCCAGTGCGGCCAGGTCATGCCGCGCGAATCGATGTGCAGGCCGATCGGGCAGTCGATGATCAGATTGTTGGTCACCGGGTTGTCGCGCCCGCCGCCGATCATGATGGCGCGCCCCGCGCGGTAGAAGATGTTGCCCTCGATGGTGTCGCCGCAGTCGCAGTCGTCGAAATACATGCCCATGGTGTTGGCCTCCTTGGCGTCGCCGCCGCCGAGGTCGTGGATATAGTTGTGGCGCAGCACGTTGCCCTGGCTGGTCCAGTCGCGCCCGGTGTAGAACGCACCCGCGTCACCGGTCTCCATCACCACCCGATAGACCTCGTTGTTTTCAAACAGATGCTCGTTGCCACCATACAGCACCGCGTTGTGCGGCGCGTCATGGATCGAGTTGTTGCGCACGATCTGGCCACAGCCGCCCACCCCGATCCCCGGGGCGTAGGTGCGCTGGAAGATCCCGTAATGATGGATGTGGTTGTTGACCGCCAAATTCTTGGCGGGGGTCAGCGTCTTGCGGTCACCGCCGTCGAGGGAGACACTGTCGTAGCTTACCTCACCGCAGCCAAGGGAAATCCCGCTTTTGCCCAGATTGAACACGTCGCACGAGCGCACCGTGTTGTTGCTGCCGCTCACCGCGATGCCGCTGCCCGCCAAGTTCGCCACCTCGCAGCCGGCGATCTCGACATGCTGCGCGTTGCTCACCACCAGGCCATCGCCATGGCTATACTCAAATGCCAGGTCCACCCACTTCACATATTTCGCACCGTTCATTTTCACGAGCGGCTGGGTCAGGGTGGCCAGCACGATCGTGGCACCTGGCAGCGGTTGCGCCGGATAGAAATACAGCAGCTTGCGGACCCGGTCGAGATACCACTCGCCCGGCGCATCCAGTTCCTCCAGTGAATTCAGCGCGAAGAACCGGCGCTTGGCCGCGCCCCAGGTTTTGCCCATGATCCCGTTGCCGTGCGGTGCCGCCAGCGTGATGACTTTCTTGTCCTGGTCGTAGGCACCCACGCGGATCACCTCGTCGCTCCAATCGTGGGTCCAATAGCCCAGCAACCACACGCCCTCCTGCAGGTTCCAGCGCGCCGGGCGCGGGTCATTAAACTCGAACGAGCCGGGATGCAACACCCGCAGCGCGGGATCCGGCGAGTCGGCGACGGGCAGTCCGGTGTCCACCGCTTTGGTAAACCCGCTCCACCCGGCTCCCGGGGCGTCAATGTTGGGCCAGCGCGCGAGAGTCATCGGCTGGCCGTCGACATAGAGCCACGGCCCGGCCGGCGCGCCGTGATAGGCGGTCTTGAAAGGTTCTAACACGCCCGGCAGCTGTGCTGACAGATCGCACACCAGCACCTTGCCGCGGACCGCCTCATCCAAGCGCGCCAGCACCGCGGCGTCGCTCAGGGGCTTGAACGAGGCGGGTTCCAGCGCGATCCCGCCGCGGATCCGGGCCTGGCCGTGTTTGGCCGCGCGATACACCACCTCCGCGCCAGCCGTGCCGCTGTCCTCGGCGGTGAGCTCAAAAGTGGCGTCCAGCCTGTAGGCCCCCGCCCCGACCTGGACCGTTACGCCCTCGCCGCGCTTGAGGGTGCCTTTTTTGCGCGCCGCGCGCACCGCATCGCGCGCCTGGGTCAGTGACGGATAGGGCTTCGGCTTGCTGCCGTCGCCGCCCGCCGCCGCGTCCGCGGCCACGAACACCTTCATTTCCGCGCATGCGCTGGAAGCCAGCCCCAAGGCGATCCACGCCGTCATCCATCGACTGTGCTTGTTTTTCATCAAGCGTGGATACCGCGCCGCTGGCGGGCATCTTTCACGAGACTTCACTGGTGCATGCCGGTGAATCACCTGAGGAGGGGGGACATTCTTGTCCCCCTCAGACGCGACAAGAATGTCGCGGCTCCTTATGCGCCTCACCCCACGTTTGAGGAGGGGGGACATTCTTGTCCCCCTCTGCGCCTCCTGCGCGACAAGACGCGACAAGAATGTCGCGGCTCCTTATGCGCCTCACCCCACGTTTGAGGAGGGGGGACATTCATGTCCCCCTCTGCGCATCGTGCGTTTCAAGAGTGGCACGAGCAGGCCGCCTCACCCCGCCGCGAGCTTGACTAACAAATCATCGCTGTCCACCGGGTCGCCCTTGTGGACGAGCACTTCGGCGATGGTGCCGTCGCTGCCGGCGCTGACGGTGGTGAGCATTTTCATGGCCTCAAGGACCACCAACTTGTCGCCGGCCTTGACCTGCTGGCCGACGGAGACGGCGACCTCGGTGACCATGCCGGGCATCGGGGCGCAGGCCTGGGCCGGGTTGTTGGGTTCGCCCTTGATGCGGCGGGCGGTGGAGCTGGCCTTGAGCGAGTTGTCGAAGACGATGGATTCGCGCGGCATGCCGTTGAGTTCGTAGAACAGGGCGCGGCGACCGGCGGTGTCGGCCTCGCCGATCGAGATCAGCTTGATGATGAGGATTTTGCCGGGGTCGATCTCGATCTCGATTTCCTCGCCGATGTGCAGGCCGTAGAAGAACGCGGGCGTGGGCAGTGCACTCAGATCGTCGTAGCGAACCTTGAAGGCCGTGAAATCCGCGAACACCTGCGGATACATCAGGTGCGAATAAAGGTCATCGTCGCTCGCCGGGTGCCCGAGCTTGGTTGCCAGAGCGGCGCGGGTGGCCTCCAGGTCGACGGGATCGGCGAGCTCACCGGGGCGCTTGGTGGTGGCTTTGCGGTTGCCTAACACGACCTGCTGGACGTCCACAGGCCAGCCGCCGTCGGGTTGGCCGAGGCCGCCGGAGAGCATGTCGATGACGGATTCTGGGAAGTCGATCGAGCCGGGTTTGAGGTTCGGCACGTCGGCGGCCTTGATCCCGCGGGTCACCAGGAACATGCACATGTCGCCCACCACTTTGGACGACGGCGTGACTTTGACGATGTCGCCGAAGAGCTGGTTGACCTCGGCGTAGGTGCGCGAGATCTCGCGCCAGCGGTGGCCGAGGCCCATGGAATTCGCCTGTTCGCGCAGGTTGGTGTATTGGCCGCCGGGCATTTCGTGCTCGTACACCTCGGCGGAGCCGGCGCGCGGCGCGGAATCGAATGGCTGATAGAACGCAAGCACGCCCTCCCAGTAGTCGGAGAGTTCGTTGAGCGACTCCAAATCGAGGCCCGGGTCGCGTTCGGTTTTGGCGAGCGCGGCGGCCACCGAGTTGAGGTTGGGTTGCGAGGTGGAGCCTGACATCGAGGCGATGGCGAGGTCGACGATGTCCACCCCGGCGTTGGCGGCGGCGAGCACCGAGGCGGCGTTGAGGCCGGAGGTGTCGTGGGTGTGGAAGTGGATCGGGATGCGGATTTCCTGTTTGAGCGCGGTGACGAGCTTGCGCGCGGCGAGCGGCTTGCACAGCCCGGCCATGTCCTTGATGGCCAGGATGTGGGCGCCCATGCGCTCGACTTCCTTGGCCTTGGCGACATAGTATTTGAGCGAATACTTGTCGCGCTTCTCGTCGTTGATGTCTCCGGTGTAACAGATTGCGGCCTCGCACAGCACCTTGCCGTGGGCGCGGGCGGTCTCCATGGCCACCTTCATGTTAGGCAGGTAGTTCAGCGAGTCGAAAATCCGGAAGATGTCCATGCCGGAGTCGGCGGCGTGGTTGATGAATCCGGCGACCACATTGTCCGGGTAGTTCGAGTAGCCGACGGCGTTGGAGCCTCGGAACAGCATCTGGAAGCACAGGTTGGGGATCTTTTCGCGCAGTTGGCGCAGCCGGTCCCACGGGCACTCGCTGAGGAAGCGCATCGCCGTGTCGAAGGTGGCACCGCCCCACATTTCCAGCGAAAACAACTGCGGCACGCGGTGCGAAATGACCTCCGCCACGCGCAGCATGTCGTGGGTGCGCATGCGGGTGGCGATGAGCGACTGGTGGGCATCGCGCAGCGTGGTGTCGGTGATGAGCAGGCGCGTCTGGCCGAGGATCCACTGCGCGAATTTCTCCGGGCCTAGCTCCAGTAACAAGTCGCGGCTGCCGGCGGGGACTTCCGCGTGGTGGGCACTCACCAACGAATCCGGCACCCGCGCCTTGGGCAGAGCGGCGGCGGGCTTCCAGCCCTTGGCGGTGGGATTGCCATTGAGCGTGATGTCCGATAGATAGGCCAGAGTGCGCGTCGCCCGGTCGCGACGCGGGTGGAATTGGAACAACTCGGCCTGGGTGTCGATGAGCCGGGTGTGGGCCTGGCCGGCGCGGAAGGTCGGGTTGGCGATGACGTTTTCCAGAAACGGGATGTTGGTTTTCACGCCGCGGATGCGGAACTCGCGCAGCGCGCGGTCCATCCGCTGGCAGGCCATCGGAAAATCGCGGCCCATGGCGGTGATTTTCACCAGCATCGAGTCATAATACGGGGTGACGACCGAACCGGCGTCGCCCGAGGCGGCGTCTAACCGGATCCCGAAGCCCGCGGCCGACCGGTAGTTGAGGATCCGGCCGTAGTCGGGCGAGAAGTTTTTTTCCGGGTCCTCGGTGGTGACGCGGCACTGGATGGCAAATCCGATGCACGGGATCTGATCCTGGGGCGGGATCGCCACTTCCTCGCCGAACAACGGATGGCCCTGGGCCACCAGGATCTGCGAGCGCACCAGGTCGATGCCCGTCACGCACTCGGTCACGGTGTGCTCGACCTGGATGCGCGGGTTCATCTCGATGAAGAACCAGTCGTTGTGATCCATGTCGTAGAGGAACTCGACGGTGCCCGCGTTGTTATAACCGATGCCTTGGGCAAGCTTGACGGCGGCCTCGCACAGTTCCTTGCGGACCCGCGGCTCAAGGTGCATCGCCGGAGCGACCTCGACGACTTTCTGATAGCGGCGCTGCACCGAGCAGTCGCGCTCGTGGAGGTGGACGACGTTGCCGTGCTGGTCGCCGAGGATCTGCACCTCGATGTGCTTGGCGCGCGAAATGTAGCGCTCGAGGAACACCGCCGAATTGCCAAACGCATTGAGCGCCTCGTTCTGGGCCTCGGCGAGCAGGGCGGGCAGCTGCGAGGGTTTTTCCACCACCCGCATCCCGCGGCCGCCGCCGCCGAAGGCGGCCTTGATGATGAGCGGAAACCCGATCTCATGGGCGACGGTGAGCGCCTGGTCCGGATCGCTGATGGGCTCCTCGGTGCCGGGCAGCGTCGGCACATTGAACTTGTGGGCGAGCGTGCGGGCGGCGGTCTTGTCGCCCATGTTTTCCAGCAACTCCGGCGACGGCCCGATGAAAATGATGCCCTCGCGGGCGCAGGCGCTGGCAAAGGCCGCATTCTCCGATAGAAACCCGTAGCCCGGGTGAATCATGGTGACGCCCTTCTGTTTGGCCAGCGCCACGATCCCCTCGATGTCCAGATAGGCGCCGACCGGGCCTTTCGAGGTGTCCAGCGGATAGGCCTCGTCCGCCTTGAAGCGGTGGATCGAGAACCGGTCCTCCTCGGCGAAAATCGACACGGTGCGCAGGCCGAGTTCGTTGGCCGCGCGGAAGATGCGGATGGCGATTTCGCCGCGGTTGGCGGCCATCAATTTGCCGGGGCGGGTGGGGAGTTCGGACATGGCGGGTGGGTGTTCGGGGTTGGGTTGAGGCATGCGCAAGCGCGCGAGGCCGACCACCCTAGCGCATGCTAGAGATTGCGAAAGGCAGTTTTTTCGCCGATTTACAACCCATCGTCCGGGCGCCTCAAGCCAGACCGACAGCCTGGGTGAGGGATGCGCGTTCGTCAGGTCGCTCGGGGGTAGGCGCGTTCGTGAGAACGCGGCAGCGCGCGCTGGGGTAGGCGCGTTCGTGAGAACGCGGACGCGGCAGCGCGTGCTGTGACCCGCACGCCTACGTCAGAGCTTCGTCGCGTGGACCAGGATCACCCCGTGCGCCGGCACTTTGGCGGCAAAGCCGTCCGCCAGGTGTTGACTTGCTGCTGAAGCAGGGCCGCGTGTTCGACGGGCGCACTGTTTGAGAGAGAATAGTTGATATCGCGTCCCGAGGCTTTGAGTGCAGCGGTTTCATGGTAACTCAGGGGCTGCGGGGTGCGGACGCTGCATGTTGCACCTGAAAATCCGGCCGGGAAAGACTCAAATCGCATGAGGGCTCAGAGTCCCAGCTTGCGGATGAACTCGGCGTTGCCATGTCCACCCTGCCACCACTGCCTCTGAGCGACCTCTCCTTCCTCGACCGCCGAGAGGTCTGGGCGGCGTTGGCCGTGGCGCACCGGCATTTGGCAGAACTCAAGGGCCTGTGCGAGTCACTGCCCAACCGGCCATTTGATCACTCAACTGAGTGGTGCCGGATTCCTGCGAAAACAAAAACGGAAATACGGCTTTTAAAACTACTGATTGAACTGATTTTTCACTGATCTCACTGAAAGAATTGGATTTCTCCTAACGGATACCACGGTCACCTTTTAGGTGAGAGCGTATGACGCTGTACCTTCTTAATCATCAGTATAATCAGTGAAATCAGTGGTTCTCATTTTCCTGTTTAAGCGCGTCGGGCAGGTGGAGCCAATCCCCGCCGCTCACGCGCACTGCGGGCAGACGCCGAAGAACTCGAGCTCATGATAGAGGTTGCGGAAGCCGGTTTTGGCGCGGATTTCCTCCTCGAGCTGGTGGACCGGGCAGGGCGCTTGGATCGCCTCGATGCTGCCGCATTTCGTGCAGATGAGGTAATCGCTGTGTTTTTCCGGGACCAGCAGGGTGAAATACGCGGCCCGCTCGTGCAGGCCCAGGCGACGGACCACCCCGTGGCCGACGAGGCGCTGCAACAACCGGAACACCGTGACCTTGTCACACTGGTCGGCCAGCCGCGGCGAGGCCGCCAATTCCGCCAGGGTCATCGGCCGCACACTTTCGATCAGGGTGGCGACGAGTTCCTCGAGCGCCTTGGTGCGGCGCAGGCCCGCCTCGCGGCAACGCTGGATGGTTTGCTGGATGACGGGATTCATAGTGGCTTTTCAGAGCAACTCCTGCTGGGGATTGTCGGGACCGGCGGGCGGCATCGGCGCGCCGATTTTGGCATAGGCCGAGGGCAGGGCGATGCGCCCGCGCGGCGTGCGCATCAAAAACCCCTGCATGATCAGGAATGGCTCGTGAACCTCCTCGACGGTCGCCGGGTCCTCGCCGACCGCCACCGCCATCGAGTTGAGCCCCACCGGGCCGCCACCGAATTTATAGACCAGCACCTCGAGCAGCCGCTTGTCCATTTCGTCGAGGCCCTGGGAATCGATCTCGATCATCGCCAGCGCGGCGTCCGCGATCTCGCCATCGATGACCCCCGCGCCGCGGACCTGGGCGAAGTCCCGCACCCAACGCAGCAGCGCGTTGGCCACCCGCGGCGTGCCGCGCGCCCGCGACGCCACTTCCAGCGCGCCGGTGCCCTCGAGCGGCACGTCTAACAATCCGGCCGAGCGTTCGATGATCCGGGCCAGTTCGGCATGGGTGTAGTAATCGAGGCGGTTGACCAGGCCGAAGCGCGAGCGCAGCGGCGCGGTGAGCATGCCGGAGCGGGTGGTCGCGCCGACCAGGGTGAAGCGCGGCAGGTTGATCTGGATCGAGCGGGCCGACGGGCCGGAGTCGATGATGATGTCGAGGCGGAAGTCCTCCATTGCCGGATAGAGATATTCCTCGATGGCCGGGTGCAGGCGGTGGATCTCATCGATGAAGAGGATATCGCCCTTCTGGATGTTGGTCAGGATGCCGGCCAGATCGCCGGCCTTTTCAATTTGCGGGCCGGAGGTGGTGTGCAGTTGGGTGCCGGCGGCCTTGGCGATCAGGTTGGCCAGGGTGGTCTTGCCCAGTCCCGGCGGACCGGACAACAGCACGTGGTCGAGCACGTCGCCGCGGCGCTTGGCCGCTTCCAACATCAGCAGCAGCCGGTCTTTCACTTTCTCCTGACCGATAAACTCGGAAAACGCCGGCGGACGCAACGAAACATCGAACGCCGTGGCCGGCACCGAAGTGGCTTGTTGGTAAAAATTCTCAGACATCGGGTGGACGCCGTGATTGGAACCCACCCCGGCACCGATGAGAAGCCCGGAGTTTTAATCCCCGCCGCCAAAGGCGTCTGAACCCGCCTGCCCCCCAGCCACCTTGGACTGCGGCGAGCCATCGCCGCTTTCTGCGGGCTGCAAAACATCCTCCCGCCTAACACACCGCCTCCCACCTCTGGCCCGGCCTCACCCAGCCCGGCGCTGGCAGGCACTGACCACTCGCAGTCACGGCCTCGCCTCGCCAGCAAACCGCCTGTCGTCCTTTCGTGATGCCGCTGCGTTGCCCTCGGAATCAGCGACTCCTCCTCGACCATCCGGCCAACACGCAGGGGCTATTTCTCAATTGTCCCTCAATTTTTGCACACTGGCACCCTATTTATTGGCCACTCGTTCACCGATGAAGAGCCTCCAACACCGCGGCGGGGTGGCATTGGGCGACGCGAAGGAGGGCGCGGGCGGTGCCTTCGGGATGGCGGTGGCCTTGTTCCCAGTTTTGGAGAGTGCGGGGGCTGATGCCGATCAAGGAGGCGAACTGGGATTGGCTGAGGCCGAGTTGCTCGCGAACCGCCTTGGCGTCGGGCCATTGGAGCGTGGACTCGCGTGATGCTGGGGTTTTGCCGCGCAGGATAGCGCCGCCTTCCTTGAGGCTGGCTGTGAGTTGTTGGAAGAGTTCGTCGTTCATGGGAATTCGTTTTCGATGATGGCTTTGAGGAATTTGGTTTGTGTCGGCGTGAGGGTTTCCTGTTCGTTTTTGGGGTAGGCGAGAAGAAGGAGGATGATGCGGTGCGGGACATGCCAGTAGTAGATCACGCGCAAGCCGCCACGTTTGCCCCGGCCTGAACCGGCCCAGCGTAGTTTGCGAAGTCCGCCGGATCCGCGAATGAGGTCGCCACTTTCAGGATTGGCCCTGAGTGCCCATTTCAGGGCGTTCAGTTCTTCGTCAGACAGGAGTTCGGTGACCTGCCGGGTGAAGAGCGAGGTTTCTTGAAAAGTGAGTCGCACGCGGTGAGTATCCGTCAATGACGGACGATTGTCAAATCGAACCGTGGGGAATCGGGGTCATGTGCATGCAATGGGTCTTTCCCTTCTTGCACATGAGAACAACCTCCGCACCGTGGCTGCCGCGTCCCGCGGCAGGCCGTGATGGCTGCGTCCCGCCGCCATGTGCTTGGCTGCCCGGCCCCATCTTCGGTTTCTGGGAGGCTCCTGCGATTCTGTCAATTTTTGCACACTGATCCCGATTCCTGCAACCTCTCAAACGCCTGTCATTTTGCAATGATGCCAGCAAACAAACTGGCAGAAATGTTGAAATGCGGAACCTGACCCAATTGATACAGTCCGCACCCGCCCACCACAATCACCGCTTAGCCACTGGCCCGATTTCCGGGGTCCGCCTCAGACGTACCTGCTCGTTATTTCAGCGCCGGACCGGTGCCGTTGCATGGGCGTGGAGCCAAAGTTCGAGGTGGTGGTGGTGGCAGGAGTCGGCTAGGCTGCGCGGGCATGAAGGATCGGTTCGAACTGTTATTGCGCGACGGCACGCCGGTGGTCGTGCGGCCGCTGCTCGAGGAGGATCGGCCGCTGGTGGCCGAGGCGTATCGCCTGCTGTCGCCGGAGGCGAGGTATCAACGGTTTTGGACGCGGACCGGAGAAATGCTGGGCGACGCGATGCTGGACCGCCTGATCGGGCAAAATCCGGACAAGCACGTGACCTGGGCGGTGTTGGATCCGGCGCGGGAATTTGCCGGGGTCGGCGGGGCGAGTTGGTGGCGCAATGCCAACCAGACCCAGGAGGCGGAGATTTCCGCGATGGTGCTCGACGCCGACCAGGGCCGCGGCATCGGCACCCTGTTGTTGGCGGTGATGTGGCTGACGGCTTTTCGCGCTGGCTTGGAACAGCTGGTGGGATACACGCTGGCCGACAACCGCCGCGCAGCCAACTGGATGAGCGATTGCGGTGCCCAAGGCGAATGGGACGGCTACAAGTTGGTGTTCCGCTGGGACCTCCACAACCTCGACGCGCTGCCTGAAACCCCCGCCGCCACCGATCTGGCGGCGTGGCTGGCGGAGCTCTCACCGCAGATTCTATAACCCGGCAATCAATGGGGTCATCAATGGGGTCAGTCCTCAGTGGGGTCAGTCCTTCAAAATTACAATTATGGGTTTGACTCCGCCCGGTGTGGGATGGAGGGTAGGGTATGGCGAGGCAGTTGAGATTTGAGTATCCGGGTGCCGTGTATCACATCATGGCGCGAGGGGACGGCGGGAAATGCATCTTTCCGGGCAAGGAGGACCATGGGTCGTTTTTGCACTGGCTGGAGCAGGTGTGCGGCAGCCACGGCTGGCGGGTGCATGCATGGGTGCTGATGGGCAATCATTTTCATTTGTTGCTGGAGACGCCGGAGGCGAACTTGACGTCCGGGATGCGGGTGCTGCTGGGCGCGTTCAGCCAGGCGTGGAACCGCCGCCACCAGCGGCGAGGGCATGTGTTTCAAGGCCGCTACAAGGCGGTGCCGGTGACGGGTGGCCGGGCGGCGGACGCGCACTATTTCAAAGTGGTGGCGGACTACATCCATCTCAATCCGGCCCGCGCCAAGCTGGCCGGGGGTGGGCATGGTCGGCTGGCGGCTTATCCGTGGAGCAGCCTGCGGCATTTTGCGAAGGGCGAGCCTCCGCCGTGGTTGGAGATCCACCGGGTGCTGGATGCCTTCCAATTGAGCCATGACC
>Ga0194037_1002157_pt1 | contig 13404 bp, 15 predicted proteins | sample JunL306m_MetaG_FD_148653 | JGI IMG/M metagenome (GOLD analysis project Ga0194037, IMG submission 148653) | Anoxic zone freshwater microbial communities from boreal shield lake in IISD Experimental Lakes Area, Ontario, Canada - Jun2016-L304-6m | ecosystem: Environmental > Aquatic > Freshwater >...
CATGCTGCTTTTCGGCAAGTGGGCAAAGCTCATTCCAATGCCTGCTCTGGCGGCAATTCTTATTGTTGTTGCCTGGAACATGAGTGAGGTCAAAGTGTTCCGGCAACTGCTGAAAAGTCCGAGAAGTGACGTTATTGTTCTGGTGACAACGTTTGGTTTGACGGTTGTTTTTGATCTAACGCTTGCCATAGAGGTAGGGATGCTGCTCGCGGTTATCCTCTTTATGCAGCGAATGGCGCAGATCTCCAATGTCGGCGTCATCACCAATGAGCTGAATGACAGGGATGAAGAGGACGATCCGAACACGATTGTGACGCGCAAAGTACCTGCTGGCGTGGAGGTCTTTGAAATAAACGGACCTTTCTTCTTTGGAGCCGCAAGCAAGTTCAGGGAGGCTATGCATATTGTTGAAAAAGCGCCAAAAATCCGGATTATCAGAATGCGAAGCGTCCTTTCAATTGATGCAACCGGCCTGAACATGATGAAAGAGCTGCTTAAAGACTGTAAAAAAACGGATACTAAACTTATTCTTTCAGGGGTTCATGCACAGCCATTATTTGCCTTGCAGCAATACGGGCTTTACGATGAGATCGGTGAGGAAAGCATTTTCGGCAATATTGATGATGCGCTCGACCATGCACGAGAGTTACTCGGCCTCCCAAAAACAGGCCGGCAACAAAACTTCATTCCTACGGTACAGCGGGAGATGAAATAACATCGACCCGAAACAGAAGACGGGATAAAAAGGGAAGGCCACTTGGTCATTACAGGAGCCTTCCCTCTACAAAAAATCAAGCCAGCATACTTTTTTTCTATTGCTCTTTGGTACTGTAGGTACGAATGCTGGAAACCGCTTTCATGTCATAATAGGTATTCACACTGACACCATCAGCCTCCCCCGTAACTCTCAGAAAAAGATCGCTGATAAAAAGAACTGCATCTTCATAGATGCTCCCCTCGTTAATCTGCAGCTTGACTCCTTTCCTGATTTTTCTGGACATCGTTCCATGCAACGGAACTGAAGCATACTCCAGTACCTTTTCCCATGCCTGCAAATTGCTTTCAGCCATAACAATATTTTTTATTAATTAACGAAATAACACACAAAGACCTTATCAAAGATTAAATAATACTATATTTATTTTAAATATTTAGGCAATTAAATAAATTAACCTTACTATTAAAGCGAAATAGTAATTCAAGAATCTGAATATAAGAATCATGGCAACAGTACTCTTTTACGAAAAACCGGGATGCAGGAACAATATCCGACAGAAGGCGATGCTTGAGCTTTCAGGGCATGTTGTAGAAGCAGTTGATCTGCTTCAATACTCCTGGTCCAAAGAGGAACTGGAGGAATTTCTCGGAGAAAAGCCGATCGCCGAATGTTTTAATCCGGCAGCACCTGCAATAAAATCAGGGGAACTCAACCCTTTACGATTTACGAAAGAAGAGGCTATCGCCAGAATGATAGAGGAGCCGCTGCTGATAAAACGACCTCTCATGAAAATCGGCAGTCATTACCTTCAGGGATTCGATACCACTGAGCTGAGAAATCTGATAAGCTTCGATGCGGTTGACGGAGCAGAAAATGTGATAAAATCCTTTAAAATGAGTGACATGGACTCATGCCCTCATAACAATAACAACAACTTTTCATGTAAAAATCCGGAGGAATAGACCATGGAAACATTATTTCGTCCATTGGGTAGTGTCTTGCAGCTTCTTGAAGATCTCGGACACGAAGTCACTTATGCTTATGATGATCTTGTTTTTGTCAATGACAATAATTTTCTGCTTCAGTTCGATAGCAGCGGCCTGGCGCTGAACCTCTTTTTCAACCAGAGCTGCACGAAACAAGAATCCGATAATATTGAGCAAAGTATTATCCCGGCTGGCGACAAGAAGGGACTTTCGATTATCAAAAAAGGGCAGTACAGCATAACCGGACAATCAGGTGAAAATCTGCGAATAGAGTTTTTCGACAACTGAGGCTGTTTTACTACATTGCTTTTCAAGAATCGGCATCCCTTGATTTCGGGAGGGAAACTGGCAATGATAACGATGAAAAGTAATGAAATATTCAGAAGCAAGGCAGGGCAGAGTCTTTGTGATCAGGCTTGAAGACGGAGAAATTGTCCACGAAAAACTTGAACAGTTCGTGAAGGATCATGCCGTTGAACGAGCCTCTTTTTTTGCGGTCGGCGGGGCTGACAAAGGCAGCCTGCTGGTTGTCGGCCCTGAAGAGGGCCGATCAAATCCTGTGATTCCGATGACTCATGAACTCTATGACGTTCATGAAATAACCGGCTCAGGAACCATTTTTCCTGATGATAAAGGAAACCCGATACTTCACGCACACTTCGCTTGCGGCAGAGAGGAGAGCACCGTCACCGGATGCATTCGCAATGGGGTAAAGGTCTGGCAGGTGCTGGAAGTCATCCTGATTGAGCTGCTGGAGAACACGGCAACCCGCCAGTATGACCCCAAGACCGGCTTCAAACTGCTTATACCCTGAAGAGCAAGCTTTATTCGATTACCGGGTCGCTCTCGGCCTCTCCGACCACCTTTTCGCCGTCGTGTTGACGGACGTTTTCGGTGTGGGATGACCTGAATTGCCTCTCCCCTGCTGTTTTGGCGCTTTCACCGGATGATGATCCATGAGTGGAAACGGGTGTTTATCGATAACTGGAATTTTTTTTGCAATCAGTTTTTCAATGTCGCGCAGATACTCTTTCTCTTCGGCATCACAAAACGACAGCGCGGTTCCTTTTGCTCCAGCTCTTCCCGTTCGTCCGATACGATGCACATAGGTCTCGGCAATATTGGGCATTTCAAAATTGATCACATACTCAAGATCATCAACATCAATGCCTCGTGCCGCAATATCTGTCGCCACAAGCACACGCGTTGTTTGTGCCTTGAAATTCTTCAAGGCTCGCTGACGCGCATTCTGTGCCTTGTTGCCATGGATTGCCTCCGCAGTAATATTGTGCTTCTGCAGAACTTTTACCACTTTATCGGCACCATGCTTTGTCCGGGTAAAAACCAGCGCCGTCTTTATCTTGTCATCTTTCAAGAGGTCTACCAGCAAGGCATTTTTATTGCCTTTATCGACAAAATAGATCGATTGATTTATGATTTCCACCGTTGAGGAGACTGGTGTTACCGATACCTTTGACGGGTGATGCAAGATGGTTGCTGCAAGGGTGACAATTTCAGGCGGCATGGTGGCAGAAAAGAAGAGTGACTGCCTCTTTTTCGGAAGCACGGTCAATATTTTTTTCACATCGTGAATAAAGCCCATATCGAGCATTCGGTCAGCCTCATCCAGAACGAGTATTTCGACATCGCGCAAGTGCAGAAATCCCTGATTGAGGAGATCGAGCAACCGGCCGGGTGTTGCAACAACAATGTCAACACCGTGAATCAAAGCGGCAGTCTGCGGGTTCTGATTGACCCCACCGAAAATCACGGTATTGGTCAAGCCGGTATGGCGGCCGTATGCGTTAAAACTTTCTCCTATCTGAATGGCCAATTCTCGCGTCGGGGTAACAATCAGACTCCGTATTTTTCGTTTCCTGTCATAAACTTTGTTGGCACTGAGCAACTGCAGGATGGGAATAGCAAATGCGGCTGTTTTCCCTGTTCCTGTCTGTGCACAGCCGAGCAAGTCGGTTCCCTGTAAAATAATCGGTATGGCTTCGGCCTGTATCGGTGTTGGAGTAGTATAACCCTCTTCCTGCAGTGACTTTAAAATTGGATCGATGATGTTCAGTGACTCGAATTGCATAGTGTCTTATTAAGTATTGAATTGAACGGTTACTGAGAGTAAGGTTGAAATGTCCCTGTAGCGGAGAAGAGAAACAGGGGATCTTTTTACAATGGGGGGATGTATTCTTTGCCGGCGGCAAAACGCGCTCATAAAGAGGAAAATCACACAGCGCCAATATAACTATTTCATCTCATATTGCGGCATATCCTTGGCAACACCGACTTCGCGTAAAAGATTCACGCTTTAGCGGAAACCCAGGCCGGGACATATTTCCACGCACTCTTCATTTCACGGTTGTGAATTCTCCATAGCGGATCGTACTGATGAACTAAAGCCCAGAAAGAGCGGGAATGGTTGAGATGAACCGTGTGACACAGCTCATGAACCATAATATGACGGATGAGATGTTCGGGCAAAAAAAGCAGTTTGTTGTTCAGAGTTATGACCCGGCTGGAGGTGCAACTCCCCCAGCGGGATTGCTGCAGGCGAACTTTCGCTTCTGCATAGTCGAAATCGAGTGATGCTGCAAGTTGTTCAAACCACGGCAACAGAAGCCGACCCGCACAATGCTTCAACCAGGAGAAGAGAAGTTTGCGACAAAGCGCATCATTGGCTACATCGCCGGAAACAAGCAGACCGTTTTTTGAACACTCCTTAATAGCAGTCTTTCCTATCGCCGTTTGAACATACTCCACCTCCCACGCTTCATCAAAATGGGGAAAGGCAACCGTACGGGGTAATCCATTATCCATGGCAGGAGGAGGCTCATCACGCTGAGCATCAAGCTGCGCCGCTGTCTTGCGTATCCAGAATTCATGACGCAGCAGCAAGTCTGGAATATGCTTCTTGTTGAACCCTTCAGGCAACACGACAATCAGTCCATCATGCGGAGTCATTTTCAACCGCGCATGTTTGGCCCTTGCACTGACCTGCACCGTATAGGGTGGGGGAAAGCTATCCTTACTCATCAACCAAGCGCGTTTTGTAAATCGGCAACAAGATCGTCACCATCCTCAATACCTACCGAGAGCCTGATAACGGTATCCGTGATCCCGGCCGCTTCGCGATGCTCTTTATCCATCGACGCATGACTCATGGATGCAGGATGCTCAATCAGCGACTCCACGCCGCCAAGGCTTTCGGCAAGCGCAAACAGCTTTGTGCCCGTCAGCACACGATTGACATCCTCGAGAGTGCCATCAAGCTCAAAAGAGACCATGCCGCCAAAACTTTTCTGCTGTTTTCTGGCCAGCTCATGCTGGGGATGATTCACCAGACCGGGATAAAACACCCGTTTCACCTTCGGGTGCTGCTCAAGGAACTGCGCCACCGCCAGTGCATTGCGCTCATGCTCTCTCATGCGAACCACCAGCGTCTTGATACCGCGAAGCACCAGCCAGCAATCGAAAGGCTGGGCGCAGGTGCCGAGCGCATTGACTGTAAATTTCAGCTTCGCATCAAGATCCTCACTGTTCGAGAGTACCGCTCCGCCAACCACATCGGAATGGCCGTTCAGATATTTGGTGGTCGAATGAACCACAATGTCCGCTCCAAGTTCGAAAGGCTTCTGCCCATAAGGAGAGAGAAACGTGTTGTCAACGATAGTCAAAAGGCCACGCTCTCTGGCAAGCGCCGACACGGCCGCAACATCAATAAGGTTCAGCAGAGGGTTTGAGGGTGTTTCAACCCAGACGGCTTTCGTCCGCTCATTCACGGAAGGGAGAATGTTTTCCGCCACCTGCATGTTCACAAAATGAACCTTGATACCGAAATGCTCTTGAACCGTCTTCATCAGTCTTGAGGTGCCGCCATAGCAGTCATCGGTACAGATAATCTCATCACCCGCATGAAAAATGCTCAGGGTCGAGGTAATCGCCGCCATACCCGTGGTAACAGCAACTGCCGATGAACAGCCCTCAAGGGCACAGAGATTGTCTTCAAGCGCCTTGCGGGTCGGATTGCCGCTTCTGGTATAGTCAAATCCCCGGTGCTTGCCGATGTCCTCAAAGACAAAGGTTGAAGACTGGTAAATCGGGGTCATAATGGCGCCGTAAGCCTTGTCGGGGCCTACACCTGCATGGATGGTATCGGTCTGGAAACTCATAAATACCTCAGTTAGAATATTTAAAAAGATAATACAACAAAAAAACCTCTTCCCTGATGAGCATGGAAGAGGTTTTTAATGTAATTCCGTTCTTTGTATGGCGCGTTTTGAGAGCAACTCGCCTGTTTTGAAAAGAGAAACTATAAAAAGCTCTTTTTCACTCATCGTTCTTCTGCTTCACCTGGCGTTAAACAACCAGATGCATAGAGCGCAAAAGTAGAATTTGGCACCGTGTTCCGTTTTGACAGGAATCGGTTGTCAAGGCTTCGCAGGGTCTAATCCCTCAGCCTTTCTTGATGACCAGTAATGGATAAAGAACGTTTTAACAATTGTTAATATAGGGATTGACGAAGAATAATACAAATGGCTCCGTCATAATTGAACCCCCTGCTTTTTTGCGATTTTTCACCTGAAGCGGTTCTCAGTGGCATCGGGATTACGGCTGAAACACGATGCCTGCTGGAATAACGATATCAAGAATCCTTAAGGCATGAGACGAATGAAGTTCCCGGAATTGATACCTGTGCCGGGTAAGACAACGTTAATTTAATGTCCTGCAACGTGGATATGGAAAACCCTTATCTTCAGTTGTTCCCGGCATATTTTCTTTTCAGAGAGATATATTGAACGAGAACAATCATCATAGAAATCACGTAACATAACAGGCCACCTGCAACCCCCAACCAGACTATATTTTGAAATGAATCAGTACAACAAATCATTCCAGTGGTAAAATAGAGCAACAGGGCTGTTACGACCATCCTCCATGACCAGCGCCATGCAAAAGGCCACCAGATTCGCTTGTCCCCTTTTTTCTGGAACGCCAGATGGCTATTTTTATAAGTGTTATCGCTTTCTCCTTCACTTTGATTTAGAAGTATCCTCCTCCATTCAACAGCAGCAACAATCAGCCTTGTAAATATCCCGGGATTAACAATGTTCATCATAAACAACGTCAATCTTGACTGATGCACCCCGTGATAGCTTGTTTTTTCTTTGTAGTAGGTCAGGAAGGCAGGTATGATCCACAAAAACAACGCAATCAAAAACGATAGAATCATTTTTACCGTGTCACCTGAAAAACAGGCATTAATGCCAAGGGTAATAATTATTCCGGTCATGAGAGCCGCAATAAAAGGGATACGAAAATAAGCCCATACTATAGCCTGTATATTCGCTTTCTTGACGTTTCGAAACTTCTCCGCATCCTCTTCTTTCCTCGGTTTCCTGTCAATAATTTCCCCGAGTATGTTTTTGAACAACTCCTTGTCTTTAAAATACATGAGGTGCGCAACGCCCGGCACGGCGTAACGCCGATAAACAACGTCACGGCCTTCTGTATCCGTTATATCGAACAACTTTTTATAGATCCTTGTTTTGTTTCTGGTCAGATCAAGATGATGACCGACAGGATCCTGCTCGTCACAGAAATTATAATGCCTTATGGTGTTGGATGGTTCAGGAAAGTCATACTGGCATTCAGCAGGTCTGAGCTTGTCGTACCGTTCGATCATCAAATCGAGATGCAGATAATTTTTGTGCCACATCACCAGATATTTATCGATGGGAGCGCCGAGAGTAATGAAATTTTTCACCTGTGTTCTCCAAAGAAGAAGCGGAATTCCTTCTGACGTCAATCCATGAAACAGTGGCGGTATTTCTGGTTTTGGCTGACTCATCAGTTTCTGGTCTCTGAATCCATCAAGAAAATGCTCCCAATATTGCTGAATGCTGCACTGAACCTTTTCGGCATGCTCTTCATTCAGCCACGCTTCCACATCATGAACAAAAGACTGGATTTTTTGTTGCTTTATTTCATCAATATCCTCTTCGCCTGGCAAGGGTGTTGTATAACCCGGAAACGGCAGACTTGAAAAAAATCTGATGCTTTCGGCCGAAGCCATTCGTATCTCTTCTTTCACAAAAGCATAGACAAGCGCATCAAAACTCATAATACCGCCAAGACTGTGAGCGATAATAGTTATATCGGGTTTCTGATAGGGTGCCGGGCAGAACAACCCTCCGTTAAGCCTGGCTGCATCAACCTCACGTTTCCGCCAATCAAGAAAGTCATTGAAGATGATCTTGTCGAGTTCGAGATGAAAATGCCGGACAGCCTCACCTCTCGTACGCGCATAATCGCCATACAGATGCACATCTCCGAGATAACCGTTAAAAATTGTCTTCACCATGGGCGCATATTTCAGCACCAGCATTTGTTTGAGTGGAACCGCCGTGTTGACAATTGATTCGAGCATCGGAACGGCCCAGGAGGGCAGCCATTCGGGAGGGGTAATGTTTTCGTCATTAAGACGATTGAGCATTGCCTTGGCCCACACTTCGGTCTCCGATGCAAAAAGCTCCTGATGACGCTGGAGAATATCCTGCCAATAAAGTTCAACAAACCGGAAGTTCTCACCGGCTGTTTCTGTTGCGTGTGTGCCGTCAAATTTTTCATCAGGCTTTTCCCCCTTGTCCGCTATCGGAATTCCCCGATATTCAGCCCAACCATGCTGCTCGGCTTCAGAACGTACTGATTGAGAGGATTGCGTGGCAGGAAGAATAATTTCATATTTGTCTTGTTTGTTCTGCCTTACCTCGGCAAACCGTTGAACAATCGGAGGAATTGTCTCGTTCAGCTTCTGTTCACCTATGCCATGAACAACAACAACGTAATGCCGGGGGGTTGAGGGAGATGAAATAGGCATATCAGTAATTCTCAAAAGGTTGAAAATTTCCAGACCTGTTTTTTTGTGTAATGCGTTTTTACATAATACGCAACTTTTTTCTTTAAAATATACAGAATGCCATACGGGGTACAAAACAAGTTGAACCGGCTGCTGATCCGATAAAACTTTATACTGAGCTTAAAAAAAAGTCCGGACTCTCCCTATGAGTATGCGCCGATGGTGGGTCCACGACAGGTGAAACAACGGTACCAATGCTAAACCCTTTTTTGAGAACTAACGCGAAAAATAAAACCCCCGGTACTTTCCGAGGGTGGGAATGGATATACTCAGAATAAGCCTTATTTAACAGTTATTTCTTTTCCCGTTTTTGGTTCGGGATTGATTTTAGGAACCTTTACTGTGAGCACCCCATTGTCAATAGGCTGCCTCAATTTTTTCAGTATCAACATTTTCTCCTACAGTAAAGCTTCTGCTCACGAATCCCCATGAACGCTCAACACGGTGATACCCTTTTTTCTTTTCCTCCTCATTCTGGCTTCTTTCCGCAATGATGTACAAAACACCTCCATCTAATGAAACCTTGATGTCCTCTTTTTTTACCCCGGGCATATCGGCTTCAATAAAAATTGCCCTATCATCCTCACCAATATCAACCTTAAAAGAAGGAGCCACTATAGAAGAAAATAATGGCGACACATTGTCATTAAAAACATCCTCAAACATTTTTAAGGGGTCCCGTTTAAAAAGTGTCAGTGACATGATTAATGTCTCCTGCTCTTGTGATAAAAATAATACGCCTTAAATCTGTTTAATAAACACAAGGAATACAAACAATATTAACTGTGAACGAAAATTCCCCTTTTTATTCCATTCTATGCCTTTTTCCCTCTTGCAGAAAAGACTGACTATATCCTCGGGAACAGAATAAATGTCAACAAATCTCCCCATCTTTGCATTTTGGAGCAAACTCTTGCAATAATGTTTCACGTCCTTCGACCGGGAACTCAACCCCATTCTTTAATATCAACTCCACCACACGATCACGAAAAACCTCATCATACAGTTCTTTTATACAACATTGCTACGCGCTCAAAAGTGTTCTGCTGGACTTCTTTTGCGGGCTTCTTCCAGACTGATATCCGGGTCAACCCCAAAGGACCTGCAACACGCTTTTCCCTCAAATCGAAACTTGAATCGCCATTGCTTGGATGCCGGGAGGATATCTCCCATCAAAGTACCCATGGTTTTTGGATGTACATAAATGTGCTTGTTCTGTACCAAACAATGGAAAAGCAAAAACCCCTGATTTTACAGGGGCTTAAGGATATCGTTGGATGGTTAAAAGGTGGAGATGGCGGGAGTCGAACCCGCGTCCAGAACATTGCTCAATAAAGCTGCCACACTCATCTCAGGTGTTCGTTGTTTCATGAACCGGTGCTACACCTGTAAAGTTTGGTTCACTATCCCTCTTTGTTTCACCCGCCTGCCTTTTCGGGCAAAAACAGTCGGGGCTTACTTGCGCGAACCGAAGCTCAAGCGCTGGTTATGCCATCCGGTGGCTTCAGAGTAAGCGCCTCCCCCATCGGACGATGGCTGATTAATTAACTTGTGCTAATCAGGCAGCCATTGCATACGAATAATCGTCTGCATATAATGTTGCATAGACTTCTTTAACGAGTCCATCCATGCTGAAACTCGGAGTGCAACTCTATCTTACATCTACCCTGTCGAAAGCCTGTCATCCCCAGAGTACAAAAAGACAATCTTTATATATACTTTTTAAGGCAATAGAACAACAACAATCACGTTAGATCCAAGCACCGCTGTTGATTTATTGTGCGATTTCAACAACACGCTACCAATATTTCTCCCCTCCGGGGCTTGGGAACGCCCACCAGAGTTCCGCGCCCAAATATCAGCCCAACTCAGTTCAGTCCCGGCAGTTCGGGTGAGTTGGCAACGAGCTGGTATTCACCGCCCTTGGAACGCACGGACCGGCTCCACATCCTTTCATAGGCATCACTGAAGACGATATTTCTCGATGCTTCAGCCGTATACCATGCACCTTCTTCAAATTCCGCTTCAAGCTGTCCGGCGCTCCAGCCGGCATAACCAAGAAAAAAGCGGATTTCGGAGGGAAGCATAACACCGGTATTGAGCAGGTAACTCAACTCATTTTTGTCTCCCCCCCAGAACAACCCCGGAAATATCTCGATTGAGTCGTCAATAAGATCCCCGCGTGAGTGCAGAAAATGAACGGTATCAATCTGCACGGGACCGCCCTGATGCAGACGCTCTTCTACCTCTTCAAAACCAGCCAGAGCCTCACACACCTTGAATTCCATAGGACGATTCAGAATAAAACCAAGCGAGCCGCGCTCATTATGCTCACACATAATCAAAACAGTCCGCTTGAAATTAGACTCAAGCATGTTTGCTGAGGAAAGCAAAAGCTTTCCTGCTGTCAGCTTTTCAAATTCGTTTACCATCATCTTCTCTCAGGTTTTTTGCTGCAAATAGTTGAGCAACTCCTCCGCATGGTTATCAGGACTGACTTTTGGCCACACATGTTCAATCATGCCCTGCTCATCAATAAGATAGGTCACCCGACTTGTTCCCATATACTCACGACCCATAAATTTTTTCATTCCCCACACGCCATAAGCCTCTACGATACTTTTTTCAGGATCCGAAACAAGCCTGAAGGGCAAATTATACTTCTCTGCAAACTTTTTATGCTTGCGTTCATCATCAACACTAACACCAAGAACCTCGACACCCACCGTGTTAAATTTAGGTAAATTATCACGAAAAGCACAAGCTTCCCTGGTGCATCCCGGGGTATCATCTTTCGGATAAAAATAGAGCACAACCTTGCGCCCCCGGTATTCTTCAAGGGTCACCGGTTTTCCATCCTGATCGTTTGCGGATATGGGTGGCGCGAGAACACCCTCTTTCAAAATTGTTGTTTGCATGAATAAAACTTATTCTATTAAAAAGCACTCTCTTTTTTATACTGCTGTTCTCTCTTTTAAATCCATTGCCACAACAAAAAGTTTCTTGATACGTAACCCATGAAACCTTTTTTATTTTGCCCTCTCTGCACGAATAAGCTTGAGAAGGCCATGATTGATGGACGTGATCGAATGTTCTGCCCCTCTTGTTCATGGGTGCATTATATCAACCCGCTTCCTGTAGCGGTCGCCTATACTGTAAACAAAAACAATGAACTTCTTGTGATACGGCGGGCTCATGAACCCGCGCTCAATGAATGGGCGTTGCCTGGCGGATTTCTTGAAGCCGGTGAAGAACCTTATGAAGGATGTCTGCGAGAACTGATGGAAGAAACATCGCTTAACGGTAAAATCGACAGCCTGATAGGCATCTATCATCGGGAGGTCGACATGTACGGATCGCTCCTTGTCGTGGCCTACAAAGTTATCGTTGTCGATGACACCATAACGATTAACCATGAACTGTTCGATGCAGGTTTTTATGCGCACCACCTCATTCCCGAAGTCCGGATACCTCTGCACCTGCAGATTATCAAAGATGCCGCCCTGCAGAGACAGCTTCAGGGTTAAGTTTCCCCATCCATTTTACGGATATACACAGAATTTCACTTATATTTTCAAGTTATTAAACATTTCCATCTGTTAATACCATTCTAAAAAAAGGAATCTTTACCAATGAATCCACTGAAACTCTTATCAGGAGGAGTGACGCTGCTTGCTGTCATGCAGCTCATTCCTTATGGAAAAACTCACGAAAATCCTGCGGTCACCGGTAAACCAAAGTGGGACTCTCCCCGGACCATTGAACTTTTTAACCGTGCCTGCAAGGATTGTCATTCGAACGAGACTGTCTGGCCATGGTACAGTTCGATAGCTCCCGTATCGTGGCTGACTCAGGCTGATGTCTCTTTTGGACGCGGCAAGTTCAATGTTTCTGAGTGGGGACGAGAGGGGAAAAATGAAGGGGAAAAAGCCGCTGGTGAAGTGCGAGAAGGTAAAATGCCTCTCTTTTTCTACCTCCCGGCTCACCCTGAGGCTAAACTGAATGCCGCAGAGAAAGAGGAACTGGTCAGTGGGCTGGTTGCAACGTTTGGAGAAAAAAAGAGTTCTGATAAGGATAAAGATTAATAAACCAGCATGAAAGTCCTGCAATTGAGGGGCTTCCTTGTCGGTAAAACTGTCTGGCAATTGTTTGAGCAATTTTTGTTATGAGCCCTTTGAGTTTTCCCAAACACGTCATTTCATCCAAACAGAACTACCCTCTGCATCTGGGACTGTTTCTGCTTACGGTGGTTACGACACTCTGGGCAGGAACATTCTGGGGCGGACACCCAGCAACGTTCGCCTCTGTCCCTCTTTTCATCAACTCCCTTGCCTCTGGAACATCCTACTCGGCTTCCCTGCTCTTCTTTTTAAGTGTTCATGAGTTCGGCCATTTTTTTGCATCGATGCGCCATCATGTGCGGGCAACTCTTCCCTATTACATTCCTGTACCGCCTCTGCCGTTCTTTCTCAGCCTGGGGACTATGGGAGCCGTGATAAAGGTCAAAGAGAGGATACCAGAAACGAACGCCCTTTTCGATATTGGTCTCTGGGGGCCAATGAGCGGTTTTGCTGTATGCTTCGGGCTTCTGGTGTTCGGTTTTTTGAATCTTCCGCCTGCCGACTTTATTTATTCGATCCATCCTGAATACATCACTCAGGGCGGCTTACAAACCCCTGTACCAAGGGGCACCCTTATCCTTGGCAAGAATCTTCTCTGGATAGGACTTGAATATGTTCTTGCGCCGAAAAACCTCCCGCCGATGACCGAAATGTATC
>Ga0194037_1002159_pt1 | contig 13395 bp, 10 predicted proteins | sample JunL306m_MetaG_FD_148653 | JGI IMG/M metagenome (GOLD analysis project Ga0194037, IMG submission 148653) | Anoxic zone freshwater microbial communities from boreal shield lake in IISD Experimental Lakes Area, Ontario, Canada - Jun2016-L304-6m | ecosystem: Environmental > Aquatic > Freshwater >...
CATACACATCTAACCGGAAAAATTGATGCACAAGGCAATAATTGCCTTGTAAATGTGGTAGATATTACTGAGCGAAAAAAGGCAGAAAAGGAACTGAAGGAAACTAAACTTCTTTTGCAATCGAGCATTGAAAGTCAGAAGGAGATGATTATCATTTCCATAGACAAAGACTATAACTATCTTTATTTTAATGAATTGCATAGAGTTGTTATGACAAATCATTATGGAAACAAGGTTATGGTAGGAATGAATATGCTTGAAAACATAACAACTGATGAAGACAGGAATAAATTCAAGGCTAACTGCGACCGTGCATTATCAGGAGAAAATCACACAGTTATTGAAGAATATGGAGTTTTGAAACGAAATTTTTATGAGGCCCGATACAATCCAATTGTTAACGACGAAAATGAAATCATTGGCGTTACAATATTTTCCGAAAACATCTCTAAAAGAATTTTAGCAGAAACACAACTTAGAGATAGTGAACTTTTTGTTAAAAGTATAATTGATTCGCTCACTGCTCATATCGCAGTTTTAGACCACAATGGAGTTATTCTGGCAGTGAACGAGGCTTGGAAAAACTTTGCAAAAGAGAATGAGAGCACATATCAAACAGATTATCTGGGAGTCAACTATTTACAAACCTACCAAAATTCGTACAAGAATGGTGATATAAATGCACTGACTACTATGCAAGGAATTCGTGCAGTGATAGATGGTTCGCACACACAGTTCAATACTGTATATCCATATCATTCACCACATAAAGAACATTGGTTTACACTATCGGCAATACCACTTAACAATTCAAGTCGCAATGTGGTGCTTATTCATCAAGATATTACTGAGCGCAGAATGGCCGAAGAAACATTGCGCAACAGCGAACTGCAACTAAAAAAAGCCTTGTTGGCAAGTACCGAATTAATTGATTCAAAATCAACTAACATCGATTTTGAAAAAATCAATAATACCATTCTGGAAATTTCGGGCGCTATATGTTCCGTTTTTAATCTATACGACGAGAAGGAGGCTATTTTTACTACCAAGGCCATTGGTGGATTTAATAATATCCACAAAAAAGCATCAACTTATTTAGGGTTTGAAATTATCAATAAAACCTGGAAATTGGATCCTGCTCTTGAAGCAAAAATAAATAATAATATATTCCATGAATGTGGACCTTTCCACGAACTAATTGAAGATTATATTCCCAAGCCAATTGTTAGAATTATCGAAAAAACTTTTAACATGGGTAATATAATAATTGTAAGGGTAAAAATCAACAATGTAACGATAGGTGATGTCACTTTACTTTTCGCGAAAGGTAAAAGCATACTAAACAAAGAAATAGTTGAATTATATGCCAATCAAGTGGGATTATTTATCAAAAGAATTCAGACCGCGGCATCAATCAGGGAAAATGAGGACGCATTGAACAAAGTGCTACTTGCAAACAATGAATTTATAGAATCAAACTCAGATACTATTGATTATGGAAAAATGACTGACAGTATTTTGTCACTGACAGGCGCGAAATGTGTGGTGTATAACTCGTTCGAAGACAATGGCATAGAATATAAAACGAAGGCCATTTCGGGATTCATGGATGTGCGTAAACTTCTAACATCGTTATTGGGTTATGAATTGATAAATAAAAAATGGAAGTACGATGATGTAATGTCCAGTAAAATAAAGAACAATGCCATTACAAGGTTTAAATCATTACGTGAACTTACTGGAATAATACCCAAACCTATTGCTAAATTGATAGACAAGACTTTTAATTTGGGAGAAGTAGCAATAGCCAAAATCAATATTTATGGCAAAGATGAAGGTTATTTCACACTATTTTTTGGTGGTGGCAATTCTATACAAAACATAAGAATAGTAGAGCTATACAACCTTCAAGCAGGACTTTTCATCAAACGCAAACAAACTGAAGCGGCTTTAAAAAGTAGCGAGCAAATGCTCCAAAATATTCTTGAACATTTTCCAGGGGATGTCTTTTGGAAGGATACGCAATCTACATTTTTGGGTTGTAATAGCTCATTTGCAAAATCGGCTGGTTTAGATAACCAGACCGAAATAATTCAAAAAACTGATTTTGACTTAGAACGCACCAAATATGAAGCTAACAATTTTCGTGACGAGGATTTTGAGGTAATAAATACTGGAATTGCTAAACTGCACATGGAAGAAATGCGCTTGAAAACGGATGGCAGCGTAGTTTGGAGTGACACAAATAAAATTCCACTCAAAGATTCTGAAGGGAATTTGATTGGATTGCTGGGAGTAGTAACCAACATTACTGAACGTAAATTGGCACAAGATGCGCTTAAAAAACTAAACGAAGAGCTTGAAGGCAGGGTAAAAAAGAGAACGCTGGAGTTGGAAAAAACGAATAATTCACTCCAACAAACCGAAGTTATGTTTCGGACTGTGGCGGACTTCACCTACGGCTGGGAATATTGGAGGAGCGAATTGAGTGAAATTGTATACATGTCGCCATCGGTTGAAAGAATAACGGGTTATAAAGTGGAAGATTTTATTAGAGACCCAAAATTACTTGATTTAATCATACATCCAAATGATAAAGAACTTTGGGAAAACCATATTAAAGGTCAAAATAATTATTTACAAACTAAAAAACACAGAGAACTGAAATTTAGAATAATCACTAAAAACAATGAAATTTGCTGGATAGGTCATGTCTGCAAAAACGTTTATGTTGATGGTAAATTTCAGGGAACAAGAGTATCTAACAGAGATATTACAGAAAAAGTAAAGGCTGAACATGAACTTTTAAATGTTACTTTAATAGTTGAAGAGCGCGAAAGAAATCGCTTTTCTAGTGAACTTCATGATGGTATGGGACCATTACTTTCTACCATAAAATTGTACTTTCAATGGTTATCGGAAACAACCGATGTAGAAAAAATAAAATTCATAACCGAAAAAGGCAACCATAGTATTGAAGTGGCTATACAAACAGTACGTGAAATATCACACGGTTTGAGTACGCTTTCCTTGAATAAATTTGGATATGTAGATTCGTTAAAAGATTTCTGTGAAAGAATTAATGCCACTCAAAAAGTAAAAATTGACTTTACATATAATTCTAAAGACAAGTTTGGAGTTTTCTTGGAAACAACACTTTACAGAATATCTACAGAACTCATTAAAAACACTTTAACCCATGCAGATGCAGCCCAAATTAAAATAGAATTTCATTATTATGTTGACAAAAATAAAATCATATTTACATATACCGACGATGGAATTGGGTTCGATTTTGATGAAAAAGACAATTCAGGAAAAGGGTTGGGATTATTGAGCATCCAACAAAGAATTAATAGCGCAAGGGGAAAAATAAACTTCAAATCGAAAAAAGGAAGTGGAATGAAAGTTAGCATTGATCTGCCTGTGGATTATGATTCCAATTGAAAATCACAAACCTGAGCATTAAAGTTTTAAATTAATCTATAAGTTTTTATAATACAAATGAGTATCTGATATTAATCTTAAAGTATTAATTTTGCAGTCTAATTTAAAAAACTAAAATTATGGCAGAAGATAAAAAAGAACCTTGGCTAAATTATTTGGCCTTAACCACAATTATTTTTGCAGTAGCAGCCACTTTGTCCACATTTAAAGGTGGTGGATATTCTACACGTTCGGTGTTAAGTCAGGAGCAGGCTTCCAACAAATGGTCCTACTTTCAAAGCAAAAGTTTGAAATTGTATCTATATGAAACACAGAAAGATTTGCTGGATTTGGAGGTAAAAAGAATACCTAGCAATGAGTCGGCAACCAAATTGGCGTATCAAAACAAGATGCAGGAGTATGAAAAATCGATAAAAAGATACGAAACTGAAAAATTAGAAATAAAAAAAGATGCCGAATCTTTTGAATTGAAACGAGACGAAGCCCAAGTACATTCACAGGCATTTGGAATGGCGGTAATTTTCTTGCAAATATCGATATTGCTGTCGTCAATTGCAGCATTGATAAAAAGGAAATATATTTGGTATTTAGCTTCAGCTGTTGGCGTTGTAGGTTTATTTTATTTCCTGAATGGCTTTTTGCTGTTCTTATAAACCAATTACTTTCGACAAGAAAAAAGATAACCACAATAGGAACAATAGTTCAAATTGCTATACTTTTTGGTAAAAAAATATCTTTTTTGAACGCGAATAACACAAATTACCGCAAATTTTAAATGAAATAATTTTTGATTTGCGTTGTTTTGTGTCATTTGCGTTCCAACTTTTTTTGTTCAAGTACAATCAGGTTTGGTATTAAACCAATCTACATCATATATCCAATTACAAATCAACATTTTGGCTAAAGCCGAAGACATATCCTCATTTTCCTCCAGCTAAAGCTGGAGTCTATTGAAAGAAGTGCGACTAATATATTCATTATCAATATTTTTAATGTTAAGCTGAAGCGAATAAATCAATTGCCACCAGCTTAAGCTGGAGGTAAGAATAAAAATTGTACTTTTGTACTTCAATTTTCCATTAAGACTTTGCACGCAAAGTATCTACAACAAAGCTCTATAAAAACACAATGGCCAAGAATAAGAAACCGCATCCAATTTTCGAGAACGTAACAATTACCGACATTGCCGCCGAAGGCAAAGCCATTGCACGTGTAAATGACCTGATTGTTTTTGTGCCTTTTGTGGTGCCTGGCGATGTGGTTGATTTGCAGGTTACGCGCAAGAAAAGTAATTTTATGGAAGCGCGTCCCATTCATTTTCACAGCTTTGCCGAACAGAGAACAGAAGCTGTGTGCCAACATTACGGAATATGTGGCGGCTGCAAATGGCAGATTCTGCCTTACGCTGAACAAATTCGCTACAAACAAAAACAGGTGGTGGACAATCTCACACGCATTGGAAAGATTGAACTGCCCGAAATCTCCCCCATTATTGGTTCTGCCAAAACAGAATTCTACCGCAACAAATTGGAATTTACTTTTTCCAACAAACGCTGGCGTACCAACGAGGAAATTGCTGAAGGAAAAGTATTTGAAACCATGAATGCTGTGGGGTTTCATATTCCCGGCCAGTTCGACAAAGTGTTGGACATTGACAAATGCTGGTTGCAAACCGAGGATTCCAACGAAGTGCGTAACGAAGTGCGTAGTTATGCCTTGGAACACGATTTGAGTTTTTTCGATTTGCGCAATCAGGAAGGTTTTTTGCGTACCATGATGGTGCGCACCACTTCTACCGGCGAATTGATGATTATCATGATCTTTTTCTATGAAGATAAAGATGCTCAGGATGCTCTCCTACAACATATTGCCGATAAATTTCCACAAATAACTTCCCTTTTATACGTCATTAATTCCAAAGCCAACGATACCATTACCGACCAGGAAGTATTGGTTTTTAAGGGCAATGAATGTATTTACGAGGAAATGGAAAGTTTGCAATTCAAAATCGGCCCAAAATCATTCTACCAAACCAATTCCGATCAGGCTTACGAACTTTACAAAGTGACCAGGAATTTGGCACAACTCACTGGCAACGAATTGGTGTATGACCTTTACACCGGAACAGGTACCATTGCTAACTTTGTGGCACACCAAGCCAAGCAAGTAATTGGAATAGAATATGTTCCAGAAGCAATTGCCGATGCAAAAGTAAATTCGAAACTCAACAATATTGAGAACACCTTGTTTTACGCAGGTGACATGAAGGATATTTTGAATGCCGCTTTTATCGAAGAACACGGAAAACCTGATGTAATCATCACCGACCCACCTCGCGCAGGAATGCACGACGATGTGATTAACGCCATACTGTTTGCAGCACCTGAGCGCATAGTGTATGTGAGCTGCAACCCAGCCACGCAAGCCCGCGATTTGAGCTTGCTCGACGGAAAATACAAAGTAGCAGTAGTACAACCAGTTGATATGTTCCCACATACGCATCATGTGGAAAATGTGGTGCTGTTGGAAAAAAAAGAATGAAAGCGAATGGAAGAATGAAAAAATTTAGGAATGTAGAATTGAATAATTGCTAACCGCAACGTGGTTAAACTTGATTAACCATGTATGAAATACTTGGTTATAAAATTTATGGTTTTTGAGATAAATGGTTTTTGATTGATTTCTATTCATCTAAAATGTAATTATTTATGTCTGTTACTATACGAGAAGTTTCGTCCAAGAGCGATTTAAAAAAGTTTATTTGGTTTGGCATCAATTTATACAAAGATTGCGAGTTTGCAGCACCGCCATTGATGATGGACGATATGCTTAATCTTAGTAAAGGGAAAAATCCAGCACTTGATTTTTGCGAAGCAGCCTATTTTCTGGCATATAAAAACGATAAAATAGTGGGTAGAATTGCTGCCATTATTAATCCTGTGGCAAACGAAACATGGAACGTGAAAAGCGGGCGGTTTGGTTGGATAGATTTTATTGATGACGAAAAGGTGTCAAAAGCGTTGTTGGATACTGCCAGCAATTGGGCTAAAGAAAAGGGCATGAGCTCCATTCGTGGGCCATTGGGTTTTACCGATTTCGACCACGAAGGAATGCTGGTGAGCGGATTTGATAAAAACGGAACATTGGCAGCCATTTACAACTATCCGTATTACGCACAACATATTGAGAACAATGGTTTTGAGAAAGATGCAGAATGGAATGAATATCTTATCCCAATACCAGACAATTTTCCTGAAAAATACTTCCGCATAGCGGATATTGTAAAGAAAAAATATGGATTGACCGCCAAACAATTCAAAAACCGGAAAGAGGTGGTGGACAATTATGTAGGAAAGGTTTTTGATTTACTCAACCTTTGTTACAAAGACTTGTACGGTTTTTCAGAACTAAACGAAAAGCAAAAGAGTTTCTATATAAAACTCTATTTCAGCTTTTTCCGAGTTGATACCATAAGTATTGTTGTGGATAATAAAGATGAAGTTGTAGCACTTGGAATAGCCATGCCAAGCTTCACAAAGGCATTGCAAAAAGCCAAAGGAAGTCTTTTTCCGTTGGGTTGGTTTTATATGCTTCGAGCTTTAAGGAAGAATGATATAGTAGATTTGTACTTGATGGCTGTACATCCAGATTATCAGAGCAAAGGCGTAAACTCATTGCTTTTTGCTGAGCTGATGCCACGATTTGCCAAAAATGGTTATAAATTTGCCGAAAGTAATCCCGAATTGGCAACCAACACAAAAATGTCATCACAATGGGGTAGTTTCGAGCACATTCATCATAAATCGAGACAGGTTTTTGCAAAGGAAATATAGCCCCCTAGTCCGCCAGCTGGCGGAGAACTATGCAAGTATTGATTATGATTGACTTTGACTGAAATATTAAGAAATAAATAAAGAATTGCATGTGGATTTTGATAGCTATCGGGACTATTCTTTTTTCTTTAAATTTTTCAGCACTCATTTTCAGGACTTGAATGCAACAAACTAAATATCGTTTTTATCAACTAATTATTATCTCAGTTGTTTCACTGAATATCATTGGTTTATTATTAGAAAAGAATGACGCGTAAATTTGATTTTTTGGTTATTGGTGGTGGCATGGCGGGCATTAGTTATGCCCTGAAAGCAGCAAAATATGGTTCGGTTGCATTATTGAGTAAAACCAATTTGAGCGAATCCAACACTTCGTATGCTCAAGGCGGAATTGCCTCGGTAATGTATGCACCGGATAGTTTCGAGAAACACATTGAGGATACGCTAATTTCGGGCGACGGACATTGCAACTTGGCAGCCGTGGAAAAAGTGATACGTGAAGCTCCTTCCCAAATAGAAGAATTACTCAATTGGGGAATTAATTTCGACAAAAACGAACAGGGTTTATTTGATTTACATCGCGAAGGTGGACATTCCGAACACCGCATCCTGCATCACAAGGACAATACTGGCTACGAAATTCAGGAAAGTTTGATTCGTCAGGTGAGAGCCAATACGCAAATTTCGGTGTTTGAAGATTATTTTGCCATTGAACTACTCACACAGCATCATTTGGGTCAAATAGTTACACACCAAACAGCTGATATTGAATGTTATGGAGCTTATGTACTGAATCAACGCACCAACCATATTCATACATTTTTATCCAAAATAACATTGCTGGCTACTGGCGGAATTGGCGGCGTGTATGCTACCACCACCAACCCGGAAATTGCTACTGGCGACGGCATAGCCATGGTGCACAGAGCACGTGGTGTAATTAGCGACATGGAATTTGTGCAGTTTCATCCCACGGCTTTGTATCATCCTGGCGAACGACCAACTTTCCTGATTACAGAGGCCATACGTGGTTATGGAGCTGTGTTGCGAACGCAAGATGGCAAGCAGTTTATGCAAAAATACGATGAGCGTGGTTCGTTGGCGCCCCGTGACATTGTGGCACGTGCCATAGACAATGAAATGAAGTTGAGAGGACATGATTTTGTTTATCTGGATGTGACAAAAATGGATGCAGAGGAAACAAAATTGCATTTCCCCAATATTTACAAAAAATGCTTGGAATTGGGCATTGATATCACAAAAGATTATATTCCAGTGTCGCCAACGCAGCATTATTTGTGTGGTGGCATAGTTGTTGATTTGAATGGTAAGTCGTCCATCAATCGGTTGTATGCAGCTGGCGAATGTTCGTGTACGGGATTGCATGGCGCCAACAGACTAGCATCCAACTCGCTGATAGAAGCCATAGTATATGCAGATGCAGCAGTGAAAGATGCAGTTAAAATCATTGATACGTTGAGATTTAACGACCAAATTCCCGATTGGAATGATGAAGGTACTTCGCTCCCCGAAGAAATGGTATTGATAACGCAAAGTTTCAGGGAAGTGGAACAAATTATGAGTGCTTATGTGGGCATTGTACGCTCCAATTTACGGTTAATTCGTGCAATGAACCGACTTGAAATACTTTATCGAGAGACGGAACATTTGTTCGAAAAATCAGTAGTGTCACGCGAAATATGTGAGCTGCGAAATGTGATTAGTGTTGCGTATCTCATTATCAAACAGGCTCTTTTGCGTAAGGAAAGTAGAGGACTCCATTTTACGGTGGATTACCCCGCTCCTATGCGAAATGATAATTAAAACACTTTCAAAACTTATTCTCATGAAACAATTTAAAACCCTTCTTATAACATTGATTTTTGTAGGACTTACCACTGCTCAAAACAATAGTAGGGTGGACTTGCGTGGTGCTGCTCAAAATACGATTGTAAAAATTGATGCTTCACAAAACACTTGGTCCAAAGGAGATAATGATAGCCCTACAGGGGTTAACTCACAAATTACTGGAACAGAAAATGTTACATTTAGTTCCAATCCTGAAGGTATATTTGTTACAATAATAAGTGGAACTAACAAAATAAAACTTTTCGCACTCACTGGCCAATTACTTCTGAATGGCGACTTGAGGCAAGGCAGCTTTTTTATTCCAACCCGAAAAGGTATTTACTTCTTAAGGGTAAATAATAGGAGTTTTAAGGTGATATGTAAATAGCTGGTAGATAGCAAGTAGTCGGTAGATGGTAGATTGTAGTTTGTAGAAAGAAAAAAAAGTAAGAAGTCAATAAAAAAGTAGTAATTAGTTTAAAAGCCTGAAGGGCTTGAATGTGATTAGCCATAGGTAAAACCTATGGATGGGGGTGAAACCTATGGATGACAATGGTAGAGAAATTAATAAAACATATATAGAATGATTAAACATATCGTTTTTTTCGGATTGGTAGATACAGCCGAAGGCAAATCAAAAGCAGAACATGCACAAATAATTAAGACAGAATTAGAGAATCTGAAAAATCTAATTCCAGAGATTATCAAAATAGAAGTTGGAATAAATCATCCAGATGCTGCACAAGGCAATTCCGATATATCTTTGTATTCTGAATTCGAAAGTTTTGAAGCTCTTAATACATACATTGAACATCCTGAACATAAACGTGTAGCGGCCTACATTGGGAAAGTGAAAACGACCCGTGCAGCTGTTGATTACGAAGTATAACCTGACACCAAAGTCGGAGTGCGATTCCAAGTCGCGCCCCGACTTTGATATTTTCGCACCCCGACTATAGCACTTAAACCTGAATAAAAATTATGGAAAATCAATCAGTAAGAAGAGCGAAAGAAGAGGATATTGATTTGATTCACAATATACTGGACATGGAACCATTCAAATACAATGATGAAGTTCCGTACGAAAGGTCGTGGATAGAACAATTGGTAATGAATGATCGTTGCCTAACATTGGTCTATGAAACTGAAGGACAGATGAAAGGCTTTATCAGCGGTGAAAAATTGGTGAGTGGCGGAATCATGATTTGGTTTTGTGCCGTAAAACCCGAATTTCAAAACAGCATTGTTGGCATTAAGCTTTATCAGGAGTTTGAGAAAGTGTGTAGCGAAACGGGGGTAACTTCCATTCTAGCCTATGGTTACAAAACTTCTGCCGATATGCTTGACCGACTAAACTTTTACTCTAACGAAATGACTTATAGGGAGTTTTATAAGCCCTTGCAGGATTGGGAATAACAACTCTATTGTAGTTCATTTTTTCTTTAGTATAGAGATAAAATATCAAATGGAAATGTTTTGGACAAAAATAAAAAAAGGTTCTACATTTCTGTAAAACCTTTTTTTATTTTTGTCCAACTGGGCTTGAACCAGTGACCCTCTGTTCCGATATTTATCGGGAGAGTCAGGTGCTACTAACTAGTTTTTCAAGGAGTTCAGGATATCTAACCAAATCGTGAAAGTATTTTGTGGACTTCTTAGATTTTATTTTCCTTTCTAAACGTATAGCGTGTGAATAATCTTTGCTTGAAATAAATAGAAACAACTTCCAATCATGAGCAGTGGATGTAAACCTATTCTTACCATAAGTACCTAAGTTGTGTTTTTCTATCCGCAAAGAAACATCATCTTGAGTTGCTCCAATGTAAAACCTATTTATATTTTCACTAAATATAATATAACAGCCTATCATAGAATAGATTTAACGGAAATTCTTCAGACAAAGATAAAAAAAAGGTTTTACATTTCTGTAAAACCTTTTTTAATTTGTGGGCCCAACTGGGCTTGAACCAGTGACCCCCTGATTATGAGTCTCTTACTATATATTGTCATATATTATCAATGACTATCTTTTCTTATCAATTGTTATCATCCAAGTTGTTCTATTTTAAAGTTTTATCATTGTTTATCATTAACAAATTCTTGACTTGGCGTATCCCCAACAAAGACAATTCACAACTGTGGTTTTGACTCATTTTAATCAAAAAAAACATACTTAGCCCCCTAATCTTAGTTTTTTATGACTCCCCCTACCGTACCGCGCCTTAATAGATTAATTACCAATAATATATAGGGGGTGACAATCTCAAAAAAGAAATATATCCAGTTTTTTTCTCAGAAACTGAAATCTACCTAAAATGTCGAAATAAATTTTCGGGTAAAAAATCATAAGATCATGGGATTTAAAGATTGAGGTAATTAAACTCAACCTTGATAATAAACCATTACAGTTTATATTATAAATCCTGTGAATTGTTATTCTTCACATATGAATTGACATTCATCTAAAGATAATGGAGTAAATTCAATTTTCACTTGTTTAAAATGTATTCATATATTTTATGAGTTAAATCCTTAATTCCATCAGCAATTTTTCCTGTTGTTACATTTGCATCAAAATTAGTTTCTTCATAGACAGTTGATAGTATTATTAAACTTTTATCTGTTTTGATTTGAACTGCTATTGAAATTTTATTTGCAATATTAAAACCATAATCACTAAATTCTTTATTTGTAATAAAAACTTCAACTTGATCAGTAGAACTAAACAAAGTTGAATCTAAATCAATAGATTTACACTTCTTGTTTCTGTCAATTACAGTAGTAACATTCATAATTTGATAATCTTTATCATCATAAGTTTGTAAAGTTTCAGTCCTTTTAGGCACAATCTTCTGTATGACAGTTTTATCATTAATTTTAATTTTCTTATAACTAGAGTTTATACTCTTCTTTATTTCAAAATTTATCTCTGAATTTTCAATTATATTAAATAATGGAGTGAAAATCTTTTTTCTGTCCTCCTCCTCATAATTATTTATTATTCGGTTGACATTCTCCTCATCGTAATTTACATCAAGAACATCTTCTTTGTATTTGTCTCCAACTTTAATAGCCCAAACTTTCATTTTAGAGTTTTCAATTGAATTTTTCATTACACTATCAATCGACAATCCTATTTCAAAACTACCATATTTAAGATCAACCATTCTAAAATCTAAGTCTGGTAATATCTTATTAAAAGTATTGTTTAATTTTGTTAGGTCAGTGATGTCGTATTTGAATTCCTTTAAAAAATCAACTTTTAAGAAATTTTTAAACGACAAAGACAAATTCGATAATAATGTGTTGACGAGTTGATTAAGTCCAATTGTATCTGCATATTTTTTATTACTTGGTGCAAACTTAATATAAAATGACTTATCTCTTAAAAACTGCAAATATGCTTTTCTTTCATACTCTTTAATTATATCATAATAATATGAACTTTCAGAAGGATTGTAATTTAGAAAAGAGTCCTCAGACGGAAGATAATTCTCATCTATAGAATCTGCTTGTGTGATCTTAACGTCAACAATTTCACCACTAAAGTCTTGTTCAATAAGAATGAACAAATTTGGATTATTTTCAATAATACTTTTTAGTGTCGACTTCCCTGTAATATATTTAATGATAAAATTCATTTCCACTTCAAACAGTAGAAAAATATCTGAATTTTCCAATGAATCAACTAAATATAAAAAGAAGTTCTTATCATTTCTGATATAATGAGTTAAGATTGGCTCATCTAAAAAAATTATATCTTCAATTTTTCTAAAACTTTTTAAATCAAAGACTGTTTTTTTTATTTCATTTTCCATTGTCTTCAACTATTGTAAATTTGTCATTAAAATCAAAATCAACTTTAGGATAAAAAGTATAATGGTTTTTATTTTGTGAACTGTGTTTGATACCATCATTATCTGTTAGTTTACCACATGCAACTGCCATGTAATTAACTTTTTGATTTTTCTTCTTTGATAAACTTTTCAAAACATCATTTGCTGATTTAATATCTATAAATAATGACAAACCCCACGCTAAACAATTATCTTTATGTTTTGGTTTTTCCAATGCGGCATATATGATACTCCCCAAATCTTGGACATGAGGTTAAGATGAAAAATAGTATTATCTTTAAACAAAAAAAATCATGTCAACATCAAGGAGGAAATTCAGTAAAGAATTCAAATCAAAAGTAGTTTTAGAGTCGTTAAAAGAGCGTGAAACATTAGAAAGCTTAGCCAAGAAGTATGAACTTACACCAACT
>Ga0194037_1002160_pt1 | contig 13393 bp, 10 predicted proteins | sample JunL306m_MetaG_FD_148653 | JGI IMG/M metagenome (GOLD analysis project Ga0194037, IMG submission 148653) | Anoxic zone freshwater microbial communities from boreal shield lake in IISD Experimental Lakes Area, Ontario, Canada - Jun2016-L304-6m | ecosystem: Environmental > Aquatic > Freshwater >...
CGGCACCTGGAGTGCGTGATGACGCTGCGTCGGGGCTCTTCGTAGGCGTGCGGGTGACCGCACGCGCGTTCTGACGAGCGCGTCCACTGCCGCCGGCGAGTCTGGATACTCGCGGTCCACGTCCGCGCTGACTGGCGGTTGGATTAATATTTCCGCCAGGCGATACGGGGCTTGCGGGCGGCGGCGGGGCGTGCTTGCCTGAGGTTTGCCCGGCTGACATGAAAACCGAACGCGCCGACATCCTGTTAGTTCTGCGTGGGCTGAGTGATTCGCGCGAGCAGGCCAAGCGTCTGATTCTGGCCGGCGAAGTCCGATGCGGTGACCATCTGGTTGAGAAACCCAGCGCCAAATTGGCCGCCGACGCGGCGCTGACGGTCAAGGACAAACCCCGCTTCGTCGGGCGCGGCGGGCTGAAACTCGAAGCCGCCCTCGACGACTTCCAGATTCACCCCGCGGGCTGGGTCTGTGCCGACATTGGGGCCTCCACCGGCGGCTTCACCGATTGCCTGCTGCAGCGCGGCGCGCTGCGGGTGCATGCGGTGGATGTGGGAACCAACCAACTGGTTTGGAAATTGCGCAACGACCCGCGGGTGGTGGTGAAGGAACAATTCAACGCGCGTCACATGGTCCCGGAGGATCTCGGCGAGGCCGTGCGGTTGGCGGTGATGGACTTGTCGTTCATCTCGTTGACCCAGGTGTTGCCGGCAGTGTTTTCGGTGTTGGACGGGCAGGGGACGGTTGTCTGTTTGATCAAGCCCCAGTTCGAACTCCAGCGCGCGGACATTTCCAAAGGCGGCATCGTCCGCGACCCCGTCCTCCATCAGCGCGCGGTGGACAAAATCCGGCGCTTCGTCACCGAGGACCACGGTCGCGAATGGCGTGGCCTGATCCCGTCGCCCATCACCGGCATGGATGGCAACCAGGAGTTCCTGGCGTGGATCGGTCTTGGCTCATGAAAAGTTTGGGGGGCATCTCAGTGCCGCAGTCGCAGCACCGTTTCCGTTAGTGAGCGGATCTCGCCGTCACTGAGGGTTTCGTGGCCCGGCATGTCAGTGCCGGGGCGGCCGAACTTGATCAGGCGGGCGACCCGCAACTCAAGATTGGCGCCCGGGGAGGTCGACAGGAACGGTCCCGTGGCGAGGTTGGCGGGCGGCTTGGCGAAGTTGCCAGCCAGCGGGCCGTTGCCCTCGCCGGTGGTGCCGTGACAGGCGGCGCAATTGGCCGCAAACAGCACTTTGTCATCGAAGCCGGCAGCCGCATCGGTGGTGGCGGGCTGCCAGCGGGCGGCTTGTGCAATCACGTCGGGGGCGGCGTGCGCGCCGGACTCTTTGAGATATTTGACCAGATCGTCGCCGCGGCCGTCCTGGAACAGGTGCGCGTAGGATGGCATCGGGCTGCCGGGTGCCAAAACCCGGGGCTGGAGGAAGTGAAGCTTGAGCCAGGCTTCCGAGCGGCGGGCTCCTACTTGCGAGAGGTCCGGCCCCTGGCGGCGGTTGCCGATGATCACCGGTTGGCCGTGCAGGACTTCCGCCACGCTGCGCGCCGGCCCCCAGATGGTTTCATCGGGCGAGGCCGGCCGCGAATACTGAGAGTGGCAGTGGATGCAGCCTTCGGCGAGATAGACCTGCCGGCCGCGGTCCCGCGCCGCAGCATGAGCCGGCGGCTTGCGGACGTGGCACACCGCCGCGACTAACACCACCGCGGCCACGGCCAGCGCCGGCCGCCACAGCCGCCGGTTGGATCGAACGGTCATGCCGATCACGACGATGCCCGCCACCGCGACGAAGCCCGGCGGCACCTGGTTGAGTGATTGGGCCATGCCGACGCCATTGGCGGATCCGAACCAGCCCGCGATGGCAAACAACCCGGCCGCCCGCCAGGCCGCCGGGCGCGGGCCTTGCGCGCCGCTGAACCATCCCGGCCACGCCACCAGTGCCGCCGAATACAACGACACGCCCGCCGGATAGAACCACCCCGCCAGAACGCGGGTCGAATCGGCACCGAGCGCCAGCGCCGCCCCGGCTAACAGCATCCACGCCACCCCCGGCAGGGCCGGCGCGCCGCGCCGCGCCAGCCACAGCCCGGCCACACCGCCCAGCGCGAGGTGCACCGCCGCGTTGCGCCACAGCAGGCCGGCGCTCCAGGTGCCGGCCTTCAGCTCCGGCGCGTGTTGGATGATGAAAAATGCCGCGGAATCCAGCCAAACCAGGGCGGTGAAGATCAGCAGCGCGCTTCCTAACGGAAAAACCATGGCGGTTTCGCGGGTCTGCCACCCGGCGCGCGCGGGCACGGCGCACAGGCCGGCCACTGCGAACCCGGCACCGATCCATGACTGCGCCCCCGGAGCTTGCAGGAACACCGCCGGCAGGTTGCAGCACGCATAACCCAGCCCGGTGCCGAGGCCCACCCAGGCCACCCCGCACCACGCAGGCAGCAGCGCGGCCAGGCTCACGGTGGCCGCGCCCAGTGCGGCACCTGTGGTGATCGCGATCAGCAGCAGCCCGGGCAGGGCGTGCGTCACCGGGGCCAGCGCGGCGGCCAGAGCCGCCACTCCCAAAGCGAGCCGCAACCGGCCAGGCGTCACCCCGCGCCAGGCGGCGCAAAATCCGCCGGCGATTCCGGCGACCGCCATCAGGCCGAGGGCGGTTCGTTCCAGCAGCAGGCTGGTGCCAGCGGCGCGCAGCAGCTCGATGAAGGCAAACTGCGCGAAAATCAAAAAGAAGCCATAGACGGCAGCGACGCTGAGCGCGGCGCGGATCGCCAGCCAGTGGCGGCGGGTCATGTGGTCCTCCGTTCCCATAACCAACCCAGCGAGGCGGCTAACATCAGCTCGCCGCAGTGCGCGCGCACCATCCAGCCGAGGGTGCGCCACGGTGCCGGGGTGGTCATCCACGCCGGACCGGCGCCCTCGCGCCAGCCCAGCACCGCGAGGGTCACGACCATCACCAGCACGGCCAGATGCCACGCCGCCACCGTGGCGCTGTGGCCGAGCCGCCGGCGGGTGAGCAACACGATCAGCAGGCCGCAAAACGAGCTGGTGAATCCTGCCATCGCCAGGTGCGAGTGCGCCACCAGCCCGTTGGTGAATTTCAGCCGGTCGAGCACCCCGGGCTGATACATCAGCAGCCCGCTGGCAACTAACACACCCCACCACCCGAACATCGCCAGCCGCCACACCCGCGAGCCGTCCGGCCAGGCGAAACCGGCCCAATCCCGCGGCAGCCACCAGACCCACGGCAGCAGCAACAGCATCGAGGCGATTTGACGCGCGTCATGGTGGGTGCCGCCGAGGGCTTCCATCACCGCGAAAAACAGCCATGAAAACCCGAAGAAAATCCAGATGGCGCGCGACGGGCCGTCGCCGAGGCGGGTCGCGGCCGCCCGCGGCAGCACCAGCATCAGCCCCACCACCGCCAGCGCCGAGCCGAGCAGGCTGGATCCGGTCGGCCCGCCGGTGGTGCGGTCGATCGGCGGATAGACGGCGGGCGAGGCGGCGAACAGCAGCGCCGCGGGCACCAGCGCCAGACCAATCAGTCCCACCCGCGTCCAGCGCCTGCGCGCCGGAGTCCAAGCTCCCTCACGCTCTTGCCAGGCCGCCGCCAGCACGCACCACAGGAACATCATCGCCGCCAGCAAGGCCCACAGCGCGCCGCCCTTCCAATCGAGGAAGAGCTTGCCCGAGGTCACGCCATGGAGCCACTGCCAGATGCCGACCGCCAGCGCGCCCGACCAGGCCCACACCGCGGCGGGCCCCCACGCCGCCACCCGGCTGCGGTCTACCTGATAGATCGAGAGCAGCCAGGCGACCAGCGGCAGCGCGGTCCAGCCGTAGAGCTGGACGTTGAGATGCGCCGGCACCCAGCGGCCATAGCTCCACTCGCCGAGTTGCCACGCCGGATGGAGCAGCAGGAATGACAGATAGAGGCCGACCGAGTTGCCGGCCACCAGCCAGCCCAGCGCGTGCGTCACGGCGGTGGCGACCCCAGCTCCTTCCGGTTGGTGTGCGCGATGGGTCATCCTAAGGAGGAAAAACAGAACCGCGGATGGACGCGGATAATAAAAGGTTGATGCCTACCAGCGGCCGCTGCTGCAGGGTGATGGTTCCGCGCGATCCGCCAAAAGCAGTGGGGCCAGTGCCAGGCGCGGCTCAGCTATACGACGATTCGACGCGGTGGGCGACGTCGCGGTAGCTGTAGTCGACCTCGTAGATTTGCTTGAAGCAATCCAGGGCGGTGGCTTTGTCGCCCATTTCGCCGTGGAGGATGCCCTTTTCATAGAGGACTTCCTTTTTGATGTGGTCCATGGTGTGGAGGTCGGCCAGGGCGTCGGAGAGTTGTTTGATCGAGAGGTCGAACATGCCCTTGGCCTTGAAGGTGCGGCCTAACATCAGCAGCACTTTGGTGCGGATGTGGGGGTTGCGGGTGGACTGCTGGAGGTGGGGGATGGCCGCGCTGTAATCGCCGGCGTTGTAGAGGGCGGTGCCGAGTTCGAAGCGGAGTTGGGGGTCGGTGGGGTTTTGATCGACCCTGCGCTGGGCGTCCTGGATTTGTTCGGTCAAGCGGTCGGCCCGGCGAGCGGCGAGGGCGGCCTGGAGGTCGAGGTTGTCGGGGTCGGCGGCGGCAGCGATTCCGAGGTTTTTGAGGTCCGACTCGATGGCGCGGTCATTCATGGTGGCGGCCTTGGAGGCCAGGGCGACGTCACCGACGCTGAGCGAGTGGGCCCAATGGTAGAAGGTGAAGGCGTTGTGCCAGTCTTCGAGTTGCTCGTAAATGCCGGCGAGTTCCTTGACGGTGACGAGGTGATTGGGATCGGCATTGTAGCGTTCGATCACGGTGTCGCGGCGCACCTCGAGCTGTTCGCGGGTCAGGCCGGTGCGCGAGGCTTTTTCCAGCTCTTCGACCTGGGCGGAGTCGCGCATCAGGTCGCGCATGTTGGCGTTTTCGTCCCACTTTTGTTTTTTCATGGAGGCCCTGGCCGAGGCGTCCTTGGAGCCTTTGATGGCGGCGCCGTCGATGGGGTGGTGTTTGATGATGTCATTATAGACCTCGGAGGCGAGGAGCGGGTTCTCGCGGTTGAGGTAGAACTCCGCGAGTTTGTGAAGGAGTTTGTTGTTTTCGGGGCTGTATTTGCGGATCGTCTCGAGGGCGAAGGCTGCGGTTTCAAACAATTCGAGTTTGACGGCGACCTCATGGAGCAGGTCATTGGCCTGGTCGTTGAGGGGGTCTTTTTCGAGTTCTTTTTCAATGAGTGGGAGGGTCGCGGCGGGATCCTTTTTGGCTTGGCCATGGAGTTTCATCACGCCCATGCCGCCGCTGGAGCGGCCGAAGAGTCCCTTCTTCTTGGTGCCGCCGCAGAGTTCGAGTTCACATTTGCGAAGCCGCTTGCGGGCCTCGATGAATCCCGGGCTGTCCTTGAGAACACCCTGCAACAGCTTGATCGCGTAGTCGTAGTTCTTGCGCTCGATGGCAGTGAGAGCATTGAGCCACAGAGGTTTGAGGTTCAGAGGGAGTTCTTTTTCGGTGATCTCAGGCATGGTTGTGAAGCGAGTTGCGTTTTTCAACTGCCGGGGCAGGGGTCTAGGGGCGGGCAAGATGAAGTGTGGGTGACGGCTTGGCAAGCGCAGGTGATGGAGAAAAACCGTCGATTGTCGGATGTTGTGTTTTTTGGGATTGCTGGTTGGGCGGGGATGGGTTACCCAAGCGGCGCAGATCAAGCGAGCGCTTGATTTGTGAGTATTATCCCCAGCCAACATGCCTCCGCGCCCAAAAAAGACGGGAAGACGTCCGTCCCGCAACCGCAATCGATATGGACCGCCCAAGCGTTCCTCCAAAGACGAGGAAGAAAAGGCGGTGGAAGTGGATGGCGAGATTTCGTCGGTGTTGGCGGGAACCATGTTTCGGGTGAAGCTGGAGAGCGGTCACGAGGTGTTGGCGCATATTTCCGGCAAGATGCGCAAGCGCTTCATTCGCTTGGTGGTGGGCGACAAGGTCAAGATGGAGATGTCGCCCTATGACCTGACCAAGGCGCGGATCGTGTTCCGGATGAGCTGAGCCAGAGCCGAGGGCCGGCAGGCGGCAACGCAGGGCGGATGCCCTCCGCGATCCCGTTCCGGTTGAGATCGGACATGGTTCTGAATAGGGTTGACGCGGCCCGCCGGATTTGGTGGAAATCAGCCACCGGTAGTTACTACGCGTGAGATCCTTGAGGCCGCGCTGGACCCTACCCGCAAGTATTACGGCATGCCCAACACCCAAGTTCATTGGCTCACCACTCCCGAGGAATTTGTCCCTTGGGTGGACGCATGGCGGGATTTGCTGCGCCGCAGCATTGCGCCGCCCACCCCGTTTCACGATCCGGCATGGATCCTGGGTTGCTGGCGCTGCCCACGCAATCGCATCGCCGTCGGGTTGATCTCCGAGGGCGAGGTGCTGCGGGTCGGGCTGGTCTGCAATGCGGAGTATGATGCCGGCCACGCGATGTTGGTTCCGGTTCGCACGCTGGGCTTCACGCCGCACATTTCGGCGGCCTATCCGGCCCGCTTGGTCGCGGTTGCCGACGACCACCCGCCGACTGAAATCACGATTCTGCTTGAGCGCGCGTTGCGCCACTTCCACTGGCAGGTCATGTTCCTGCATTGCCTCAGGCCGTCCAATGCCTGGCTGGAAGCCGCCGTTCTGGCCACGGCCAATGTCAGCGGCTGGCGGATCCGGCCCGGCGAGGCCTCGATCGACGCGTTTCTGGACACCACCGGCGGGGCGGCGGGCTATCTGGCCAACCGCGCCAACCAATTTCGCGGCAACCAACGCCGCGCCCGCAACCAGCTGCTGGCCATGGGGACCTTGACCGCCGTCGAGGTCGCCCGTGGCGACGTGCCCAACGAGGCGATTGAGGCCGAGTTGATTGACTGCTTCAGCCGGTGCTGGCAGCGCGATAGCATCAGCAGCCCGCTCCACCCCACGATGCGGCCACACCTGTTCCGGCTGCTAGCGGAAATGCGCAAGGAGGGTTTGCTGCGCGTCTATTTCCTGCGCCTCAACGGGCAGGCCATCGCTTTCGAGTTCGGTTTTGTGGATCGCCACCCCGGCGGCCTCTATTATGTCTGTGCCCGCGGCTACGACGATGCGTGGAAGCGCCAATCGCCCGGCAACCTGCTCACCGAATTGACCCTGGATGACACCGATGCCGCGGGCCTGCGCGGGATCTACCTCGGTCCGATCACGCTGGGTGCCGACAACGGCTATAAACAAACCTGGCTCACCGCGGAGTGGGAGGTGCGCACCCTGATGCTCATCCGTCCGCGAACGATCTACGGACTGCTGGATTCCTGTTACGAGGGATGCGCCCTGTTCCGCAAGGTTTGGTGGAAACTTGAGCTTGGGCAACGTCTGCGCCGCCTGTTTTGGTTTTTCCACGGTCCTACCGGGTAACCTGGAAGGGAAAATGAGAACCACTGATTTCACTGATTAAACTGATTTTTAATAGGTTACAACTTTGGTGTCGCTCCCCTAAAAGGTGAACCCAATAACTGATAGTTCGATTTCAGTCTTTCAGTGAAATCAGTGAAAAATCAGTTCAATCAGTGGTTTGAAAAAGCCAGCCCGCCGATTCGATTTTCCTTTGTAGCACCAGAACCCGGCGTGACCGGGTGTGGAAAGGCAAGTAACTGCCAAAAACTCACCGCCGAGTCGCAAAGGTCCAAAGGAACGCAGAGCCATGTACTACTCCTGTGAACAAAAATCATCCTTTGCGAGACTCTGCGACTTCTGCGGCTTTGCGGTAAATCTGGAAGTTAGTCGGGAGGGTTAAGCGCAGCGACTGGCTCAATCCTCGGTCCGTTCGGACGGGCCGCCGCGGCGCTCGATGACGATGTCGCCGAGCAGGTCGCTTTGGCGGACCACGAACTGATTGAGTTTCATGAGTTCGAGCAAGGCGAGGAAGGTGACGATGACTTCGGCCTTGGTGGTGGCGGATTGGAACAGTGCCTCGAAGCGGCGGGACTCGCCGGGCTGGAATTGTCCCATGAGTAACTCGATTTTGTCGGAAACGGTGAACCGATCATCGATGATATCGCCGAAATCGTGGGACTCCTCAAAGCGTTTGAGGACGTTTTGGAAGGCGCGGATCAGGTCGAAAATCGAGATTTCGGCGAGCGTGGGCGGTTCGGGCTCGGGCAGGTCGGAGGCATCCGGCTGGAGGGCGAAGCGGCCTTCCTGTTCGATCGCGCGCAGCGAGAGAAATCCGGCGGCGTCCTTGAATTTTTTGTATTCGATGAGCTGGCGGATGAGTTCCCAGCGCGGATCGTCCTCGTCGGCCTCTTCGTCGGGCGGTTGATCGACGCGAGGCAGCAGGGTGCGGCTTTTCAAATACATCAAATTGGCAGCCATCACGATGAACTCGGAGGCGAGGTCGATGTTGAGCAGTTTGAAGGTGTTGAGGTAATCGAGATACTGGCGGGTGATGCGCTCGATGGAAATGGCTTGGATGTCGACTTCATCCTTTTTAATGAGGTAGAGCAGCAGGTCGAGAGGACCTTCGAAGATTTCAAGGCGGACTTTGTAGTCGTTGGCTTCCACAGGCAGGGTGGTAAGGGATGAGGGATTCGGGAGCGAGGCAAATTTCACTCGCGTCAGCGGCGGAGCTGGGCTTTACTCTCGGCGCTGCAAAGCGACCCGAATTATGGATTCCGAGCAATCGCAAAATTTCAATGAACGTTTAAGTGCGTGGGTAACCAACCAAGGGTTTTGGTTTCAGCTGCGGTATTCCATGTCGGGCAGTGGCATCAAGGGGCGGGCGATGATCCATTTGTTGCAGCTAGGCTTCCGGGTGCTGGTGTTCCTGCTGGTCGTGGCGGTGGCGATCTGGGTTTATCTGGTCAAACGCCCTGATTCGTTGAGTTTCAGTATCGGCCTGCAGGACAAACTTCAGAGCGCGCTGGGGGCCAAGGCTCTTGAAATGAGGGGGGCCAAGCAAACCCAGGGCCAGCTCGATATCCAACGGTTTGCGGCCGAAGGCACGCCCGCCACGTTTTTCTCCAGCTTGGAGGTCAAGAACGTTCGCTGCCGGATGGGGCTCATCGACGGCTTGATCGGCGTCTGGAAGCCGGGCATCATCTCCGTCGCCAGACTGGATATGGATCTGCGCGCGGGTGCGGACGACACCGATACCGCCGCCAAACTGGCGGCGACCTTTTTTGGCCAGTCGCCCAAGGTCGAAGTGCAGTCTTTGGAAGTGATGGATACCACGGTGCGCTGGGGATATTCCGAGCGGACTGAGGGTGCGATTGAATCGAGTGCTTTGAAAATGCAGCGCACGCCGACCGGCTGGCGGATGAGCTTCAAGGGTGGGTCGTTCCATCAGAATTGGCTGGGCAAGCTGGAGGTGGTCAACCTGGTGGTGGCGTGCAATCCGGATGGTTTGGTTTTCGAGAAGGCCGAGATGAAACAGGGCAAAGCCACCGTGGATTTCTCCGGCCTGCGCTTGATCGGCGGCGAGCGACCGCTGGTGCAAGGCACGGTGAAAATCCGCAATCTGGTGCTGGAACAGATTCTGCCGGCGGCGCTGCTGAATTTCATGGAAGGGTCGTTTTCCGGGGATTTCCGGGTGTCTGGTTCGACCAATTCGGCGGACGGGGTGGGGTTTGAGGGGCAGGTCGTGCTGGATGGCAAGGATTCGATCACCTTGCGCGAACAGATTCCTTTGCTCAAAGCGTTGTCGGTGGTGGACTACGCGCGGAAATATCACCGCGTCGATTTCCACGAAGGTTCGTTCCAGTTGAAAACGCTGCGCGGAGGCTTGGAGGTGTCCGAAATCAAGATGAAAGCGGACGAATTGATGACTTTGGACGGGAGAATGACGGTGCGGCTGCCAACCCAGGAGGAAATTCAGGCGGCCACTTCGCGCGGCGCGGGCTCGGACACTTCGCCGCTGTTCGGTGGCGATGACAAAACCGCGCAACTGGAGTCCTCGTTCACGTTGAAGCGGGCGGCCCAGGAGGCGCGCCGGATCAAAGAGGGGACACAGAACGCGGAATCGCTGTCGCTGTTCGACCGCCTGGGCATGGCCATCGAGATGCGCCGCTTGCAGAGTCAAGCCGCCGAGCGCATGTCCCGCATTCTGCGCTACGAGGGCGAGTTGCGGATCACACTCATCGGGGACGCGTTTGAGCGCGGGCGCGAGCTGCAGGCGCGCTATCCGGTGGATAGCGCCACCGGCCGCATTCCTTTGATCGTTCCGATCGAGGGCAGTATCTACGACCTGACCCTCAAGCAGGCGGAGTCGATCTACCAGCAGGGCCAGCGCTAGGATCAGTCGTTGGCGTTGAGACCGAGGTTGCGGTAGATTTCACAGGTGGCGCGGCTCTTGTTCAGGGTGTAGAAGTGGATTCCGTCCACCCCCTGATTGAGGAGGTCGGCGCATTGTTCCGAGGCATAGTGGATGCCGATGCGTTCCACGGCTTCCGGGCTGTGGTTGGCCCGATTGAGGGCGCGAATGAGCTTGGCAGGGTATCTGGCGCCGCCGGCCAACTCGGCCATGCGTTTCATCCCCGACAACGAGGTGACCGGCATCACCCCGGCAATGATCGGAATCTGAATGCCAGCGAGCCGGCAGCGGTCGCGGAAATCCAGAAAATCGTGGTTGTCAAAAAAGAGCTGGGTGCAGATGTAGTCCGCTCCGGCGTCCACCTTGGCTTTCAGGTAATCGAGTTCCAGCATCCGGTTGGGTGTGGCCGGGTGGCCCTCGGGGAAACCAGCCACCCCAATGCCGAAGCCGCGCAAATCGGGATGCTCGCCCGACTCATTGAACTGACGAATGAAAGCCACCAACTGGGCGGCGTAGTGGAAGGCGCTGTTGGAGTCATCGTAGTTGGCCGCGTCTTGTGGTGGGTCGCCGCGCAGCGCGAGGATGTTGCGAACGCCGGCGGCGGCGTAGCGTTGCAGGATCGCCCGCACTTCCGCGGCGGAGTGGCCGACGCAGGTCAAGTGCGGCACGGCCGGGATCGAGGTGGTTTGTTGGATGCGCTCCACCAGATCGTGGGTGAGTTCGCGCGTATGGCCGCCGGCACCGTAGGTGACCGAGACGAACGACGGGTGGAGGGCTTCGAGTTCGCGGATCGTCTGATAGAGATCCTCCCATGCGGGGGCGGCCCGCGGCGGGAAAAACTCGAAGGAGAGCGAGGGCTTGGAGCTGACGAGGATGTCGCGGATATGCATGACGGTTGGGGTGGTGACAAACTAGGGGCGGGCCGGCCCGGAAGTCGAAACTTTTCGGGATGGGCGGAGTTTCTTTCTCGATAGTTCCGTGGACCGGAGCTAAACAAGCTGTGATTTCCCATGAAAACAATCCCTGTTTCGTTAATTGTCGCGGGCATGCTGGTTCCGATCGCCGCTCTCGCCCAAACGGGTGCGGAGGGTTCCCGGCCCGCGCCGACGGCGGGTGACGGCAGGCGTGGCCAGCGCCACCCGTTTGAGGAAGTCTGGAAGAATTCCGACAAGGACCACGACGGGTTTCTCTCGAGGGAGGAATTCGACGCCATGCCGCGCATCCAGAAACTGCCCGAAGAGCAGCGCTTGCGCATTTTCACGCGTCTGGACAAGGACGCGGATGGCAAGCTCAGTCGCCAGGAGCTCGCGCCGCTGGCGCAACCCCATGAGGGGCAGGGCCAGCCGTTGCAGCGTCTGTGGGAGTTGGACCTGGACAAGAGCGGCGGCATCAGTTTCGAGGAATTCAAGGCTGGCCCCCTGGTCAAAAAATTGCCGCCGGAACGGCAGGCCGAGCTCTTCCAACGGCTGGATAGCAACCATGATGGAGTGATCACGCCGGAGGACAAACCGGAGCAACCGTTCAAGCGCGAGGGCGGCAACCCGAACGGACCGCGCATGGACCCCCGCCAAATCATCCGTCGGCTCGATCAAAATGGCGACGGTGCCTTGTCGTTTGACGAGTTCCGTGTCAGCTGGCTGGTCAAGGAGTTGTCCGAGGAACAGCGCAAGGCGGTCTTTGAGGCGCTGGATCAAAATCACGACCAGCAACTGACCCCGGCGGACTTTCCTCCACCCGCACCGCGTGACGAGCCAGGGCCAGCCAAGCAAGCACCTGATGCCCCGCCCCCGCCGCCAGCCCAGTGAGGGTGAGATCCGTGTCTCGTGGCGCGGGTTTGGGACGGAGTGGGTCGGTTCAGAGTCCGCCTGCAGGCGGGACTACCGACGCTGGAAGCGACGTGGCTCGTGGAGGTATGTAGCATCAGAATCCTCGCTGAGCCGGCGGTGGAACCGGGAGTAACTTTGGCTGCCCCATGGAGCGCGGGCTTCAGCCCGCTGAGTCCGGGCGGGCTGAAGCCCGCGCTCCGTAGTCAAATGGCCAAGTTAGTCGGGAGTGCCGCCTTCAGGCGGAATTTTTCGTCACCCAGTCCATCGGGTTGTCGGGCCATGGGTGGCGGGGGTAGCGGCCGGCAACTTCCTTTTTCATTTGGGCGTAGCCGGTGGTCCAGAACCCGTTGAGGTCCTTGGTCATTTGCCAGGGTTTCTGTCCGGGGGTTAGAATGTGGACCAGCAGCGGGACGCGGCCCTGGACCAGGGTTGGGGTCTCCCAGACGCCGAACAGATGCGAGACGCGCAGCGAAATGAACGGGTCCTTGCCGGGTTGATAGGTGATCTTGGCGGACTGGCCGTTGGCAAGGTCGATGCGCTCCGGGCAATAGGCGTCGAGCGCCGCGCGCTGGGCGGCGCTGAGCCAGTCGCGCAGCACCCGCCAGACGTTGGCCTCCTTGATTTCCTTGTAACTCACCGCACCGTGGCAAATCTGCGCGATGGCGTCGGCGCGGTCGTCCTCGGACCAGCCGGGCATGCCAAGTTCGGGCAGCGCGTTTCCTAACAACGTGAGCCGGGCGGTCCATTGGTCCACGGTGTGGTCCCAGTTTTTGAGGACCAGCTCGCCGGATAGGACGCGGGCGGCGAGGATTTCCGCGGCGCGGTCGAGGTTGATGCCGTGGTCGCTTTCCCTGGTGGCGAGCACCAGGTCGCGGAAGCGGGTTTCCTTGCGGGCGACGACCCGGCGGCGGGTGTCATCCCAGGCCGCGCCGTCAGTGACGGATAGGTCCTCGGCGAACAAGTCGGCGAGCCACGCCGGATCGATGGCGGTGGCGCGGCGGAGGTGGACGATGATGTCGCGGGCCTCGACTTCGGTGATTTCGGCGGCGACGAAGGCGGCGGCGGTTTTCACGCACGAGTCGTCGTCGAGTTTGCCGCGGCGGTTGCCCACGAGCCGGCAAGCCAGCGTGCCCTGGTTGAAGCGCATCGCGAGTTGGTCGCTGAAGGAGGCGAGCATCGCGCGGCCGACGGCGTGGCGGCGCGCGCTGAAGTCCACCGCTTGCCAATCCCAGCCGAAGCGGCGAGCC
>Ga0194037_1002163_pt1 | contig 13386 bp, 14 predicted proteins | sample JunL306m_MetaG_FD_148653 | JGI IMG/M metagenome (GOLD analysis project Ga0194037, IMG submission 148653) | Anoxic zone freshwater microbial communities from boreal shield lake in IISD Experimental Lakes Area, Ontario, Canada - Jun2016-L304-6m | ecosystem: Environmental > Aquatic > Freshwater >...
AGTCCTGCACATCGGCTCGTTCGTACTCTGAGGCAAGCTCAATGCCTTCATCTTTGCGATACCCTGTCGCCCGTGAGGTCACCACAAAAAAGGCCTTGCTGAAGCCGCTGAAGGCGTTGTCAATCCAGCGGCACACCTCTTTTCGCTCATCGACAGTGCTGATTTCATCAAGACCGTCAAGCAACACCAGTGAGCTGTCATGATTCAACCAGTCATTGAAAACTTTTGCATCAATGGTTTGATGATGCTTTTCTGACCATCCGGCAAGGGTTGCTGGCAGTTTTTCAGTGCAACGCCCCTCCTTGTCGCGAAGAAGATCGCGCAAGGGCAGGTAAAAAACTTTGACTGGAGTGCTGAATCCAAGCTTTGTGTAATCCTCAAGCGCACAAAGGGCATAGTACTTGAGAAGCGTTGTTTTGCCAGCGCCAGGGTCACCGATAACGAGAAGCATCCGGCGACCTCTCCGGTCGTGGAAAGCCTGCTTCATGATCTCGTCGGGATTGAGAATATGTTCACTTCCCTGCATACCGCCCTCTTTTGAGACAAGGCCACCTCTCTCCTTGCTGTCGGAGAGGCGCAAGGGCACAAATGTGTCGTTGTTCAGGTTGACCTTGATGCTCTCAACACCGGGAAGCCCAAGCATGCGAATGGAACCCAACTCTTCTTTGAGGATTGTCTGATAACGATCTGCCGAAGCTTTATGTTTTTTGTCATCGGGTTGTGTTGTTCCCTTGCCACCAGGAAGTTCGGTATCGGTTGTGTGAAAAACAAGTCGAAGATCGAATATGGCTTTAGCAGCCTTATCCTTGAACTCCTCAAGGCTGTTGAACTCGGCATAAACACGATGAACCGCCGAATCGGGCCCCATCTTCTTCGCCCGCTCACGGAAAGCATTCAGCTTCTTGCGATTTCCTTGCTTGGTTTCAATCTCGGATTCAAGAACAAGATGACCAGCTCCCATGAGAAACAACAAAATTGGCCGCCCAAGACTTACCGCTTCGTTGAATTCCAGTTCAGTGATTGAAACATTACCAGGATTACGTGTGGAACATTTTGGAATCTGGCCAAGCTTCTTTGCGATGATGCCAATATAGACGGCGCTATCCTGCACCATTTGCAACGAAGAGCCGAGCACATCAACGCCAGACTTGGCAGAATCATGCTCCATCACAACCGACTTAAAGTCCGAACTATCAATAAGTTTGATCAACGCAGCACGATGCTCCTTCAAATCAGTGAAGGTGCTCGAAACCATAACTCCCTTGAAATCACGCGGCATAGTGGATGTATCGTTTGGCATCATAGTTAGTTGACCTTATAAACTGCTTGCCCTTGTCAATCAAAAATGAAATAAATCCCGTTCACATAATCAAATAATCCTTACAATTACTGTCTGAACCCTGATTATGCTTGATTCCCATGATTGCTTGATTTTTTTCAACTGCCCGTATCACATAATCAAGAAATCCCATAATCTTTTAATCAAGGTTCAAAACGATTTTTTCATCAGCGGATTATTGTGAACTCTTTTGAATTGCAGACTTTTTGAACCGAAATTCAGCAGTAATCCAATTTCCATATTATATGCTTCGAGATAGTTTATGGCTTGCGCCAGATGCACATCTTCCAGATTAACAAGGGCTTTTATCTCGACCATGATTTTTCCTTCTACAAAAAAATCAACTCTTCTTGTACCAATATCATGGCCTTTGTATTGCAGAGGCATCTCTTTTTCTCTTTCATAGGCAATGTTTTGCAAATTCATCTCAAGGGATAATGCTCTTTGATACACCACCTCCTGAAACCCATTACCCAGATGCTTATGCACCTCCATGGCCGCTCCAATGATTTTGCCTGTCAACTCCTCATATCTCATAGCCATACAATCAAAACAATTTTTCTGTCTGAACCCTGATTATGCTTGATTCCCATGATTGCTTGATTTTTTTAACTCCTCGTATCTCATAATCAAGAAATCCGATAATCCTTTAATCATGGTTCAAGACTGTCTCGTGCAGGGTATCAATCGTCGCATAGAAGGCACGTGCGGCCTTGCCCAAAGCTGAATCCGCTTCGAAAAGCCGGTCGCGACCCTGCTCGGCTTGCCTGGCGCTGCTGTCGTCGTGGAAAAAGTGACTTCGAGAGGTTATCAACACCCGATTGCCACGCGGATTACGACCGGGATTGGCAGTCGGACGTGCCAGTTGGCAGAACTGCTCTTCGACGCTGCGCCCAGCCTGGGCAACGCCCATTTCATCGAAACTGTCGAGCAGGAGCACTACGCGCCCGGCTTCGAGCAGGTGCAGCACGATCTCTGGATTGAGTACGGTGCGCAGTTCGGTTTCGAGATGCTCGCGAATCAGGCTTTCAAGCGAAATGGCATTGGGAAACTGGCGCAGGTTAATCGCAATCGGCACAGGACTATCTGGATTGTTTTCAAAGCTGCGGGCAAGTTCGTAGGCAAGCCGATCGACCAGTGTGCTTTTGCCGGTACCGTCCTCTCCAAGCACCAGCCACAACCGGCTTCCCGCTCCCGAAACCCATTCGAGAGCATGAGGTAACATCAATACCGGTTTTTCGTCAGGCTGCTTTTCCAGTCGCAGATACTGGTCAACATAGTTGCCGGCAAGGGCACTTGCTTCATAGCGCTGGCGGATGCGGGCAAGGTAGGGCGAAAAGTCGAAGAGGCTGCGTTCCAGTTCATCGTAGGTGAGCGCCTGAATACCCTGTTCTCGTGCAAAGCTTCGGGCCGCCGGGCTGAAGTCGCGTGCGGCAACCACCATTCCACGAGCCTGCATCTCTCTGGCAGTAGGGCCATCGAGCCAGGTTTTGAAGATCTGCACGGTCTCTTTCGGGATGACGCTTTGATGATCCTTGCACTCAACCAGATAGAGTTCTTCGCGCCCGAAATCGGCACGTTTGCGGGCGACAAGATCAACCCGGTTGCTGTCGATCAACTGTTCCCGTTCGACGGTGTAACCAAGCAGACGCAAAAGGTGGGCAACACGTTCTTCAAAACTCTTGCCTTGCTCATGGCTATCCTTGTTGCTGCCGACGACCAGGTCGGGACAGGCCTCGTCGCTGGGTTGGACCGATTCGCTTCCGGCAATAACCTGTTGTCGCACCTTCTCGATTCGACGTTCCAGATCGTTATAGGCTTTGGCTACCGAAGTGTCGGGGCGTGTTGCTGCGTAAAGTTCTTCCGTGAAGAGCAGACGCTGATCAAAAGGGATGGTGACCAATTCTGCAGGAACCAGGCCAAAAGCCTCTTTCCATATCTCCTCCCCCTTGGCTCGCAATTCGGGTTCATCAGCAACCGGCGACGCAACCAGTAACCGAGTCAGGGGTGGCAATGAACCTCGCGCTGGAATGCGCCCCTCGCTGGCCGGTTGAAGGGCTTGCCAGACTTGGGCAAGTCCTCTGGTATTCTGCCTGCCGTAATTTCCGACAAGAACGGTGGCGTGTGGCAGCAGGACGGCAAGAAGCCCCCCAATGTCGGTAATGCCAGCACCGGAATCAAGCAACACCGTTTCAAATCCAGCCTTGCCAAAAGCATCAAGGATACCGCGAAAGAGCGCAAGACCGCTGTCGAGATCACGGACCAAAAAATCATCCCAGCGGATGCTCTGGAAAAGCCCTGCGAAATCTTTGTTGTCACCATAAGCAGGCAAGATGAAGAGACGATCCCGCTCAGGTGTCTGGCAAGCCAGTTTGACAAGTTTGCCAAAATCAGCTTTGTTCGATGCTTTTCCGGACTCCTGCCATGCAATCATCCATTCAAAAAAACCCTCTTTGACAGGTCTGGATGGTGTCAGTCCCGGAATGTTGTGCAATCCCGGCGCTTCAATATCAAGATCCCACAGCAGCGTTTTGCCTCGCCTTGCACAAAGAACACCAATATTGGCGACCAGCAGGCTGCGCCCGACGCCGCCCTTGTAGCTGTAGAAGGTGACGATGAAGGGAGTCATGCTGCAATCACATTCTGAATTCGAAAGTTCAACTGAGACTGAACACTATTGTCAATTGAGAATAATCCACCAAAACCCCTCTCAGGCATAGCCGATTTTGGCGCGGCGCTTGTTGCATACCCCCGCCCGCTCTTGGTGAGTTGCAGCATGTTATCACGACCTTGTTTCCGTTTGGTTACCAGACCGTTGGATTCAAGCGGACCAATGAGTTGGGTAACTCGTCCTGCACTGACCTCAAGATGCTTTACAAGCTCCGACTGTGGCAACTCCCTATTCCCGTTACTGACCAGCAACTGAAGGATTTCACGAACATGAGTGCGGTTGAGTTGCGCCTCTGGATCGGCATGAGCCAGACTGAGACGCCTTGCTTCGAGCATGTCGCTTGCCTCCTGCCAACGACCCCTGAACTCTTCTGGAAGCGATGATAAAGAACTTGCCCGATGAAGAGTAAAATGAATAATACGTTGCAGTTCCGATATACCCTCTCGATCATTGGCTCTTGCAATTGCATCCGCTGACCAGACAGTGATCAACAGATTGGCCATGTCCAGAGCCTGTTCATCCCATCTTTCAAGCTTTTTGATGGCCTCAAAAAGTTCAGAAGGTATCGCACGATCGACGAATAGCAGCGGATCGTTTGCGTGAAGAGTGAATGTGCCCATGATGACCTCCTAAATAATTCTAAACCTTTCTATATGGAATAATTTAATATTATTTAGCAAAGAAAAAATCCCGTTTTTCTCCTAATTGAAAACTATCAACGCTAAATCCGACTCTTTCTTTGCTATGGAGACAATCGTCAGGCCTGTCTTGCATGGCTCAGGCTCTTTTTCGAAATGAACAAAACCGGGGATAGAGCCTTTACTGACATGCATCTCCTGGTTAGCAACAGCAACGATGGTTCCGCCTGTATTGTGCATTGTTCTCGCCGACATTTTGTGCGGGTTGATATTGTCGCTCATACCTGGCACAAACAACCAGTCAAGGGGTAGTGACGCGAGAACAGCAGCGGGTTCTCCCTCGAACAAATCCTTGCAGATTGCCATTGCCATCAATCCCAAGGGTGTCAATAAACAGGTCAACGGCGTTGGCGAACACTCAATGCCTTCCTTGCAGTTATTGAACGTGACCGATTTACGCTTGTCGCAACCAAAAAGAAATGTCCCGTCAAATCCAAGAACTGCCTCTGCATGGTTGCGCCAGCCACTTTCTAATTGCTCGTGGAAGCTGCCAAGCATAATCAAGGGAACCGACATTGCGTGGTTATCATCACCCCCTTCATTCTGTCGTTCAAGCTCAGCAACAATCTTTGAACGAATAACCGGAGTGATCGTCAGCTCAGGCATAAGGAGGATGTGAACGTCCTGGCGCTTTGCTTGACGAATATAGTCGAGAGCTGTTTCTAACCGTTTATTCTCGTCACTGACACCGTCACAAACAAAGTGTTCAGGGTCCATATACGATATGTTCGGAGCAATCCCGTCAGTAAAATGCACGACGGCAATTCTGATGGTCTTTCCAGCAAAAAATTTTGCTGCCCAATCCATATATCCCTTTGGTATTCCGGTAACATCAACAGGAATACCTTGAGGATTGCTGAGTGGAAGCGCACGATGATACTTCAGCCAACAGGAAATATTTCCGAATTGCTTGCGTCTTGCAGCACCGACCGATTTCTGATAAACCGGAAGCAGATATATCAATCCGTCTCCATCGTCAAGACGGATATTGCAAAAGTAGCCTTGGCAACTGATATCACGATGGCAGTGCTCATCAAGCGCCTGAAGCCAAAGCAAAGGATCATTTCCAACTTCGTCACCAGAAATGAGAGGAGCATCATCCCTCACCATACAAACCATCGCCCTATTTATCGCATGAACGCTTCTCTTATAACACCGTTCCCAATCATCAAGAACCCGACGGCCATCAGAAGTTGAGGAGCCCGCAAGTCGACACAGACGAGCAAGAGCTTGCCTGTAACTTTTGACATTTATGAATTCAGCTACCTTTTCCATACATACAGCTTGCCGGTGAGTCAAGTACTTCGTAATCTGCTGTCATAAAATCAAATCATCCTTAAATCATGGTTCAAGACAACACGAAGCCATGAGGAAAAAATAGTAAATTCGGCAACAAATTACCACAAAATTCCACCGCCATGCCAACAACCATAACCGGCATCCCGCTCCACACCATCACCATCGGCAACCCATCCCTGCCGCGCATCGTCTTTCTGCACGGCTTTCTCGGCTCAGGCAGCGACTGGCTTCCTGTGACGAGGGAGCTTCAGAACGACTACTGCTGCATAATGGTTGATCTTCCCGGTCACGGGAGCGCCAACCTGCTGCAAACGCAACTACCAGATAATTTTTTTATCCAGACCGTTGATGCGCTTGCGGCTCTCCTGCGCCAATCAGCCGCGCCTCCCTGCTCTCTGGTGGGCTATTCGATGGGTGGCCGTATTGCGCTTGCGCTGCTGCTTCGTCATCCGGAACTTTTCAGCAAGGCGGTTATTATCTCCGCTTCACCCGGGCTCAAGACAGAAAAAGAGCGCATCGACAGGCAGGAGCATGACGAAAAAGTGGCACGGAAAATTGAACGGAGCTTTGATAGTTTTATAGAGGCATGGTATGAGCAGCCGCTCTTCGCCACACTTAAAAGTCACCCGATCTTCAAAGAGGTCGAGAGCGAAAGAAAAATCAACGACCCTCAGAACCTCGCGCTGGCGCTGAGGCTTTTGGGAACAGGACGACAGCCGTCATTCTGGGACGAGTTAAAAAACAACAATGTACCGGTGAGCTTTTTTACGGGAGAAAAAGATGAGCGCTACGTTGAGATTGGCCATCAAATGGTTAAGTTATCTCCTGAATCCGATCTGGAAATCTTTCAGCATTGCGGCCATACCCTGCAGCTTGAAAACAGGGATTTGTTTCTGGATCGTTTGAAGCATTTTTTCAACCAGCAAGAGAAGAAGAACCAATGAGTACAGTGAACTGGATACCTGCAGGTGATTTTACGGACATCCTCTACCATAAAGCGGAAGGTATTGCAAAGATCACCATCAACCGCCCGGAGGTGAGGAACGCATTCCGTCCCCAGACGGTCGATGAGATGATGGCAGCCCTGTCGGATGCAAGAAATGATGAGAAAATTGGTGTGGTCATTCTTACCGGTCAGGGAGAGAAGGCATTCTGCTCGGGAGGCGACCAGAAAATCAGGGGTAACGCCGGTTATGCTGATGGAAATGGAGTCAACAAGCTCAATGTTCTTGACTTCCAGCGCGATATCCGCACCTGCCCGAAGCCAGTGATTGCCATGGTTGCCGGCTACTCCATCGGCGGCGGGCATGTGCTGCACATGCTCTGCGACCTCACCATTGCAGCAGAAAACGCCATCTTCGGCCAGACCGGGCCAAAGGTTGGATCATTTGACGGAGGATGGGGCGCAAGCTATATGGCTCGCCTTGTCGGTCAGAAAAAGGCTCGCGAAATATGGTTTCTCTGCCGCCAGTATAATGCCACTGAGGCTCTTGCCATGGGATTGGTAAACACCGTCGTGCCACTTGAACGCCTTGAAGAGGAGACCGTGCAGTGGTGCCGCGAAATCCTGGCCAACTCTCCGCTTGCTATTCGTTGCCTGAAATCAGCCCTCAATGCCGATTGTGACGGACAATCCGGCCTGCAGGAGCTTGCAGGAAATGCCACAATGCTCTATTATATGAGTGAGGAAGGGCAGGAGGGAAGAAATGCCTTTGTCGAAAAACGGAAACCCGATTTCAACAAATTTCCAAAGAGACCTTGAACGCTTCGCATGTTGTTCTCTATCGATATACCATCCCTTTCACCGAGCCTGTCACCGTAAAACGGCAGCGACTTGTTCAAAGGGAGGGCATCATCATCGCACTGAAAAGTACGGATGGGGAGCATATTGCCTACGGTGAAATAGCTCCGCTCCCGGGACTTCATAATGAAACCCTTGAACTGGCAGAGGCGCAGCTTGTTGATCTGCTTTCAAAACGGGGCATGACGACCCCCGATAGTTTGCCGGAAGAGCTTTACCCATCGGTACGCACCGGGGTGGAAATGGCGATGATCAACCTTGATGCCGCAATGTCAGGAGTTCTTCCTTCGTTTTCTGAAACAGAAGAGGCTATTCAACAGGTACCGGTCAATGCACTGCTCTTTGGTGACACTGCGCTGATTATGCAGCGGGCAGAGAACTATTTTGCTCTTGGATACCGCACCTTCAAGCTGAAAGTCAGCGCCGATACCCTGACAAACTCGATCAACAGCATCATGGAGCTGCACCGCACCTTTGGCGATACGGTTGAACTCCGGCTTGACGCCAATCAATCGCTCTCCCTTGATGAGGCGATCTCGTTTGCCAAACAGATTCCTCCGGGAAGTGTTGCCTATATCGAAGAGCCGCTGCAACATGCGGAAGGTATTGGCAAGTTTTATGCTAAAACAGCGCTTCACTCAGCACTTGACGAAACACTCTGGCAGAAACCTGAATTGCTCTTCAAGATTCCGACAGCCTCCCTTGCTGCGCTGATACTGAAACCAAACCGGATTGGAGGAATCTTTGTCGCACAACAATTCGCCCGATATGCCTGCGAAAAAAATCTGCTCGCCGTGTTCAGCTCCGCTTTTGAAACCGGCATCAGCCTGAGCTTTTACACCTGGCTGGCAGCCTCAACCGCCACAAAACCAGCCGCATGTGGCCTCGACACCTACCGCTACCTGCAACACGACCTGCTTGAAACCCCGTTTGGAGCCGAGAACGCCCTGCTTGATCCGCATAAGCTCTATCGAGATGGGGTGAAGGTTAAACAGAGAAGCCTTCGACGCACTTCCTTATGGACATTGTAACCCGTGCAGCCCAACTTTTTAGCAACTCGCCCGCACTGCAAACAGCCGACAGGACGTTGTCGTTCAACGAGTGCAACGCAATCGCAGAAGGCATTGCCAGTCGCCTCAGCAGCAGAGGCATCGGCCCAGGCGAGATTGTCGCGATAGTGTCGCCAAACACCCCTGAGCTGGTCATGCTGCTCTTCGGACTTCTGAAAGCAGGCATGATTGCCGCGCCTCTGAACTACCGTTTTCCTGAACACTTGCTCAGCAAAACGATCGACACACTTCGACCCAGCCTGATCGTCACTTCCGGCACAACAGCTCTAAAGGGCAGCATCAGTATTGCTGAATTACTTGACAGCGATTTGCCATGCACTGCACTTCATGAAACTACCAATACAGTGCCAGCCAACAACACGTCTGACATGGCGGAGAACATGAAAGAGATGCACCGGCCCGTCACCATTATCCACACCTCCGCAAGTTCAGGAGAGGCAAAAGCGGCGGTTCACAGTGTTGCCAACCACTGGTACAGCGCTGTCGGTTCCAATGAAAATATTCCCTTCGGCGCAGGCGATTGCTGGCTTCTTTCGCTGCCGCTCTACCACATCGGGGGCTTCTCTCTCCTCTTCCGCTCGCTCATCTCCGGCGGCTCCCTTGCTATCGGCAAACCGGACGAATCTCCCGGGCAGTCTCTGCACAACTTTCCGCTGACCCATCTCTCTGTTGTCCCGACACAACTCTACCGTCTGCTTGCTGACAAAAAGAGCGCTACCCTGCTGCGAGCGATGAAAGCGGTACTGCTCGGTGGCAGTTCAGCGCCGAAATCGCTGATTGAGGAGGCTGTCCGTCAGGATATTCCGCTCTACCTGAGCTACGGATCAACCGAGATGAGTTCACAGATAGCTACCTCCCCCGCGCCGATAGAGGGCATTCAGGAGAACAGCGGCAGGCTGCTTCCCTTCCGCGAGATCATGGCATCAACGGATGGAGAACTGCTGGTAAGGGGAACCTGTCTCTTTCAGGGCTACCTCCGGGAGGGAAAAATCCAGCCTCAAACCGATAACGACGGCTGGTTCCACACTTCGGATATCGGAAGTGTTACCGATGACGGTTCCGTCACCGTGGCAGGCCGAAAAGACAACATGTTCATTTCAGGGGGAGAAAATATCCATCCAGAAGAGATAGAAAAGGCGCTGATGATGATTGACGGAATTCTTGAAGCGCTTGTCGTGCCTGTGAGCGATGATGAATATGGCCAACGTCCTGTAGCATTCATCAAAACCGTTGAAGAGAATAAACCTGATGAGGTCACGCTCACCAGGGCCATGCACTCCATGACCGGAAAACTGAAAAGCCCGACAAAGTACTATCGGGTAGAGGAGTGGGCAACACTCCCGGGATCACAGAAAATCGACCGGGGATTTTACAAAAAGCTCAGCCTCTTGCCGCCTGACGCTTGAGCCTGCGCACCGCATACGCACCGCCAAGACCGGCTATCGGCGCATAAAAAACACCGGAAAAGGCCATATTCATCAGGATATCCGTGAAGCTTAATGAAACCGGAGCAAGGGCAAGCTTCTCCGCCGCTACAAGCGCCTGTACCTGCTCCTGAAGCTCGGGACGCCCTTTGGCCATTTCAAGCGCCCAGTCGATCACAAGGGCAAGACTCTCCGTCCCCGGCCTGTAATGTACAAACTCCATCAGAAGAAAAGTGACAACCTCGGAGAGTACTCCGCCCATAAAACCCGCCATACAACCAAGCGCAAAAGCCTCCCTGAAGGTCAGTGTCACCTGAAAGCGCATGATCGTTTGATGAAGCGAAATCACACCAGCAAGAAAAATTCCAACGAAGAGAAAGACATTCACCAACGTCAGGTAGGGAACCGTTGTTGTCAGAATAACAATGACAGCACCAAGCAGAACAGCGTAGAGTTTACCCTCAACAGGCAAAAGAGATTGAACCGGATTTTCAGCAGCCATATACCTCAGGAAAACTTCTCATTCAAAAAATCGTCACAAATTATAACCATCATAAAAAAAGAGATCGCTGGCACACCATATCAGCCCTGCTTTTTCTCATTTTGTTGTTCTCGAATTTCAGCAAGAACGTCATCCAAAGAGAGCTGATCGAAAAGTGCCGTTCGCTCCTCAGTATAATTTCCAGTACCAGTAGAAAATTGCCCGATAAAACGCATGGTGTCAGCAGAACCAATCTCTCTGGTGAGTACATGGAGTGCCTGATTGGTCACCTCCGTTAAAGACTTTGCAGGAATATTCATAGTTCAATTACCTCAATAAGTTCCAAAGGAGAAACAACCGTTGTTTGTTCGGTTTCAACTTGTTTGGCCCGGCGAAAAAAACGTTCATCACAAGTGCAGAAATAAGTTGCTTGCGCGTCTACTGCACAGGCAAGATGCAAGGCATCCAATACTTTAATTCCATTATTGCAGTACCCTCTGGCACGTTGCTCTACAGAATCAGAAGTCTGAATAATCTGGCTACTTTTGAATAAAGTTTCTTGAACAAAAGCTTTTCTTGCCGGATAAGGGTTGTGATCAATTTCGTAACTCAAAGCAACAGAATTAAGCAATTCAGCATTTCCTGATTCACACCAAGTCAATATCCCAAGAATGGCCTCGGCTTCCAGGTGAATGCGAAGATGTGTTTGATCGTCCATTGGGCGCTGCAAATAACACATGTCTAAATAAATTCGCATAAAAAATGTTGAATTGCCAACCTTTTGATATGGAATCCCCAAAAATTACCTGTCAAACTTCTCATCAAGGAAATCCTCCATCGTATAGAAACCCGGAGCTGTTTTGTGGCGCAACGCAAGCCATGCGGCCGCCTCGACGGCACCAGAGGCAAAACCGGAGCGATTTTTTGCGGTATGTGAAATCACTATTTCATCAGCCTCCGAATCAATAAAGGCGGAGTGCTTTCCAAAGACACTTCCAAGCCTCAAAGAGGCAACCTGCAGTTCGTCTGGCCGAAGCTTTTTGTCGTCCGAAAGCTGCCGGACAACCGTTTTTTTGCGGCTGTTTGCCGAAAGAATCATATCGGCCGCCCTCACCGCCGTGCCACTTGGAAAATCAGCCTTGCCGGTATGATGCTGTTCGGCAAAAGCAATATCGAACTGCCCAAACGGTGAGATAAGCCTCGCCGCTTCACGCACCGTGCGTAAAAAGATGTTAACTCCAAGCGAGAAATTTGCCGAATAGAGCAGAGAAGCGCCAGCAGCCGTTATCTGCTGTTTCACCTCATCCTGCACCTCATCCCAGCCCGTAGTACCCACAACAACCGGCACACCAGAGCCAAGCATGGCGGGAAGGTTGGCAAGAAAAGCCTCCCTCACCGTAAAATCGATGATGGCATCACTTCCCCGAAAAACATCAGGCGAAATCGTGGCATCAATATCAAGCACAGCCGCAACCTCATGGTTACCGGACTGCCGAATCACCTGGGCAACCTGCCGGCCCATTCTTCCATTCCCTACAAGGGTAAACTTCATAATCTTTTAACGTGATATTTCATAGCGGCAGCACCCGTTGCAGTGGTAACTCAGTCGTGGCGCATGATTTCAAGAAGCCGGTCAAGATCGTCGTGTGAGAAGTATTGGATATGAATCTCCCCCTTGCCCTCTTTCTTTTCAACAATACGCACCTTCGTTGCAAGGTTGTTTCTCAACAGCGATTCAAGCTCGGACAGATGGGATGAGCGCTCTGACGACGATGGAGGAACCGGTTTTGAAGCCTGATCCTTGAACATGCGATTAACCAGAGCTTCAGTCTGACGCACTGAAAGCTGATTGGCGAGAATCTGCTTCCACACCTTCACCTGCTGCTGTTCACTGGGCAGATTAATAAGGGCCCGTGCATGACCTGACGAAATCTCGCGGTTCCGGATACTGTCCTGAATCTGCAGCGGCAGTTTAAGCAGACGAAGAAAATTGCTGACCGTTGAGCGGTTTTTGCCCACCTTCTGCGCTATCTCCTCCTGCGACAAATTGCACTTCGTGGTCAGACTTTTCAGGGCAAGGGCAACCTCAATGGCATTCAGATCTTCTCGCTGAATATTCTCAATAAGAGCAAGTTCAAGTTTGCTCGAATCATCATGGGCTTCAATAACATAAGCGGGAATAAACTTGAACCCGGCGAGCGTGACCGCCCGAAGCCGCCGCTCTCCACTGATGAGCTGGTAGCCATCTCCATCCCTGCACACGGTGACCGGTTGAATAACCCCGTTTTCTATAATGGAGTTTTTCAGCTCTTCAAGAGCCGTGGCATCAAATTCCTTGCGGGGCTGAAACGGGTTGGCACGAATTATATCTATCGGCAAACTGCCGATAGATCCCTCCTGGGCAAGCTCCTGCTCCTCATCCTGTTGTGTCACAGAGACAAAGCCTTCATCCGGAATCAGTGCTTTCAGACCTCGTCCCAACGCATTTTTAGGCATATCACCCATCAGCTTACCAGTCAGCTACGGCTGACGAACTTTAAATTTTTTAATATTGCCGTCCCTCTCAAAAATCTCCTGAGCCAGATCAAGATAGTCTTTCGATC
>Ga0194037_1002164_pt1 | contig 13380 bp, 11 predicted proteins | sample JunL306m_MetaG_FD_148653 | JGI IMG/M metagenome (GOLD analysis project Ga0194037, IMG submission 148653) | Anoxic zone freshwater microbial communities from boreal shield lake in IISD Experimental Lakes Area, Ontario, Canada - Jun2016-L304-6m | ecosystem: Environmental > Aquatic > Freshwater >...
TCAATATCCTCTTCGCATTCAGTGCAGTTGCCGAAAACAAACTTTAGCAAGGAAACTGCCGTGTACGCTTTAGAGATGGATTGTCGCGCCTGTGTGTTAGTACTTTCATCGTAGGCATTCTTGAGTGCATCAATTGCGACACGCGTCAATTCGGTAGAGTTTAATGTGCTGGACATGTGTTACCCCTCTCTTTTCAATATTTTATTGTACGATAACACCTCAGTGTTACAGCCATATTTCAAATAAGAAAACAGTTGGTCACAATATTTGCAAACTACGTGAATAAGTGCGGCAGCAGGTATCAATATCTCTCAGACTATCTCGACCGGACATTTGGGCATATTCCAGACAGAGTAACTGGTCGAAGATGGTAAATTTCTGTACCCGGTATTTTCCCCGATACCTACGAACACAGACGTTAAACTCATGACGAGGAAGATACTGGAGCAGTTGTCTAAAAACGGTTTTGCCTGAATTCATTGATACCCCCTACGCCGAAAAATGGCTGAAATGGGGCAATTCAAGCAAATTCAAATCGATAAAAGAACAACTATATCAAAGAGCAAATTAAATCAGAAAGTTATGGCTGTGCGATAGAAGTCTACCGGACAGTAGTTTGTTGTCATATCTATTTTGCAATATTATTCGTAGTTCTTCATTCATATTCACTCCAATCTGTTCTCTCTGAAATCAAATTATGTCTGTTATTAAACTTGCTTTACCGGGAAGACAGTTACTTATCTCTAAGAACAACAGCGAAATGTCGACTGCTTTTGTGATATCGTTTCTGAGGTTCAGAAAACCTAAGCGAGCAACAAGACTCAACTCGGTTTCCTCCTGCCTGTTTGGCAATTGATTCCATCTTTTGAGCAGAGAGACAACAAGGTGCCATCAGCCTGTGTAAATTGCAAAATTATCAAATTTTACAAAATTCTCCTGATCGCCTCTTCCAACGCGCTCAGTCGGTACGGTTTCTGGATAAAACCGGCTAACCCCTTGCCGGAAAATTTCTGAGTCACCTCATGCTCGCTGAAACCACTTGACATGATTACCTTCACATCAGGTTTTAGACGCTGCAACTCCCGGAAGCACTGTTCACCATCCATATGCGGCATGGTCAGGTCAAGAATTACAAAAGCTATATCCGGATTCTTTGCAAAAGCGGCAACACCCGCTTCTCCATCTTCAGCAGTGATCACGGTAAAACCCAGCTCTTTAAGCATTTCGGCTCCAATACCGCGTACGGTTTCTTCATCATCGACCAGCAGGACGGTTCCGGATCCATGCCAGATATCCTTCTTGTGGCTGCCGCCATCGAACAGCTCTGTCGGGCGGGCAGAGGCGGGAAACAGCACTTTGAAGGAGGTGCCTTTACCCTGATCGCTGTTAACTTTTATAGCGCCTTTATGGCCTCGAACAATTCCAAGTACGGCTGCCATGCCAAGCCCCCGACCGGTGAACTTGGTTGTAAAAAATGGATCAAACAGTTTGGAGAGGGTTTCTTTGTCCATACCACAGCCGGTGTCGGCAATCTCCAGAGAGACATAGAGTCCCTCGGAAAGGTTTTCATCAAGCCAGACATCTTTCAGATAACTGCGGTTACAATTCATGCAGCCGGTAGTGACGGCGATAACGCCGCTCTTGTCGCCGATGGCTTCGGAGGCGTTGATAACCAGGTTCATGATGATCTGGCGCAACTGGGTTGCGTCGGCTTCAATTGAAGGAAGCGGATTGGTTAGGTTAAAGCGGAGTACCGCCTTCTTGGAGATAGAAACTTCCAGCATATGGAGCATTTCTTCCACGAGTCGACTCATGTCTAAAGGCTCGACCACAAATTTACCTTTGCCGGAATAGGCCAGCATCTGCTTGGCCAACTCGGCAGCCCGTGCTGAAGCCTGCTCGATACGCTTCAGATTATCAACGGCAGGCGATTCTGGATTGAGACGCATCAAGGCCAGATCTGCATTACCCATTATGGCCATCAGAAGATTGTTGAAGTCGTGGGCAATACCGCCGGCAAGGACGCCGAGACTTTCGAGCTTTTGGGCGTGGAGAAGCTGTTTCTCATAGTTGAGGCGTTCTTCCTCGGCACGCTTGCGCTCGGTGATGTCCTGTACCATCGCCACGACAAAGTTAACTGACCGATCTGGTTTTCTCACACAACGAACAACCAATTTAGCAAAGAATACCCCGCCGCTGCGTGTCAGGAAACGTTTCTCCAATTCATAACCTTCAATTTCACCGCTGAGTATCCGTGCAAACTGTTCAACGTCCGCAGCAAGATCATCAGGATGAGTGAGTTGTGCCCATGTCATCTTTAACAATTCAGCTTCCGTATACCCGAGCATGCTGCACAGACATTCATTAATATGCAGCCACCCTTTTTCTGGCGAAGTGATCGTTAAACCGACCAGGCCCAAATCATAAAACGCCTGAAAACGTGCTTTACTTTCGCGCAGGGCTTCCTCTGCCCGCTTCTGCTCCGTGATATCGATGGTAAATCCGGCCAGCAGTATTCTATTTCCCTGTACCAACGGAAACTTGATGGTGGTATAGTTACGCCCGTTGAGATCCTCATCTATTTTAAGGGCTGTGCCCCCTGCAATGACTTTCCGGTCGTCAGCATCTGTCTTTGCGGCAAACTCTAAGGGAAACAGTTCCGTCATCAACTTGCCAACCATTTTTGAACCCGCAATGCCGACCATCCCTTCAAAATTATCGCTTGCCTGAAGTACGCGGATCTCGGATGGTGTCACTTCTTTGATATAGGAGTAAATCGGCGAGTGTTTCATGAAGAGGGAGAACATCTCTTTTGTTTCCCTCAGAGCGGTTTCCTTCAGCTCCCTCTGAATTATCTCTGCTTCAAGGTGATCTGTTTTGACGTTAATCTGCCGTTTCAGAAGGACGATAAAAACCGTGGCACTGAGCAGAACAACGGCAATACCGGCCAATACCCAGTACATCTGTTGCGGTATCCTGGTTCCATTTTTGCCAAGTAGAACTTCAAGCTCACGATGATAGATTGATGCTCTGTTGGATTTCACTTCAGCTATATGTCGATCAAGAGCTGCGATCAAGTCACCGTTTTTACCCTCGTTTACCGCATATCCCACTTTTATTGGTGAGAAGATGACCGGTGTCTGCTCCACTCTCCGGCCGTTTTCATTCAATATGCCGTATAAATTGCCACTTACTCCGGCTGCAACAGCACCAGATTCAACATTTTTGAATACCGTGGCATACTGATCAACCTCCTTAATCTCAACATTTAAATTGAATTGCCGGACGAGCTCCCGAAAGCCAGTCAGATAGACATCCCCTTTGAGTGCGCTGACTTTTTTTCCCTCAAGATCCAAAAGAGAAGTTATTTGCGAGTCTTTTGCTCTGTAGAGCACTCCCCAATTCAAAAGCAAATATTCCTTGGGAAAGTCCATATACTTGTCCCGCTCTTCGGTGTAGCCGATGCAAAGCACCAAGTCGATCTGGTCGCTCTTGAGGCGATCCAATCCCTCCTGCCAGCTACCCTGCACATACTGGATACGCCACTGCTCTTTTTCTGCAATATGGTTGAGTATCTTCACAAAAAAACCATGAGCGGAACCGTTCGCATCGAAATTTACGAGCGCCCCGGCTTCATAAACACCAACTCGTACAATCCTACCGGCACTGACAGGGAGAGGATTAAGCAGGGTGGAGAGATACAGCAGTAGGAAGAAGTATATGAATCGTATGAATTTTTCAGTTAGAGGGGTGATCACAATTCCGCCCTTAATATATTGATAAAAAGCTTCGATATACTACTGTAATTCAGGTGTATTTCAATCTAAATAATATTCTAAGGAAGAGTTGCTGCATCAGAGCACCAGAGTAATGTATCCGTCAAATGAAACCTATGAAAAGCTGGGACAGGAGGCATATGCGGCCAGAGGCGTTCATAACCGCTTCGCGCTGAATGGTTGTTCGGTTTCTGTAGGCTGTTGGTTATAAAGAAGCGCCCTGCTGGCACAAGCCAGGCAGGGCGCTTCTTTATTAGTGTAATCCTACCGGTGGAAACCCGCTCCTCTATCCCCATTTTTACGACGTTACGAGGCGATCGATCTGGCCGGGCTTTCCATCAGAATGTTTGCTATCCCTGTGTCACAAGCCACACTGGCGAGAATATCAGATATCCAGCGCCCTGCACTCTATCATCTCAGCCCTGTACTTCATAGCGTCAGAGCTCCTGTGCTTGATAGTTCCACGCGATTACGACCATTGTGCTTGGCCTTATACATGGCCTTATCCGCCCGGTTCAGCAGATCTTCCCCGCTTTCATCCGGTCCGAGCGTGGCAACACCGACACTAACGGCCACCGATATCGAAGGCCCTTGATCCTGTGCTATCGCCGTATCGGCAACCAGGTGCCGCAGGCGGTTGGCAATCAGGGCAGCCCCGGACAGTTCGGTCTCCGGCAGAAGAATAACGAACTCCTCGCCGCCATAACGCGCGGCGATATCCGCTTTGCGTAAAAACTGCAGCGCAGCGTGGGCAATCTCACGCAGTACCGCATCACCAACTGCATGGCCCCAGGTGTCATTTACTTTTTTAAAGTGGTCAATATCAAACATGATTAGAGATAATGTGCCACCGTAGCGTTCGATACGGCTGCGCTCATTTTCAAGAGACTCCAGAAAACGCCGACGATTGGTGAGCCCGGTAAGTGCATCGGTTGACGCCAGGCGCTCAAGCTCACGGTTTTGTTGGGCGAGTTGGCCCAGCAACTCCTCTAATTCAGCATTCTTTTGATTGACAATCTCTTGTTGACGGCGGTTTTCCATCGTCAGATGATAGTGACGTACGCCGTCGCGCACCGTTTGCAGCAGTGCCGAATCTTCCCAGGGTTTGCCGATGTAGTGGGTAGCCCCCCCCTCATTCATGGCGGCAACGGTAGTCTCCATGTCAGAATAACCGGTCAGCAGCATCCTGATCGCATCGGGCGCACGTTCTCTGCTGCGGGTTAAAAACTCACTGCCGTTCATCTCCGGCATCCGCTGGTCAGAAACAATGACGGCAATGTTCGGTGTTGCCGCTACCAGTTTCAGCCCTTCGAATCCTGAACCGGCGCATAAAAGCCGAAACGGCTCACGGCGGAAGCAGCGCTTCAGTGACTGCAGGATATTCTGTTCGTCATCAACCATGATAACGGTATACTGCGACATGGCATCGATCGCTTCGCTTTGAGTACTCATACGTGGCCTTCCTGATGGTTATTGATCGGCAGTGTAACGGAGAAGATGGTTCCTCTGCCCGGTTCACTTTCAACCGAAATTTCTCCACCATGTTTCTTGATGATGCTGTAGCTGATACTGAGCCCAAGACCGGTTCCCTTGCCAACCTCTTTGGTCGTGAAAAATGGTTCAAAGATCCGTTTTCTTACCTCTTCCGCCATTCCCGTGCCGGTATCCCGGACACTCAGTACCACAGTGTCATCGACCTGGCGCGTGATGACGGTGATCGAGCCGTGACCGCTGATGGAGTGGGCGGCATTTACCAACAGATTGATGATGACCTGGCTCAACTGATTGCTGGAACAGCTGATAAGCGGAATTTCACCCAGTTGCAGGTCAAGATCGGCAACATACTTTATTTCGTTACGCACGATGTTAACGGTGCTCCGGACACAATCGTTCAGATCCGCCAATTCGAAATTGCTGTCATCGGTACGTGCAAAGCCCTTCAGGTCATGGACTATTTGCTTTACTCTGGTTGCTCCTTCAGATGACTCCGCAATCAACGGAGAGATATCCTCAAGGATGAACGCAATGTCCAGCTCGTGCCGTGCTTCCTCCAGCAAGAGATGCTCTTCTTTGCTGTCGTTCTTTTCGAACAGCTCATTAATGAGCACGTGGTATCGTCTCAGAGACTCCACATACCCCTTGAGCGTGACAAGATTACTGGCGATAAACGCCATCGGATTGTTGATCTCATGGGCTACCCCGGCGGCAAGCTGCCCGATGGAGGACATCTTGTCCTGATGCAGCAGCAGGATATCTTTTTCCCTGTTCTTGCCGACTTCTTCCGCAATCCGGTTTTCCAGCTGGTCATTGAAAGTCTGAAGCTGCTCCTGATTCTCATGCAGCACCGCTTCGATCTGTTTGCGTGCGGTGATGTCATCCATGGCCAAGAGGATGATGTGTGAGCCGATTTTTTCCCGGAAAATCTGCCGGGCATTGAGGAGAATTATCTTGTGGCCGATACCGGGGAAATCGTGCTCGACTTCATAGCCATTGATCACTGTTTCCAGCGGGAGGATTTCCTCAACGAGTATCCGCAGCTTGGGAATGTCCCACTGCCGGTTGCCGAGGTCGTAGATGAAATTGCCGATTGTTTCTTCAGGCGTGACTTTGAAGGTGTTGTAGAAGCTGCCGTTGGCAGTAAGAATTTTCAGGTCGGAATTCATTACCACCAGCGGTTCGCGTACGGTTTCGACAATATTTTCGGCATATTCGCGAGCATCCTGAATTTCAACTTCCAACAGCTTGCGCTCGGTGATGTCTTCCATGGCCAGCAGGATGATGCGTGAGCCGATGTCCTCCCGGAAAATCTGCCGGGCATTAAGCAGGATGGTCTTGCGTCCGATATCGGGGAAATCATGCTCGACTTCATAGCCGTTTAACACGGTCTCCTGAGGAAGAATTTCTTCCAGAAGCACCCGCAGCTTCGGAATGTCCCATTGACGGTTACCGAGATCATAAATGAAGTGCCCGATAGTTTCCTCGGACGATACTTTGAAGGCATCATAGAAGTTGTGGTTGGCCGTAAGAATTTTCAGTTCTGAATCGAGTACCACCATCGGTTCCCGCACGGTTTCAACTATGTTCTCAGCGTATTCCAAGGCATTCTGGATTTTAATTTCCAGCTGTTTGCGCTCGGTGATATCTTCCATTGCCAGCAGGATAATGTGAGAGCCAATACTTTCCCGGAAAATTTCACGGCCGTTGAGCAGAATGGTTTTACGGCCGATACCGGGAAAGTCATGCTCGACTTCATACCCGTTAAACACGGTTTCGTTGGGAAGGATCTCCTCGAAGAGTATCCGCAGCGCTGGAATGTCCCATTGCCGGTTGCCAACATCGTAGATGAAGTTGCCGATGGTATCCTCTGATGTAACTTTAAAGGTGTCGTAAAAACTGTGATTAGCGGTCAGGATCTTCAAATCGGAATTCAGCACAACCAGAGGTTCACGAACGGTTTCGACAATATTTTCTGCATATTCCAGGGCACTCTGGATTTCTTTTTTCAACTGTTCACCTGCCGTTCCATCGACAACAGAAGAAAGGATGTACGTATCCCCGTTTTTTCCCGAGCCGACCAGGACGCTCTGGAGCTGTCCAAAAACCACTGCTCCGCCAGAACCAGTGAGCCTGATATCACATTTCTGCATTCCCTCTCTCAGCAGAACACTTTCGAGGTGCTGCGCAATAACCTCCTTATCCTCTTCATTTGCGACAAAACTGCTGAAAGGTTTTCCTGCCAGCAGGTGCCGCTCTATTCCGAGCAGATGCCCGCCGCTATGATTAGCTTCCCGTATCACCCCCTGGGTATCAAAGACAAAATATGCAACCGGTGCAAATTGAAAAAGATCCGTATAAATATTGCCTGATATCACGATCTCATCCTGGGCTTGTCGCAGCTTTTTCTCTTCGAGCAGTCGGCGGGAACACGTCAGCAGTGATTCAGTAAATTTACCATAGTCAAGCGGTTTGAATACGTATTCGAATACACCAAGTGGGATGGAGCGTTTCAGGTAATCAACCTGATCAAATACGGTCATGACAAAGATTGGAACCGACTTAACATTATCAAGGGTGCGGATTTCCTGTATCATGGACAGGCCGTCCATGACCGGCATCTGGATGTCGGTGATGACAATATCCGGTCTATGCTCCCGATAGGCATCCAGACCTTCAGCGCCGTTTTTGGCGGTGATCAGAACCCCGACGAAACGCGAAAGGAACTCGCTGATTATTTCACGGGTAAGTTCATCATCTTCAACGTACAGCAGGGTAAGGCTTTTCAGGTATTCCTGATCCGGAGAGAGAATGTTCATACCATTTCAATTCTGTTCATAATGGTTCCACCTTAATCCCGCCACAGTTTTATATGATCAGGCAGTTCACGGGTGCTAATCGGCTTGGAGAGATACCCGTCGAACCCGTCCGGCATAAGCATTCTGGCTTGGTCCACACCGCCCTGACCGTCAGTGGCTTCCGAAACCTCATAGTCGTGAATGTCAATATATCCCTGAACAGGCTACTGTTGTATCTTTACAGACTCAATTTTGCTATCGGTCACCTGGCGTTTTCGACCGCCTTTTCGTCCCAGTTGACGAGCTACCTCAAGACCGGCAGGTGTACGCCCGCCATGCTTGGCTTGATAGAGTACAGCATCAACCCGCCTCATCAGGTCTGCAGGCGATGATAATTGTATACATATTCGTCGCCGATTGAAGTTCGCTACGGACACACCTGAGACACTGATGTCAACTCAGAGACGAGTACGCAGGCGACACCAAGGTCGTTAGCTTCAGATAAATTACTGCCACTATCCGCCAATTTACTGGAAGTGTAAATAACTAAAAATACTAATTTTTTTCGAATATTTACGATAGCGTGTAGTAAAATTACGACAAGGAGGTTTGTGACGGAGACGATATACGGGAGAAATGGTCGCGTGAGCGTTCCAGAGTCATGGCAGGATCCGGCGGTAATTGTGGCGGCGTATGTACCTTACGGGCAGTCATGTTTACGGAAATGCTTTTTTAAACGACGAGATTTTATTCAAGGTATCACTTTCCACTACCGCTTCAGCGTGCCGCCGTACAGACAAAACCATGGTAACCTCCCGAATAATGTCGAATATACTCCTTTCTTATAGCAATTTGTAGTGCAGACACCGAAGGTTTTTGGCGTAGCTACTCACCGCTGTCATGAGGTGGCGGTCTCCTGTCCATGTCCGGCCGGAGGTTTTTGAGCAGCTCTTGCTGATCCGTTGTAAGCAGCGCATTGATCTTGCTCTGTGTTCTGGTATGGCTGACTATCACTTCGATCTCCTGCTGAGCAATGGCAGTTGCAATGGCTCTGACGGCGGCCTCGTCAAAGGTGGTTGCTTGCGACATGATTTTCAATTGATCGCGCTTTTCATGGAGTGAATCGAAAACCGGCTGCATCTGTTCTTTCTCCGCATCGAGGATTGCCGTGATCTGAGTCTGCTGCGCATCCGTCAATTTTAACACTTTTGCCATTCTGTCGATTCCCTGCCCGGGTTCCATCAGACCACCCGGTGGCGGTCCAAAACAGTGAGCTTTCCCTGAGCTGGCCTGGACTGATACAGCGGCAACCATGGTTGCCAGCAGCATTCCGATTACTGCGTGTTTACGTGACATGACTTTTCTCCTTTTACCGGGTTGATTGACCATCTGTGACAAAGCTATCAGGAGAATGTGGATCAAATGTGGAAGAAATAAGGAAATGTGACAGGCATGCATTTCGGTTCTGTTTGTGATCTGCCGCTTGTGGTAGTCCCCTTGCTGAAAAGCTAACGACCTCATCTCTATCCAACAGTTTCCACCCGATTAAGCTCAATACTCGAGGCATCGAGTAAGCAGGTCACTTCAGTAGCCAGGTGATATAAAATGGAGCAATAAATGAAGTAAAAACAGCTGCCAGCGCCATAGCGACTCCAGCCATTGCACCTTGGGTTTGACCTTCGTGCAGGATAGTTGCAGTTCCCTGGCCGTGAGCAGTAACTCCCATGGCGAGACCTCTGGCGACCGGATTGGTGATTCTGCACAGGGAAAGGAAACCGGCACCGATCATCGAACCAAGTGTTCCGGTAAAAACCACAAAGGCTACAGCAATGGCCGGGTCGCCGCCTATGATGTGGGCAACCTCGATTGCAATCGGGGCAGTTATTGATTTGGTGGCGATAGATGCGACGATTACAGAATCAAGACCGCTCAGTTTGGCTAAAACTACGGCAGTTGTTAATGTCGCCATGGAACCACAGGCAATACCTACCAGTATAGGGACAAATGATGTTCGCAGAACGTTCCGGTTCAGGTACAGAGGCAGCGCCAACCCGACCGTGGCCGGTCCAAGCAGAAATGTCATTATAGCTTTGCCTGGCTTGTACTGTTCAAAGGTGATTCCTGAATAGTGTAGAATAAGAATTATGGCCGTTGTACTGAGCAGCAAGGGGGCCAGTAATGCGTTCTGGGTTTTGAGCCAGATTTTTCTGCTGACGATATACAGGACAACGGTAAGGATGATCGTAAATGCAGTCATCGTAGGATTATTCATGTCAGTTAACCTTATCATTACTACGTGAGGTGGAGAAAAACTGAACGATCCCGCCTGTCGTCACTAACGCGACAAGTAGACTGACTACCAGCGGCAGGAACAGCAGGTAACCTTTCTGAAGGAACAGATCACGCCATTCCATAAGCTCGACTGCAATCGGTATAAAGAAAAAGGAGAGATGTTTGAGAAGCGGAGTCGTTGCTGTGGTCAGCCATTGTTCTTTGATAACACCCAAAGCTAACAGCACAAACAGAATGACCATGCCTAGAACACTGCCTGGCAGAGGTACGTGGAATGTTTTTACAATCAGGGTACTGACAGAGTAAATGACCCACAGCAGAAAAGCCTGACCTGAAAATTTTAGCAGCGTTATCAATTGGTACCCGCTTGTGGCGTTCGTGTCATTTAAGCCCATACCTCTCTTGCAAATTTCAGGGCCGCAGCAATATTGCGAGATTCAGGTTATGGTCTTCAAGGAATTACGCAGCTTGGGGGCAACTAAAGCCAGTCCACTGGCCGCTGCCAATTCAATGACGGCGTTTTTTCGGCCACCTACCAGTCCATAACAGGCTTTCCTTATAGGAATCCGAGGCTATGACAGTTTTCACGGGCAACACCCTTTTAAGGCTTGACATAAATCAAACCATATCATGGGCGATCCCGTAGGATCGCCCAGCACAGAAAGGACTATTATGTTTTCTGGAAATCATGTAACGTTCTGAAGCTGTTGACTAACGTGAATACTCACATTTTCTCGGCAGCCTTGACAGAGGTGACGATGATGGAAGATGATAAAAATTCTGAAGCCGGATATGTTTTTTTTGATGCACAGGCGGTCTCCATCCTGCAAGCGGTTTTTCCGGAAACCCCTGCCAAAGATGAAACCGCATGTACATCAGACCCTTCAAAGACGGTGCTGGTGAAGTTTATGATAACCCGTCAGGATGAGCAGGATCTCTGTAACTTGGGGTATAGCCAGGCAGAAATCGACAAGATTACTCCTCAAGAAGCTGATGATATAATCAAAGCCGCGACGAAGGCGCCAACCAGATCAGCTGAACAAACCTCCGTAATGTAATATCCGCTACCACTTGCCGCTATCGTTTCTCTTTTGAATCCCCTTCGGCACGCCCATCCACACCACCGCCAAGCACCTTGTAGAGCGTTACCTGACTGGAAATCCGGGCCAGGCGAGTACTGATCAGCGCCTGTCGGGCAGCATACAGCGAGCGTTGTGAATCCAGCACCGTCAGGTAGCTGTCTACCCCTGCGTCAAAGCGGGCCTGGGAGAGCTTGTAACTCGAAGTTGTTGCGTCGGTGAGCGATTTCTGGGCACTCAGCTGACTATCAATGGTCCCCCGTTGGGCCAGTGCATCAGCCACTTCACGGAAGGCGACCTGAATAGCCTGCTCGTAACGGGCCACTGCTATATCCCTGTCAGATTCGGCCACGTTCTGGTTGGCGCGGTTACTGCCGCCATCGAAGATTGGTACCGTGATCTGCGGCGCAAACTTCCAGACGAATGAACCGGCCTTGAAGAGAGCAGTCAGGTCATCACTGCCGAAGCCGATATTTGAAACCAGGGTGATGCGCGGGAAAAAGGCTGCCCGTGCTGCGCCGATATTTGCGCTGGCTCCGCGTAGTACAGCTTCAGCCTGGAGAATGTCGGGGCGAACCAACAGCACATCTGACGGCAGACCGGGGACGAGCTCCGTGAGATATGTCGTCGAATCAGAGAGTGTTTTCGGCACCTGTTCCGGTATCAGCTGCGTACCGACAACCAGACTCAGGGCGTTTTCATCAAGCGCCACCAGAGCTGTGTAGCGAGCAATGTCCACCCGTGCCGCATCAACCGTGGTCTGGGCCTGATAAACAGCCAGCGAAGAGGAGATGCCGGCATCAGACCGGCTTTGGGTGAGCTTGTACGATTCCTGCTGATTGAGCAGCGTCTCGTTGGCCAATTGCAGGCGTTCGCGATCAGCCACAAGTGCCAGATACGTGGTGGCGACCTGCGAAACCAGGCTGATCTGCACGCTGCGATGTGCCTGTTCTGTTGCCAGAAACTGTTCCAGTGCCTGATCCTTTAGGCTGCGCACTCGTCCAAACATATCCAGTTCGTAGGAACTGATACCGAGGCCGACATTATATTGCTCGGTTGTTATTGCCCGATCTTTACCGGAGAGGGTCTCAGCAATCCTCTGGAAACTTGCACCGGCGTTTGCATCAACCTTCGGCAGCAGATCGGCACGTTTGATCTGGTAGAGAGCCCGGAAACGCTCGATGTTCAGGGCTGCAACCCGCAGATCACGGTTATTCTCCAGAGCCAGAGCAATCAGCTTCTGGAGGTGCGGATCAACAAAAAACTCCCGCCAGGGAATGTCGGCAACCTTTTTTCCGGCCGGCGTGGCAGCTTCACCCTTATAAGCCGGTCCGCTCGGCCAGACAGCCGGAACCGGCGCAGCCGGCTGGACATATTTCGGAGCCATGCTTGCGCAGCCGGTTAAAGACATTGTTCCAAACAAGAGTATTGAAACACAGAGCAAATACGATTTCATATTAGTGCACCTCCGGGGAGCTGATGGCGACATGAACTGCTACGGGAACCTGCTTTTTGGCAAATAACCGCGATACCAGCACGAAGAAGAATGGGATAAAAATCAGGTCGATAAAGGTGGCCGAGAGCAATCCACCGGTGACAGCCGTACCAATAGCGTTCTGGGCGGCGGCGCCGGCTCCCTTGGTCAGTGCCAGCGGCAGCGTGCCGAAGAAAAACGCCAGTGACGTCATGATGACCGGACGAAGCCGTATTTTTACGGCTGACAGCGTTGCTTCAACCAGATCATGCCCCTGATGCATCTGCTCTTTGATGAACTGGATGATCAGGATGGCGTTCTTGGTGGAAAGGCCGATGGTTGTCAGTAACCCGATCTGAAGATAGACGTCGTTGGGGAACATGCGCAGTTTGACAGCAACGACGGCCCCGACCAGTCCCAGCGGCAGCATCAGCAGGTTGACGAACGGGATTGTCCAGCTCTCATAC
>Ga0194037_1002168_pt1 | contig 13364 bp, 11 predicted proteins | sample JunL306m_MetaG_FD_148653 | JGI IMG/M metagenome (GOLD analysis project Ga0194037, IMG submission 148653) | Anoxic zone freshwater microbial communities from boreal shield lake in IISD Experimental Lakes Area, Ontario, Canada - Jun2016-L304-6m | ecosystem: Environmental > Aquatic > Freshwater >...
ATGGCGTTCCCCGCCGAAGCCGCCGGGTTTGGCTTCCTTGGGTTCCGAGGCGTTGACGCGCAGCGCGCGGCCTTGGTAGTCAGAGCCATTGAGTGCTTCGATGGCGGCATTCAACTGGCTTTGGTCGCCGAGGGTCACGAAGGCAAATCCTTTGGATCTGCCGGTTTCGCGGTCGGTGATGATTTTAACCCTGTCGACGGGTCCATAGGCGGCGAAGAGGCCGTTGAGGTCTTCTTCCGTAGCGGTGTAGGGCAGGTTGCCCACGTAGATGTCCATTTTTGTCTGTTCTAAGGCACGCCATCATTGGAAATGACTGCCCGCGGCCATGGCGTAAGAGACCCCGCGCAGTGCGTCCGCTCGCAACTTTGCCAATCGGACTTTCGGTTGACTATGCGACCCGTGGAGGATTGGCAAGGATTGTTTTCAAAGAAATCCGGGGTGCGGGGAGTCGCCAGGCCAGCGCTCGCTACGGAGTGCCCAATCCATGGCCGGCCATCTCGGCGGGAGTGGCGTGAGCCCGCGGGTGGGTTTGGAAGACGATGACCATTTCGGTGATGATGAAAGCCAGGCCGATCACGGCCATAACGATGGCGAGGGTATGCAGCCACTTGGGGGCAAGGATTTTGAGCGTATCATCCTGGTTCCAGCGCGACATGCCATCGACCGCCTTGCCGGACGCCCAACGGGAATCCAGGCACCGGACTTTGGCGCCGTGGCGATGGTAATGGCGCACCCGGGTCTGGAATTGCGGGCGGCGCGTCTGGTCGGCCAATTGGAACTTGTTCATCGCAGTAAAGCTGGGGTGTGGCGGGCGCTGCCGCCGCCGCTCACGCGACCAGCTGGTTGTTGATGGCGTAGCGCGTCAGATCGGCATTGGTGAGCAGTTGCATTTTTTCCAGCACCCGCAGGCGGTAGGTGTTGATGGTGTTGATGCTGAGCTGCAGGCCGTCGGCGATCTCGCGCACGGTTTTGCCGGATGCGATCCGGCGCAGGATCTCGAACTCACGTTTGGACAGGCGCTCGTGCAGGATGTCACCCATATCGCAGCGCCGCACGGCCACCCATTGTTCAGCCATGGCGGTGCTGAGATAGCGGCCGCCGTCACGGATGCTCTCGATGGCTTTGATCAACTCGCCGCTGAGGCTGGTTTTGTGCAGGTAGCCGGCGGCACCAGCGCGGAAGGCGCGCACCACGAAGTGCTGTTCGGAATGCATGGTGACCATGAGCACCGGGAGATCCGGGCGTTGGTTGCGGATTTCCTTGAGCACGCCCAAGCCGCCGCAGCCAGGCATGGAGATATCGAGGATGACGATGTCCCAGGGCTTGGCGAGCGCGGCATCGAGTGCCTGTTGGCAATCCGCCGCTTCGCCGAGCTCCGAAATCTGGAATGCTCCTGTCAGTAGGCGTTTGAACGCGCTGCGCACCATGGCGTGGTCATCGGCTAGGAGGATTCTCATCAACCGATTCATTTAGCAAACCCCATGCCAGCGGCGCTAAAGCAGGGTAAAACCCATATGCCACAAGGGTTTGCGCGCGGAGACCCGGCTGCCAGGCGGGCTGAGATGTCTGCAACTCTTGCGGAAAGGCTGCAAGTATTGCCGGCCGGCTTATTTCAGTTTGTAGCGGGCGAGCAGGTTATAGACCGTGCGTTCGGCGATGCCGAGTTCGCGGGCGGTGCGCGCCTTGTTGAGACCGCTGCGCTGGTATGCCTCGAGGAACGCGTGGCGTTCCACCTCCTGGAGCGAGAGAATCGGGTTGGCCTCGGCCGCGGATGGGCCGCGGTGGGTTTGCAGCAGCGGCGCAAAGTTAGGCTCGTCGAGCTGGGTCCCGTCGGCAAAGGCGGTGGCCCGCTCCAGGACGTTGGCGAGCTGGCGCAGGTTGCCAGGCCAGTGGTGGGCGGCGAGCATTTGGATGGCGGCGCGGGTGACGGTCCATGGGACGGTGCCACGTTCGCGGGCGATCTGGTCGAGCATCGAGCGCAGGAAGGCGGGCAGATCCTCGATGCGTTCGCGCAACGGAGGCAGGTGCAGTTCCAAGACGTTGAGGCGGTAGTAGAGATCCTCGCGGAAGTGGCCTTGCTCGACGCGCGCCTGGAGGTCGATGTTGGTGGCGGCGATGATGCGGGCTTCGGTGCGCAGCATCCGGTTGCCGCCGACCCGGAAAAACTCCTGGTCTTGCAGGACGGTCAGCAGTTTGGGCTGCAGCTCGCCGGGCAGATCGCCGATTTCATCGAGAAAAATGGTGCCCTTGGTGGCTTGTTCGAAGCGACCCACGCGGCTGGCGGTGGCACCGGTGAAGGCACCGCGCTCGTGGCCGAAGAGTTCCGATTCGAGCAGCTCGCGCGGCAGGGCCGGGCAACTCACGGGAATGAACGGTTCGGCGGAGCGAGTGCTGAGGCGGTGGATTTCGCGTGCGATGAGGGTTTTGCCGGTGCCGCTTTCGCCGGTGAGCAGGACCGTGATATTGAGCTGTGCGGCCTTGGCCATCTGCTTGAGCAACGCCAGCATCCGCGGACTCCGGCTGGTCAGGGTGGTGGACTCCGATTTGCCGAATTTGGGAGTGGGACCGGCCGCTTGGGCCTGTGGGGGCTGGCCGCGGAGTCGGATCGCTTGCCGGATCACGCTGAACAGGCGTTCCAATTCGAATGGTTTGGTGAGGTAGTCATCCGCTCCGGCCTTGAGCGCGCGCACGGCGGTTTCCGCATCGTTGAGGCCGGTGAGCATGATCACCGGCACGTCGGGATACTTGTCGCGCAAGCGGCCCAGGGCCTGGATGCCTGTGCCATCGGGCAGGCCGTGGTCCAGAATCACGGCTTTGATGTGGGAGTCGAGCTGGTGGCAGCCTTCGCTCCCCGAGGCGGCCGCCACCGGCCGCCAGCTGCGGTTTTTAGCCGCCAGGGTTAGCAGGTTGCGGATCGATTCATCGTCATCGATAATCAGCAGATTGGGTGTGACTTCGGTGGCGGACATTGCGAGCAGGCGGCCCCGTGAAGAGGTCTGATTTCTTGTGTCCCGGTCCGCTGGCGGCGGCAAGCCTTAAATCAAGGAATCGCCGCCGGCTGCGGGAGGGGCGGTCGGCAGGATGAACCAGAAGGTGCTGCCTTGACCGCTTGGGCTGTCCACCCCCAGGGATCCGCCTTGGGCCTCGACCGCCAGCTTGCAGAAGGCCAACCCCAGTCCGGTGGACGGAGGATGGTCGCCGGCCGGCAGGTCGATCACCCCGAATTTGTCGAAAATCCTTTGCTGATAGGCAGCGGGAATTCCGGGACCTTGATCGCGCACCCAGATGCGCACCCCATTGGGGACGACGTCCGCGCCGAGCACGATGTCACTGCCAGGCGGCGAGTGCTTGAGGGCATTGGCCAGCAGGTTGACGCCGATGCGAGTGGTGAGTTCCAGATCACACCACAGGGGTGGACAGGCTGCGGGGAGTTGTTGCGCGATGCGGCGTGAGCTCGCGGGCCCCAGCGCCTGGGACTGTGTGCTCCGCAGGAGTTGGGACACTGGCACGGCTCGCGGATGCAGCGGGATGCCGGTGGTTTCCATCCGGCTGAGATCGACGACCATGGACACCATCTGGTTGAGTTGCTGGGTGCCGTGGATCGCGGCGTGCAGACTCTCCTGCACTTGCCCGGGCAACTGGCCGACGGTGGAGTCCGCAATCATCTCGAGGTGGCCGCCAATCACCTGCAGCGGGCTGCGCAGGTCGTGCACCAGCATGTGGGTGAGCAGGTCGCGGTGGCGTTCGAGGATCTGCAATTGCGCGTGTTCCTGATCCAGCTTGAGATAAGCCGCGCGCAGCGCGAGGTGGGTCTGAATCCGGGCCAGCACTTCGGATTCGCGGAATGGTTTGGCAATGTAGTCCACTCCGCCGCAGGCGAAGCCGGCGGTGATGTCGGCGGGTGCTGTGAGGGCGCTGATGAAGAGGATCGGGATTTGGCTGAGTCGTTCGTCGGCTTTGAAGCGGCGGCAGACTTCATAGCCGTCGAGGTCTGGCATCCGGATGTCGAGCAACACCAGCGCGGGCGGGTCGTCGCGGGCGGCGGCCAAGGCCATCTCGCCGCGTGGAAAGGCGCGCACCGCCCACCCGGCCTGACGCAGCATTTCGCCGAGGACGTTGAGGTTTTCCGGCTCATCATCGATGATCATGAGAGTGCCTTGGGAGGAATCAGTGGTCATAAGTGGGTTCCTTTCGCGGCGTCCAGCATTCGGTGCAGGCGCTCGTAATCGTAGGCCTCGACCAGCAGGCGCATCTCGGCCGCCAGACTGCCATGGGTGCCGGCGATCTCGGTGATCAGATCATGCAGCATGCGGATATCCCCGCGAAACAGCGCTTGGTTGAGCAACTCAAACTGCTTCTCCGACAGGCACGCCAGCGCCGCGGGATCGAGAAGGACGGGATCCGGCGCGAGGGTGGCGGCGGGGGCCGGCTCATAGGCATAGGTCACGTCGGTCACGCGGCTGATTTCCGCCAGCAGTCGTTCCCGCCGCACGGGCTTGGAGACATAGCCGTCGGCACCGGCGGCCGCCGCGAGTTGGTTTTCATCGGCAAACCCGGATGCGGTCACCACCAGCACCGCGAGCTCGCGCCCGCCAGGCAGCTCGCGCAAGCGGGAGATCGCCTCGTAGCCGTCCATCTCCGGCAATCGCTTGTCCATCAACACCAGGTCAATTGTCGGGGCTTGGCGCAAGCGCTCCAGGGCTAGCGCCGCGCTGGCCGTCGTTTCCACGGGGAAGCCTACCGCCGTGAGCATGTCGGCGAGCATGTCGCGGTTTTCGGGCTCATCGTCCACGACCAAGACCCGGCAGGCCGGCTGATCCGCAGCCAGGTGCAGCACGCTGCCGCGGGGCGACGGTTCCGGCATGCGGTCGCTGCTGCCGCGGGCGGTGAAGGTGAAGCGGAACCGGCTGCCCTCGCCGAGGCGGCTGGTGACGGTGATGTCGCCGCCCAGCGCCTGGGCATAACGGCGGCTCAAGGGCAGCCCCAAACCCGTGCCTTGGCCGCTCTGGCGGCCGTGCGGTGCCTGCTCAAAGATCTCAAAGATGTGCTCCAGTTCGTCCTGATCGATGCCACATCCGGAATCCTCGACCTCCACCGCGATCCGGAGTTCGCCGGGCGCGCCGTCGGCCAGCACCGATGCCGCCAGGCGCACCCCGCCGCAGGTGGTGAACTTGACCGCGTTACCTAACAGGTTCACCAGGATTTGGCGGATCTTGACCGGGTCGGCGTGGATAAACCGGGGCATGTCATCGGTGTGGGACAAGTCCAGCGTCAAGTCCTTGGCCTGCGGATGCCGGACGAACACCAGCCGCACGTCCTCCAGTGCCTGATAGAAATCAAACGTGCACGGCGCGAGCATGATGCGGTGGGCGTCGCTGCGCACCAGTTCCAGCAGGTCGGTGAGCAGCGCCAGCAGATGCTCGGCGCCGCGGGTGATGGCGCTGAGCCGCTGGCCGGTCGAGCAGGATCCGCACTCGCGGCCCATGATCTGGGCGTAGCCGAGAATGGCATTGAGTGGGGTGCGGATTTCATGGGACATGTTGCCCAAAAACAGACTCTTGGCCAGGGCCGCGGCTTGCGCCGCGTCGCGGGCTTGAATCAATTGGTGCTGGAGCTCGCGGGATTGGCGCTCCTCGGCCCGGCGGGCGTCAAAATGCGAGTAGAGTTCGGCCAGCACGCGCAGCAGCGAGATCTCTTCGGTCTGCCAGATGCGGGGTTCAGTCACGGCATCGAAGCCGACGAAGCCGAGGCAGACATCCCCCTGCATGAGCGGCAGGGTGATGAGCGAGCGGATCCCCTGCGGCTCGAGCACCTCGCGCAGAGAGTCGTCGGCGGGCAGGTCCGCGACGCTGGGCACGTGCACCAGGTCGCCGCGGCGGTGGGCGGCGACCCAGTCGGGGAGCAGGTCGTTGGGCAGGGCTTTGAGATTGGCGATTTCCGGGGAGATTCCCGGGCCGCACCATTCATGGGTGTTGCACATGATGCCCGCCCCGAAGTCATACGCAAACAGATAGGCGCGATCGGCGTGGATCAGCTGGCCCATGGTCGCCAGCGACTGGTCAATGGCGGCGTCTTGCCGCTCCAGGGGCACGTTGACAAACTCCGAGGCGAGATGCATCAACTCGCGTTGGATGCCCGATAGCCGGGTGAGTTCCCATTCGGCGTGCTTGCGCTGGGTGATGTCGATCATCACGCTCAGGACGTAATCGCGGCCCTGGCTGCTGATGATTTCGCCCGAGAAGAGGCCGAAGATAATGCCGCCGTCCTTGCGGCGGACTTGCAGTTCGATACCCGCGGCGATCCCGTCGGTCTGGAGGTGCGAGGCCACCGCGTTATACTGCGTCGGGTCCACGAACAGGTTGAGTTCCGTGGCGGTTTTACCGAGGATCTCCTCGCGGGCATAGCCGAGAGTTTCGAGGAAGGCGTCGTTGACATCGGTGAACCGGCGGTCGGGCTGCGAGGAGAGCGCGATGAGGGTGGGGTTGCGACGAAACAGGCGCTCAAACCGCTGATGGGCTTCCTGTTCCGCGGTCAGGTTCTTGCTGATGCCAAACACGCAGTGCTCGCCATTCCATTGGCCGAACCAGACGCGGGTTTCGACGGGCACCAGCGCGCCAGTCTTACCTTCCAGCGGCAGCGGACAACTGGCGCGCTCGCCCCGGAACATGGCGGCGAAGATTTCCGCCGCTTCCTGCCGTTTGCTGGCCGGATGCAGGTTGAGCAGATTCATTCCTTGGAGCTCGTCCGGCGAGTAGCCCAGCATTTGGGTGACGGCGGAATTGGTGAACAGAATCCGTCCCTCGGGCGTGCCCACGGTGATCATGTCCGTCATGGATTCGAAGAAGGCGCGGAAATTGCCCTCGCTTTCCTGGAGGGCGTTCTCGATCCGTTTATGGGCGGTGATGTCCCAGTTGGTGCCAATCATGCGCAGCGGGTCGCCGCTGGCGTTGCGCTCCACCGTGGCAATCCCACGGATGTCATGGATGGTGCCGTCGGACCACAGCGCCCGGAACTCAATGTCGAACTCCTGGTCGCCCCGCAGCGCGTTTTGTATGGCCTGGTCGCCGCGCTGGCGGTCGTCCGGGTGCAGCCCGGCCTGCCAGGCTTCATAAGCGCCGCTGAACTGGTCCCGGGTGATGCCGTAGAGGGCGAACATTTGTTCGTCCCAGACCAGTTGGTTGTTGGTCACGTCGTAGTCCCAGATGCCGACGCCGCCGGCGCGAGCGGCCAGCGACAGGCGGTTGGTGGTTCGCCGCAGCGAGTCTTCGCTGTGCTGGAGTTCGGCGGTCAGGGCGGTGGCCATGCGTTGGGCGGCGGCGCGGGTGTTGAGCAGGACCCGGATCAGGGCAAAGAGCAGCAGGGTGATGAGGAGGCCGCGGCCCAGCGTGAGCCATACTTGGAGGTAATCCGCGGTGAAGATTCCGAGGCTGGGTTGTATGAAGCACAGGGTCCAGCAATGGCCATTGAACTGCACCGGAATCTGGCGTGTTAGGGTGGCCCGGGTCCAGTGCGACGCGCGCTCGGTGACCGGTGATGCGTAGAGCAAGGCGGCGGGTGCCACCCGGCTGCCGTCAAAAACCTGCAGTTGCGGCTGGGGTGCGGGGTCGTGATAGCGGCAGCCGAGGATGCCAGCGATCAGATCCTTCATCCGGTAGGGACTGTAAACCCAGCCGGCGAGGGCGGCCCGGCGTTGGTCGATGGACTCGGTGGGCTGTCCCGGGCGGTAAACCGGGACATACATCAAGGTGCCTTCCTGGACATCCTGGTCGGTTTCCTGAACCAGCTGCACCTTGCCGGTGAGCGCGGCGGAATTGGTGTCGCAGGCGCGTTGCATCGCCTGGTGGCGGACCGGCTCCGAGAACATGTCATAGCCGAAGGCGCGCAGGTTGCGGCCGGTGAAAGGTTCCAGATAGATGATCGAGGAGTAGGTTTCGCGCTCGCCGGCGGGTTTGACCTGATAGTCCGGGAACCCCTCGCTGCGGACTTGCGCGACATGCCGGGCCAGCTCCGCGCGCGGGATCAGCTGCGCAAACCCCATCCCCTGAATCCCCGGCAGAAGTTGGTCAATCTTCTGGTATTGGTTGAAAATCCGCCAGCCCTCGCGGGTGACCTTGTCCGATGCGCCAAACAACGCCGCCCCGCTCAGCAGGATGCGCGCGTGGTCATCAAGCCGCCGCGCAATCAGATTGGCGACTTCATTGCTGTGGTTGTGGAAATCCTTTTCGGCCGACCGCTCCACATCGGATTGAATCGACAGGGTGGCCACGGCGGCCAACATCAGCCCGAGCCCCAGCACCAGCCAGGAAATGTAGTGGTAGCGGCCGGCTGACGGCGTCGCGGGTGAGGAGGGTGGCGGACGCTTGGTCATACCTACCCGTTATAGCGGAGTTTCAAGCGTGGGTTGGGTCATTTGGTGGCGAAGACGGCTTGGATGTCAGCGAGGGAAACGCCGAGTTTTTTGCCAGCGATTTGAGTCAAGGCGGCGGCGTCGCCCTCGAAATGGAAGGTGCGTTGCACGTGGCGGAGTGTCTCGCCGGGTTGGAGGAAGCCGGCCTTGGACGAGGATTCCAACTCATAGAACGGGCCCATTTGCGTGCCGTCGGCCAGTGGACCGTCGTTATACGAGTTGATGACGTCGCCGGAGAATGGATCCTGCTGGATTTCCCACGCCGAATTCACGAAGTCGGTGGTCGATGGATCGAGAGTGGTTTCGACGATGGTGAGGACTTTGTTGGCGGCGTCGTAGGAGCCAAAGGTCGGCAGGGCGCGTTTGGGCGGGATGCCGATTTTGCTGCGGCATTTGCCATCGGCCTTGAAGAACACCGCCGCTTCGGAGATTTTCAAGCGGTCGGCGGGCACCTTGCCGAAATAGTCATCCTTGAGGATGGTGCCCAAATCGCCCTTTTGATAGGGGATGACCACGGTGACTTCGGGAGAGGGATTCATCATGCCGAGCAACCAGATCGAGAGCGCGCCGGTTTCCTTGGCCCATGGCAGCTTGCCGGTGTTTTGCACGCGGTTGTCGGTTTCATAGGCGACCATGTGCAGCCCTGCGGGCAACTCCAGGTCCAATTTGGCGGCGATTTCAGCCGGACTCAACAGGCTGATCTTGCGGGTCACCGCGACCTCGAACGTAAAGCCCGAATAGTTGGTCAACTTGGCGTGTTTGCTGAACGAGGCCGTGCGGGCATCGGCGGCATCGGTTTGAAACGCCTCGGTGTCCAGACAGGCCGGGGTCTGCCAATGGGCGAGATCGAAGGCCGCGTCCTTGGCGAAAAAGATCGAGAACTGTCCGCCTTCGGGGCCGAACCACAGGCGCTCCTCGCCCCCATAAGCGTTGATATGCGGCTGCGGCTTGCCCGACTCGATGAGCGGGCGGTTGATCCATCCGAATGAAAACCCGTTGCCGCCGGAGGCGGAGCTGGTCATCACCCGGCCTTGATATTCCGGGGCGATCAGGACCCGCGCGTCGCCATTGCTCAGCTCGACGGGTTTCAGGTGCTGTTGCAGAAACTGCAGGTCAAAGCCGTATTGGCCCTTGGTATAGGTCGAGTTCATAGTTGGCGGGTGGGTGGGTGAAGCGGTTGCCGCGCGGGTGCCTGCGGCCAGGACGATGGCTGCGGCCAGGGTGACGGATCGATGGAATGATTTCATGATGGCGCGGGATGGAGAAGGTGAGAGTCGCGGGCAGGATGGGCGACGGTCTTGGGTGTCAGTGGGTCATTGGGCTTTCGCCGGAGGCATCGCCGAGGTGCGAGGCCTCGACCGGAAGAAAGCGTTTGAAGCGGGTTTTGTCGATCGACTTCATGTAGGCCTCCTCGGGTGAGATCATGCCTTCGCGCAGTTTCGACCAGATCGACTCGTCCATGAACTGCATGCCCTCGTTTTTGCCGCCGGTGATGACGTCGTAGAGTTTCTGGGTCGCGCCCTCGCGGATGATCGCGCAGACCGCGGGGGTGGCGAACATGATTTCATGGACTGCGGTGCGGCCGGGTTTGTCCACCCGCTTGCACAGCAGTTGGGCGACCACCCCGCGCAGCGAGGCGGCGAGCATGGTGCGCACCTGCGATTGTTGGTCGGAGGGGAACACGTCGATGATCCGGTCGACGGTTTTGCGGGCGTTGTTGGTGTGCAGCGTGCCGAACACCAACAGCCCGGTTTCCGCCGCGGTCAGCGCCAGCGAAATGGTTTCCAGGTCGCGCATTTCGCCGACCAGGACGATGTCCGAATCTTCGCGCAACGAGGCACGCAGGCCATCCGCGAACGAGGGGGTTTGGTTCGGCACCTCGCGCTGGGTGATGATGGATTTCTTGTTGCGGTGGACGAACTCGATGGGCTCCTCGATGGTGATAATGTGGCGGTTGAAGTTGATATTGATGTAGTCCAAGAGCGCCGCGAGGGTGGTGGACTTGCCGGAACCGGTGGGGCCGGTGACGAGCACCAGGCCCGAGCGCATGTGGCCGAACTCCTTGACCACATCGGGCACGCCGAGGGAGGCGAGCGAGGCGATTTCGGTGGGGATTAGCCGGAACACCGCGGCGTAGCCATACTGTTGTTTGAGGTAGTTGCAGCGGAAGCGCGAGTCCTCGTCCATCTCGTAGGCGAAGTCGAGGTCGCCGGAGTTGACAAAGCGTTCAAACGCCTGGGGATCACAGATCTCGCGCAGCAATTGATGAAAATCCTCGCCGACGAGGAGGCCGCGCCCGGGAATGGCGACCACCGCCCCGTGGACGCGGATCTTCGGCGGCTGGCCTTCGGCCAGGTGCAGGTCCGAGCCTTTGTTGGCAATCAGATAGCGGAACAGTTCGTCGATGCGGGCCATGGGATGGAAATTCAGGATTGGAAAAAGTCTTTCATCTGAGCCTTGTCATCGGAGCGGAACATCGCCTCTTCCTGGGAGATGAGGCGTTCCACGTAGAGCCGGCGCAGCGATTCATCCATGGTGATCATGCCGACATTTTTGCCGGTCTGCATGACCCCGGGAAGCATGAAGGTTTTACCTTCGCGGATGCAGTGGGCGACGGCGGGGGTGTTGACCAGCAATTCGAGTGCGAGCACCCGGCCGTTGCCATCGACGCGCGGCACGAGCTGCTGGGAGAGGATGCCGCGCAGCGATTCGGACACCATGACCCGGATCTGGTCGCGCTGGTCGGTGGGGAATACGTCCAGCACCCGGTCCAAGGTGCGCGGGGCGTTGCCGGTGTGGAGGGTGCCGAGGACCAAGTGGCCGGTTTCCGCCGCGGTCAGCGCGAGCTGGATGGTTTCCAGGTCGCGCATTTCCCCGACCATGATGACGTCGGGGTCTTCGCGCAGGGCCCCGCGCAGGGCTTTGGCGAAGGATTCGGTGTGGGTGTGGACTTCGCGCTGGTTGACGTGGCAGCCCTTGGATTCGAACACGTATTCGATGGGGTCCTCGAGGGTCAGGATGTGGTCTTCGCGGTCGGCGTTGATGAAATCCACCAGCGCGGCGAGGGTGGTGGATTTGCCGGAGCCCACCGAGCCGGTAACCAGGACCAGGCCGTTCTGGTAGCGGGTGAGCGGCAGGATGTGTTCGAGTGGGAGTCCGATGTCCTCGAGCGAGCGGATCTTGGTGTTAATGACCCGGAAGGCCATGTCATAGCCGAGGCGCTGCTTGACGACCGACGCGCGGTAGCGGCCGCTGGCGGCGGAGTAGGCGAAGTCGATGTCGCCCTTGGCTTGGAGGCGGCCCCACTCGGCATCGCCGAGGAAGGAGCGGGCGAGCCGTTCAGTGTCAGCTGGTGCCAGCGGCGGATGGTCATTCCAAATCGGTGCCAGCTTGCCAAAGCGTCTCCAAGCGGGCGGAAAGGCGGTGGGCAGGTGGACGTCGGAGCAGTCGTATTCGCGTCCGAGCTGAAGGTATTGATCGACGTGGTTCAGAACCTGATGGGCTGACATGGGGTGGATTCAGAGAGATTTGGGGGTCTTGGAAAGGCGGGCGAGAAGGCGGTTGGCAGGCGACGGCAACCCTTGTCCTGCCAGCCAGTTTTTGACTTGGTCTCCCAGCCAGATTTTCACCAGCGGGCGGGTGGCGGTCCACGCCAGGCCAAGCAGTTTGGCGGGGATGCCGCGGCCAGGCTTGGCGGCGGGGCGCGGGTTGCGGTGCCACACCAAGCTGGCGGCCAGGCCGGTGGCGAGCGAGCTGATCATCCACGTGGCCGGGTGGTGTTGCAATGAGCCGCGGATGCGGGCCGGGACGTCGAGTCGCTGGCGCAGCGCGCGGACTTCGCCCGTCAGGCACGAGCGGGCGGCCGCGCTGCGGTCAATCAGACCTTGGGTTTCGGAGTTTGCTGGAGGGTTTCGATCCATTCGCGGTCTTTGTGGAATTCAGCGCGGGTGACGGGGAAGGCCGGCGCGGCAGGGGTCCGGGCAGCCCGGGCGAAACCGAGCGCAGCCAGCAGGTGGAGGGCGGCACCCGCTACGGCAACCCACGCCCACGGCCAACCGGAGGCTTGGGCGATGAGGGCAATCCCGCCCGCTAACAGCAGCGCCCACGCCAACCCCAGGCAAGCCAGGCCTGCAATCAGACTGCTGGCACGCCGCGCGCCCGCAGCGGTGGCCTGTTTCAATTCCAACTCGATGAGGGCCAGGCGCGCCGCCACCAAGGTCAACAGGGCGTCACTCCAATTCGCGGGCGCGCTCACACCACGGTGGGACTCAGGGAATTCAGCCGGTGGCGGGAATTCGTTATCCGATGCGGGATTCATGAGGCGTCAATCAAGCGGACCCGCCTGAAGGCGGGATCACAGGCGGGCGGATTGGAGCGGAGATTAACGGCGCACGATCAGGCCAATGAGGAAGCCCAGGCCGAGGGCGCTGATGACGCACTTGGTGGGATTTTGACGGATATAATCTTCGGCGGTCAGCTGCAGGTCCTTGGCGGTTTCGCGGGTGTTTTCCCACTGATCGGTGGCGGTTTCCTTGAGGTGCTGGGCTTTTTCCGCGGCGGAGGCTTTGAGGGCGATCGCCTTTTCGGTGGCGCTGTCGCGGAAATGCTGGGCGGAGTCCACCGCCCGTTCTTTCAGCGCGGACGCTTTGACTTCGGCGGTATGGACGAATTCGCGGGCTTTTTCGCCGGCGGCGGCGCGGAGGTCGTTGGCCGCCTGGGTGATCGATGGCGTTGCGACGAACTCCGCATCGGGGTAGAGGCTGTCGGGGGTGGGAGATGGGTTGGGCATGGCGGTGATTTCGTTTTTCACAAACCTGCATGGCTTGCGGTTCGCGGGTAGAAGTGACATTTTTCGAGGGGATTTGCAAGGCACGACTTGCAAAAGGTCGAATCATTGTGGCGGGGTGAGGATCCTGGCTTTGGGGGCGGGCAACAAGAGTTCGTTTTGGCCTTCGGG
>Ga0194037_1002169_pt1 | contig 13360 bp, 9 predicted proteins | sample JunL306m_MetaG_FD_148653 | JGI IMG/M metagenome (GOLD analysis project Ga0194037, IMG submission 148653) | Anoxic zone freshwater microbial communities from boreal shield lake in IISD Experimental Lakes Area, Ontario, Canada - Jun2016-L304-6m | ecosystem: Environmental > Aquatic > Freshwater >...
TACCCCTAGCAATAAGTTAGTAATAAGGATAGCAATTACTGTAATAATAAAAGGAAGAAATTGTTCGCGCCCCTGTTTGTATACCGAAAGAATCATGGAGGGTTTAGCCAGATTATAACCCGTACGAATCAGTATTACTGCCAGTACACAATAGGGTATCATATTTACTAATCCTACAGCAAAAAGTACCACCAGTAATATCCATAATCCATGCGAGAAAGAAGAGAGCTTTGTTTTTGCTTTAGCCTCAGCATTGGCCGCACTTCTTACAATTACTGCTGTTACTGGTAGTCCGCCTATCAATCCGCTAATGGTATTTCCTACTCCTTGCGCTATCAGTTCTCTGTTTTGAGGTGTTACTCTATTGCTGGCATCCAGCTTATCTATTGCTTCAATACTCAATAAGGTTTCCAGCGTGGCAACAAAACAAATAACGATGGCATTTTTCCAGATAGCAGTACTATGTAATATGGCTTTAAAGTCGGGGAAATTAACCTGCGAAAAAACATTCTTAGGCACGTTTACAAAATGAGATGGCAGCAGCTTTATGGATGGAAAAAAGTATTGTATACCAAGACTAATCATTACCCCAAATACAACCGTAATAAAAGAAGCAGGTAAAAAAGAGATGAGTTTATACAACCATCTTTTCCAGACTATCAAAAAAAGGATGGAGGAAATAGAAACGATTAATATCCCTGCAGAAAAACTGTTGCGGATATCATCTATATTCTCGAATGCATGATTGAAAGTAATAATATTAAAGAGCTCATTACTCCAGAACATGGGTTTATCGTAACCAAATAATACAAAAGGAATTTGCTTGGATATAAGTATAATACCAATTGCTGCCAGCATGCCTTTAATAACTGCCGAAGGAATAAAGCTCGTAAATCCGCCCAGCTTAAAGATGCCCAGCAATATCTGCATCAACCCTGCAAGCATTATGGCCAGAAACAATAATGGTAGTCCTCCGGTTTCGTGGATAGCGGCAGCACAGATAGCTGTTAAACCCGCAGCTGGTCCACTTACACTTAAAGGAGATTTACTGATCAGCGACACAATTATACCACCAACAATTCCTGCAGTAAGCCCCGAATATACCGGAACTCCCGAGGCTAATGATATGCCCAGACAAAGTGGCAATGCAACAAAAAATACGGTAATACTGGCCTTGAAATCATGTTTCAGAAATGCAAGAAAGTAAAACTTCGATTTTCTGCTGATGAATTGCATACCATATACATTTTGTTACTAAGGAGATAGGAGGAAGGAGACAAGAGATAGAATAATACATTTATGTTTTACCATTGTATTCTGTATTCCATTATCAAATTATCGAATTTGTATTCTGTATTCAATTAGCACATTAGCATATTATCGAATTAGCTAATTGTATTCTCCTGACTACCTTGTTAGAGTTTCTCGTACAACGCTCTCAGCTTTTCTCTGGTCATAATACTTTCCCAGTTCTTGCCTAAAGCGTTCTCCCACAATGGTTTCATTCCCAGGCTAACATTCAACATCGCATCAAACTGCTCTTCTGATAAACCATTGCAGATACCTACCGGTATATCTATATTATTCTCTGCCACCATTTGCTTAAACTCCTTTACACCTGCAGGATAGTATTCTTCCAGATGGTTCATTACTATACAGTTGCCAATACCATGCTTGGTTCCCAGTAAATAACTCAATCCGTAGCTCACCGCATGTGCCACACCCACCTGAGAATATGCAATGCTCATACCGCCGGCATAAGATGCCATCATCAGCTTGTCGTCGTTAGCATCATTCCAGGGTTTGTTACCAAGAAATATATCTTGACAAAGCTGCAATGCTTTTTCGCCATAACTCTTACTAAATTCATTCAGGAAAGTTCCTTCCAGGCTCTCTATACAATGTATATAACAGTCCATTCCAGTATAAAAACGTTGATTAGCAGGCGCATCTTTTGTTAATTCAGGATCCAGCACTATCTGATCGAATGGTGTAAAGTCGCTATTCATACCCAGTTTACGTACCGGACCAGTCAGTACGGTTGTTCTGCTTACTTCGGCACCCGTACCACTAAGGGTAGGTATACCCGCTTTATATACGCCAGCAACTTTTACCAGATCCCAGCCCTGATAGTCGGCCGAAGAACCTGTATTATTCATCATCAGCGAAACTGCTTTTGCAAGGTCCATTGCACTACCGCCACCAATTCCTATAATACCACTTACGGTACCAAACTCTTCTTTCAGCTCTTGCGCAAGTTTATCTACCTGCGTTGTCTTTGGTTCGTAGGTAACATCTACTATAACTATCTTATCTTTTCCTCTCAATGGAATACGGCTCGCCAGTGGTTTGCCCTCAAAAAAATGATCCAGCAGAAATATCATTGGCGCATCTCCTTTACGGTGTGGTGCCAGTATTTCGTCCAGCTGATTAAAACATCCTCTACCAAAAACTACATTGCTTACCAATTTCAAATTACGGAATTGCATATCTGTTTATTTAGATTAATTCTGGCAAAGGTGTTGATTACATTTTTAATAATCAACAAGTTTTTCTATTTCGGTAAAATCTCCCCCCTATAACGTTACATAATTGTTTAATATAGCCCTGCGGTATGACAACTATCATAATAAATGATACTTTTGCCCACGTATTTTCAGATTAAGATTATTTAGAACACATGCCTCACGTAAAATTTTCGCACGACAACGCTGCCTTTTTCAATATTCTCAGAAAAAGAGTTAACGATTATTTCAAAACAAAAAACATTAAGCCTACCGGCAATATGGCACTTTACAGCAAGACTATCATTCTGGCTATTGCTTTTCTGGCTGCTTATATCGATCTTGTTTTTATCCATCAGCCTGCCTTTGTTTCTATTATCGTTTGCTGCATTACCGGATTAGTTATGGCCGCTATCGGGTTCAATATATTTCACGATGGAGCCCACGGTAGTTATTCTTCCCGCAAAACCATCAATCATATTATGGCCTGCTCCCTCAACTTTATGGGAGGAAGCTCTTATATATGGAAACAAAAACACAACATCAATCATCACTCCTATACAAATATCGAAGGGCTGGATGATGATATCGATATTAAACCTTTCTTCCGCACCAATACTTCGCAGAAACGTTACTGGTTTCATCGCTTTCAGCATATCTATAGCTTTGTATTGTACGGACTAACTTACCTTACCTGGGTGTTTCAGAACGACTTTACCAAGTATTTCCGTGGCAGAATCTCCGATCATTCTACTATGAAAAAGATGAAGCTGTCGGAGCATATAATGTTCTGGGTTACCAAGGTTACTTACCTGTTCACCTTCCTTATTATACCTGCTTATGTGGTAGGTATCAGTCACCTGATTATTGGCTACAGCATCATTGCATTTGTTTGTGGTATAGTAATAGCCTTTGTATTTCAACTGGCACACCTGCATCAGGCGGCTGAGTTTGTACTACCAACCAATACTGATCATTACGAAGTAGAAAACGAATGGGCAATCCATCAGATACATAGTACCATCAACTTCGATACCCGCAACAAGCTGGTTTCCTGGTTCTGTGGAGGTCTCAACTTTCAGGTAGAGCATCACTTGTTTCCTAAAATTAGTCATGTTCACTATCCACAAATCAATAAGATAGTAAAAGATACCTGCAAGGAGTTTAATATTCCTTACAACGAGTTTCCCAACACTTTCAGCGCCATCCGCTCGCATCTGCAGTTTTTAAAGTATATAGGAAGAGCCGCTTAATTAGAGAGCCAATGTGCTGATGTGATATTTAGCTAATATGCTAATTGAATACATCTTGAAAGAGTAATAAATACATTTTACCATAGTGTGGCTTCAAAATTATATATGTGTGTTAAGAAATGAAATGTGTTTCTTGATAACAGAAATGTGTGTGTAGCGGAATAATATGTTTGTGCTTGAAACAGGTGTTTCTTTTGTAAAATATTTAGTATAGCTGTTGCTAAAGTAAACGTGAGTGTTGCGCGGACTTATATAAGTATACCGAAACGGAAGCATGTTGATAGTGTAATAGCATTTGTATGTATAGTTATTAAATGTGTGTGTAGCGGAATAGAATATATGTGTAAGGAAAACGGTATATGTATATAGTGCAGCGCAATGTTGGTTTAAAAAGAGTGCGCGTAATAGTTGTGGAGGATAATGAATTTTTTGAAATAGGATAAGCATGAATGAAAATTGAGCGAGCGACAGGGATAGGAACGGCATCCTTTTTTTGCTAACCCCTATCCCCTAAAGGGTGACTAAATACAGCAAAAAAAGATACAGTGGATAGCCCGGCACGAAGTGGGCGCCATAATTAAAGTAAAAAGTAAAAAACAAAAAGTAAAAAAGAGCACTAATACAAAGAGTAGAATACAAAAACTAAGGACTACAAAAAGAAAAGCTACAGAATACAAATACGGTACCTAGAGAATATAAAAGACAAAGTCCCGGAAAGGAATACTCTCCGGGACTTTTTTATTACCTATCGTTAATTATCTTAATCTTCAAAGTGAAGCGAGAACATGATCATTCTGGATTGTAGCTTATCGAAAACGCTGGAATACTTTAAGTTGGGATCTCTCTCCAGCACATTGGTTAGGCCATAACCAAATTTAATTTCGGGAGTGAGGGTAAAATATTCGAGGAAGAAGTTGAAGCCAACACCTATCTCTAAACCAAAATCATCTTTCTTAAGTTTCAGTAACCAGTCGTTATTAAAACCGCCATTCTGATTACCATCGTTGCTTACCACATTGATATCGTACTTGCCACCCAACAACAGATAGGTACGGAAATTGTGAATTCTATCTGAATTGAACTTTATCTGTAAAGGAAAGTTCCACATGGTGGTAGGCATGGTTCTGGTTTGCGAAGAAGGCTCGTACAAAGCAGGATGATTGATGGTATAACTAAAATACCTTGCACCACCCAATACGAGCTGCGGATTGAAACGCAACTGAAATCTTCTGCTCAATCTTAGTGTGCCATGCAAGCCAAGGGCAATACCGCCCGACTGTCCGGGTTCGGCAATCATTACGCTATCGCTGGCGAGAAACTTGGAAGATTTGGTAGGACTTAAATAGCAGGAGTTGTACCCCAGCGTAAGACCGAAATAGTAGGGCATATTATCATGCTCGGCACGATACGTTTCGAAGCGTTGCGCCTGCAATTTTACCGTTGCAACCAGTAGCAGTATAATGCCTGTAATTATTTGCTTCCGCAATAGATGCTGCATATTCCTAAGCTTAACGATTTAAAATAAGTATCCTTATACCCAACATTATCGAGTATTTTCTGAAAGTTTTCTCCTTCTGGAAAAGCCTGTACACTATCGTTGAGATAACTATATGCTGCCTTGCTGCCAGAGAATAGTTTGCCTAATCCTGGCGTTACAGTTTTCATATAGAGTGTATATATCTTTTTGAACCCGGTCTGTTTTGGTTTGGAAAATTCCAGCACTACCAGTTTACCGCCCTTCTTTAATACACGGCGCATTTCGGATAATCCCTGTTCGAGATGCTCGAAGTTGCGAACGCCAAAAGCTACGGTAATAGCATCGAAAGTTTCATCGGGAAAAGGAAGGTTTTCGCTATCGGCCTGTTGTAATACAATGCTTTCCTGCAAATTAAGTTTGGCTATTTTCTTGCGGCCCAGTTCCAGCATTCCGTTGCTGATATCGATACCTGTAATGTGCTGTGGTTTTAGCATTTTGTAAGTCATCAACGCTACATCGGCAGTACCGGTTGCTACGTCCAGTATTTTCTTAGGCTGTAAATCTCTAAGCTGGTTAATGGCTTTTCGTCTCCATACAATATCAATACCGCCGCTCAGAAAGCGATTTAGAAAGTCGTAGCGGAATGCGATGTTATCGAACATTTCAGCTACCTGTTGCTTTTTGGTTAGCCCGCTTTCTTTATCGGGCACTATTGTATCGTGTTCAAATTGTACCATTACCGCGAAGATATTGATTTATGAATGTATGGTGGTTTGTGATGCTATCTTTAACCCCTCTTTTGCAGTTGAAAGAATTAACGAATTGACGTATTTGCGTATTAATGAATTAAAAAACAGCAACAATTTATTTTCAAAATAAAAACTAAAAAACAATATAAATGCTCTTTTACTTCTTGCTTAAATAGTGCAAGGTATTGCTGTTGTTGTCATCAAAAACAAGCTTACAGTAATCATTAATTTCCTGAGCTGTAATGGCATGATAACGCTCCAGTTCGGAGTTCATTAAAGTTGCATCTCCCAGTGTTTCATAGAAGGCCAGACTATTTGCTCTGTTCATCACGCTGATATCTTCAAACGCAATAACACTCTCGGTTTTATTCTTTATTTTCTGCAATTCATTGTCGGTAATCAGCTCCTTTTTCATCAGCTCTATTTCTACCATCAAAGCCGCTTCGGCATCTTTCATAGATACTCCTTTTACCAGCTTACCATCAACGGTTAATAAACCGGGTTCAACTGTACCATAATGATAGCAATCGATAGAAGAAAACAATTGTTGTTCCTTCACCAGTCGCTGGTGTAAACGAGAAGAGGCGCCACCGCCAAGAATCTCGGTAATAAGATCGGAGATATAATATGATTTATCCAGACGACCGCCCATGTGCCAGGTCTTTAGCAACAGGTCCACCGGAACATCGGCTTTTACTTCCATTACTCTTGGGGCTGTCTGAGGAGGTTCCACTGGCAGGTTGCGGACATATTTTTCACCCATTGGAATTGGTCCAAACCATTTCTCGGCTAACCCCTTTACCTGTGCAGTAGTTACTTTACCAGCCACTACCAGCACCGCATTTGCCGGGCGGTAATGCTTGAAGAAAAAGGCTTTTACTTCCTCCATCTTCACATCTTCCACATGCTTTAGTTCTTTACCAATAGTCATCCAGCGATAAGGATGTGTTTTGTACGCCAGCTCCCTCATTTTATGCCAGACATCGCCGTATGGTTTATTGATATAGTGTTCCTTAAATTCTTCGCAAACTACTTTTCGCTGTACATCCAGACTCTTTTCGCTAAAGGCCAGACTTAACATACGATCGCTCTCCAGCCAGAAAGCTGTCTCCAGATTCTCGGCAGGTAGCTGACAATAATAGTTGGTAATATCGTTGGTAGTATAGGCATTATTTTCGCCCCCTGCCATTTGTAAAGGCTCGTCGTATTCTGGTATATTAATACTCCCGCCAAACATGAGGTGTTCGAACAAATGAGCAAAACCAGTTTGCTCCGGGTTCTCATCGCGGGAGCCTACATTATACATAATGTTTACTACCGCAACCGGGGTAGAATGATCTTCGTGCACTAAAACCGTTAAACCATTATCCAAAACAAACCTATCAAACTGAATCATACTTTATTCCCTGTTTAGCTGGGGTGTGCAAATATATTAGTAATACATTGTTTTGAATGTTGAATTGTAAATGTTGAATGAAAACGAAACATTCAAGCTATTACAAACCTGTAACCTGAAACCGGCAACTTATTTACTATATTCCTACTGTCCTTCTTCGAACTTTTTTCTTGCTGCTTCGGCTTTCTTAAAATCGAGTACTACTCCGTTTATACAATAGCGTAACCCTGTAGGCGGTGGACCATCGTTGAATACATGACCGAGATGAGAGTTGCATCTTCCACACTCTACTTCTGTTCTTTGCATACCATGAGAACTATCGGGTTTGTATATGATAGACGTTTTAGAAATAGTTTCATAAAAACTTGGCCAGCCGCAGCCACTTTCGAATTTCGTATCACTTTTAAACAAAGGATTGCCACACACAGCACAATAATAAGTACCTATTTCCTTTGAGCTTTCGAACTTACTGGAATAAGGGCGTTCGGTTCCTTTTTCTCTGGCTACTCTATACACTTCTGTGTTTAAAATTTTCTTCCACTCTTCTTCTGGCTTTACCACTTTACTGGTATCCGTATGGGAATAATGATTGTTTTTTTCTTCCATATTATTTGTTGTTTTATTTTGAGATTTACAAGCTGTAATCAGTGTACAAATCAAAATCATTGAAGCGAATATTCCTTTCATAATGTTTCTAAAATTAGTGAATAACAGTTTTAAAAATGTAAAGTTCAGTTTAGGGTCTGTAAAAGGAAATAAAAAAAAGGTTGATTGGTATGTTAAACGTTCATGATAAAACTGTTTATTTGCGCAAATAGCAAACAAGTAAGCCTAATGTTGAACATAATTCTTTTTGGTCCTCCAGGTAGTGGAAAAGGTACACAAAGTGAAAAACTAGTTGAAAAGTATCATTTAATACATCTAAGTACGGGTGATTTGTTACGTAAAGAAATTGCTGCTGAAACTCCATTGGGTATTTCTGCTAAGGCATTTATGGATGATGGCAAACTGGTGCCGGATGATGTTGTAATTGGGATGATTGGTAATTGTATAGATGAAAACTTTCATGCAAAAGGAATTTTGTTTGATGGATTTCCTCGTACTGTTACCCAGGCAGTTGCTTTAGATCTTTTGCTTTCGCATAAAAGTACGCCGATAAAGAAGGTGCTCTTTTTAAAAGTAAATGAAGATGAATTGATCAAAAGACTGGTGAAACGTGGAGAAACCAGCGGAAGAGCTGATGATGCTAATCCTGAAATTCAGAAAAGAAGACAAGTAATTTATAAGGAACAAACCTTACCAGTTTCAGATTATTATCAGCAGTTTGATAAGGTTGTAAACGTAGAAGGTATAGGAACAATTGATGATATTTTCAATTCACTTTGTGAAGAGATTGAAAAGGTAAGCCTTGAAGTAGAATAGTAGGTTATTAATGATAATAAAAAAGCGGATAGAATTTAATTCTATCCGCTTTTTTGTTTATAGATATTGCTCTATTAATAATCTCTTCTCACCTGGAATATTCCATATATATGGTGAATAGTATCCGATACAAATGTTCCTCCAAAAGAACCATTAATAAATCCACCTATATGCGTAGAATAGGAAGTAAGATTAACAGCTACATTGGTAGAAGTAATATTATTATTCTTCAGGAATGGATGATTAATATATAAGTTACTCATTACTGCAGCACCTTGTGTTCCGGTAAAATTGAACGTGATATTATTGCTGGCAGATTTGCTGCCATAAATAGTTGTAAAAGAAGGAACTACATTTCCAACAACAAAACCTGAGGTAGAATCTGGCTGCGTATTAATACTATCCACCGAATTTGCTGAAATACTATCTATATAAAAATAAATAAAACGCTTATAAGGCACAGTAGGATTGCTACCAAACTTACAAGCAACAATATTGCTGAAATTATTCTGCCCGGTATATACAACAGCACTTGTCCACTGACCAACTGTAGTATCAGTCTGGTTCAATACATAGTATTGAATAGTATCAGAACTAACACACATTGGTATAGAAACGCTGTAAGCACCATTGGTGATAGGTGTCTGATAGCTAAGTCCTCTTAAATTGAAATATAAAATACCAGCGGCTATTCCTTTATTAGCACAATCTACAACCTTACCCGAAATGGTAGCAGTACCATAAGAACCGAAGTTGTTTACATAAATTACGCCCGCATCAGCTGTAGCGCTATTATACGGTCCAATATTGCCACTATCTCTGTTTAAAACTGTTTCAGCGCAAGAACCCGTTCCCAATACTTCAATAACCAATGGCTCATTGTATGGAACCAATCCTGCATATACCCCCGATGTATCGGTAAAACTATAAACATAAGAATTGGTATATACTCTTTTTACTCTTACCAGAGAACGTTTAAAAGGATTGTTTTTAGTATCTCTTACAGTAGCAGAAAATCTTACTCCTTTATAAGCGGCTCCACAATTCCAGGTAGCACAATGGGTAATACTCGCTACAAAATTGCCACCCATTCTTACCGCAGTTCCTTCCTGATGCCAGAAACCAGTAGATTCATTAAAACTCCAAAGTTCTGTTTTAGAGGTAGGAGCATATTGTAAAAGTCCTGCAGAAACAGGCAAAGTAATTGTTGCAGACTTAGGAGTATCTATCTGTAGTACTTCTCCATTATTACCGGTAAGTTCAATTCCTAACATTCCAAAACTTTCAATACCCATTTCATTGCCGGCAGTATTAATCCCTCTTTGTGCACCAGGTGTCTGACGATCACCATTGGTTTGAGCAGGATCTGTAAATGATAAAGCAACATGTACATCTCCGGTATACTTAGCACCAGTAGCCTGATTTCTTACAGCATTTGCAGGTAACGAAAAAGATGCTCCATTATTTAAAGTAAGCACACCACCTGTAGTACTGCTTACAATTCCTACAGCGCTTTTCTTCTTTAACTGAATTTCTATGTAATGCTTTTGTCCCTGACGAGCCATAAAAGTTCTCGCACCATTAAAGTATCCTACATGAGCTGCAGTAATGTACGCAGCATAATCATTTAATGGAATATCGGAAAAACTAAATTCACCGTTTACGTTGGTATACGTAGTAGAAGTAGCACTTTTTACAGCAGCACCAGCTACCGGTATGCCCGCTTCATCTATTATTCTACCTACCACAGAAGCTGTGATATTCAGCGTATCGGTTGCAGGTATTACTACTTCCGAATCGAAGGTCTTTTTTACACAAGAGTTGAAAGTAACCGCCAATAGCAAAGCTCCTATCAAAAATAACTTATTGCGCATCGTATTTACTGATTTGATATAATTAACCCAATTAATGATGCCCAAAGTAAAGGGATTTAATGCAAACAACTAATTGGGAACAAGGTGTTAACTTTTCATTTTAATTTATATATACCTCCTGCTTTATAATATGGAATAATAATATCATAAAACGCTTTTTATTTTCTCTGCTTTTTAAAACAGATTATTCATTCATCAAGTTCTTGCACTTAAAGGAATTATAGTATCTACCTTCGCGGTGTTATTGCTTGCTTTCAGTTCATTTAAAACTGTATTTTGTCCAATTTCAACGCTATATCAAAGTATGTTCTGATGTATATTTTCACCTTTTTGTTACTCACAGAAAGCAGGAATGTTCAGGCACAGTTATGCAATGGAAGTCTGGGCGACCCAGTAGTAAATATTACTTTCGGCACAGGCAATGTAACCCCCGGCAGTATTGCAGGCTTTAAAACAGATTATCAGTATTTATCAGGTAGTTGCCCAAACGATGGGCAGTATACCATTTCCAGCATTTCCCCCGCCTGTTATGGTGGTGCCTGGTGGACTTTGTCCAGCGATCATACCCCCAATGATGTAAATGGCAATATGATGATTGTAAATGCCTCTTACAATCCCGGCGACTTTTTTGTAGATACCGTATCCGGTTTATGCAATGGCGTAACCTACGAATTTGCAGCCTGGTTATTAAACCTCGTTATAGATCCCGGTGCTATTCATCCCAATATTACTTTTAGTATCGAAACCACAACGGGTAGCATTATTCAGCAATATCAAACCGGCGATGTACCTACCACATCCGGACCAATATGGAATCAGCATGGTTTCTTTTTTGCTGCCCCCGCCAATAGTGGAAAAGTGGTTTTAAGAATGCGCAACAATGCTCCCGGAGGTATAGGTAACGATCTGGTGATAGACGATATTACTTTTCGCCCCTGTGGTCCTAAGGTAACCGCCACCAGTTCCAGCGGAAACAATACCATTTACACCTGCTCTTACGATACTACCCATTACACATTTTCCGGCACAGCATCTTCCGGGTTTAACAACATCAATTATCAGTGGCAGCTTAGCAGCGATAATGGTAAAACCTGGAACGATATTCCGGGCGCTACTACCAGTACTTATACCATACCCAATACTCCCACAGGGTATTTTTTATACCGGCTTACCGTTGCCGAAGGAACCTCTATCAGTATCAATAATTGCCGAATAGCTTCCGACACTATTATTTACTATAAAGAACCTTTACCAGCCTCAGGTTTATTACATCAGTATGGTAGTTGCCTGGGCGATTCCTTATCTATCAAAGCCGACCCTTTTAATACCTATCTATGGACTGGCCCATCGTTCTTTAATTCCGCTCTTAATGCCTTTACTATAAAAAATTTATCCTATAAGGATTCTGGCTGGTATCATGCCAGCATTGTTTCTAAAACAGGCTGTGTTGCAAAAGATTCTTTTTACCTGCACATTAATAAATTGCCTGCCATCCGCACCAATGCAGATATCAGCATTTGCGAGGGCGATAGCGTATTGCTTACAGGCAATGGAGGGGAACAATATTTATGGAGCCCTGCTACTTACTTAAACAATCATACTACCGATTCTGTAATAATTATTACCCCCACCGATTCTATAGTTTATACATTGCACGCAAGCAATGGGGCTTGTTCCGATTCACAGAAAGTACATATAAATGTCTGGAAAAAACCGACCGTTATAGTTAATAAAGTAAATGAAATTCACGAAGGAGAATCCATCGAGCTTACTGGCATTATTACTGGCACCGATTTGTTTTATTACTGGAAACCCAATACCAATATTATCAACAATAGCACCCTTTATCCAACTGTTTATCCCGACACCAGCACTACCTATTATCTGGTGGCTACCTCCTACCACAACTGTGGAGTAGCTATGGATAGTGTATTTATAAAAGTATACAAGCAATTGCATATTCCAAATGCCTTCACGCCCAATGGAGATGGAGTGCACGACTACTGGAAAATTGGTAATAGTTTATCCTATCCCAATACCGAAGTAATGATCTTTAGCAGAGGAGGCGCCCTGCTATATAAAGCTGCTGGCAACTTTATTCAATGGGATGGAAAAGTAAATGGCAAAACCCTGCCATTGGGTACTTATTATTATATTGTCAACCCGCACGAGAATCAACCTGTTTATTCCGGTTGGTTACAGATAGTACAGTAAGCAATAGAGTTTACTATGCTATCAATTGTCCATCATCAATTGTCAAATTATTATTAAACTAAAGATTGGATCTCACCAAAGCATCTTGTATTATTTTTTACTTTTTAATTTTTACTTGAATTATGGCGCCCACTTCGTGCCGGGCTATCCACTGTATCTTTTTTTGCTGTATTTAGTCACCCTTTAAGGGATAGGGGTTAGCAAAAAAAAGGATGCCGTTCCTATCCCTGTCGCTCGCTCAGATCACAGTCAGGCTTCGGCTTACTCGTCAGACGATGGACACTCATCGTCAGACGAGTACTAAGAGTTCCAGAGGAACAACCATATGGTTGATATTAAGTATTAAAAATGGAACTAAAATCCCGTAGGGATGGCCTTATAGTAACTTTTCCTAGCAGAAGTCTCTTTTTTAATCTTCATTTCAAATGCTCAACAGAATAAAAGAAAAAGGACTCTGCGTATCCGGGGTAT